>Ga0208991_1000137_pt1 | contig 14452 bp, 15 predicted proteins | sample MedBloCAOM3_M2_FD_187855 | JGI IMG/M metagenome (GOLD analysis project Ga0208991, IMG submission 187855) | Forest soil microbial communities from El Dorado National Forest, California, USA - Mediterranean Blodgett CA OM3_M2 (SPAdes) (version 2) | ecosystem: Environmental > Terrestrial > Soil >...
ACAGCCGCTGTTTGCGGTGAGCCCGCACTACCCGGCCGTGGTGGCCGCGGCTTTCATGCAGCGCCGCAAGACCCTGCGTAACGCCCTGAGCCAGCTGCTCACCCGCGAGCAGATCGTGGCCTGTGCGGTCGATCCCGGTGCCCGCGCGGAGGAGCTGACGCCGCAGGCATTCAACACCCTGGCACAGGCCCTCGACCGCGCGCGTCTGTGACGCTAGTCTTCCCGGCAGCGGCGTATGGGGGACTCGTCATGACAGTTTACCGTCGCATCCTGCTGGTCGTTGACCTGACCGAAGGCAGTGTCGCGATCGGGCGCAAGGCGCAGGCGCTCGCCGCGGCGCTCGGCGCCGAAGTCGAGCTGCTGCATGTCGTGGAATTCGTGCCGGTCGAGCCCATGGGCGAAACCCTCATGCCCGCGGTGCAGATCGAAGAGGAGCTGCTCGAGCGCGCCCGGCAGCGCCTGGCGGCGCTCGCGGTCGAACTCGGCTTGAGCGGCGCGTCCTGCCGGGTCGAAAGTGGCAATGTTAAATCCGAGATCGTACGCGTCGCGCGCGAGCGCCGTGCCGAGCTCATCATTCTCGGCAGCCGCGAGCGTCACGGGCTCTCGATTCTGGTAAATCTCACCGAGGACACCGTGCTGCACGCCGCGCCGTGCGACGTGCTCGCGATGCGCGCCGGTCGCAGCTAGTGGGCCGGGCACTCCGGTAGAATCACGCCCATGAGCTCCCTCGAGCACAAGATCCGCGTCGACGTCGAGACCAGTTACCTGGACGAGCAGTCCGACCCGCGCGAGAGCCGTTACGTCTTTGCCTACACCATCACCATCCGCAACGAGGGCCAGGTGCCGGCGCGACTGCTCACCCGTCATTGGGTCATCACGGATGCCAACGGCAAGGTGGAGGAGGTGCGCGGCGATGGCGTGGTGGGCGAACAGCCGTACCTGAAGCCCGGCCAGGGTTTCCGTTACTCCAGTGGCGCAGTGCTCGAGACCCCGGTCGGTTCCATGCAGGGCAGCTACCAGATGCTCGCCGACAACGGTGCGCACTTCGATGCGCCCATCCAGCCGTTCCGGCTCGCGATGCCCGGAATTCTGCAGTGACCCGCTATGCCATCGGCGACGTACAAGGCTGTGACGAGGAGCTGCGCGCGCTCCTGCAGCGGCTGAAGTTCTCGCCGGATCGCGACCGGTTGTGGTTCGTCGGGGATCTGGTCAACCGCGGCCCGGACTCGCTCGCGGCGCTGCGGCGGGTGCGCGCACTCGGCGACAACGCGGTGGTGGTGCTGGGAAACCACGATCTGCATCTGCTGGCGCTCGCGCACGGCGCCCACCGCCGCCGCAAGTCCGACACCCTGGATGAGGTACTGGCGGCGCCCGACCGCAACGCGCTGCTGGAATGGCTCATCACGTGCCCGCTGGCGCACGCCGAGGGCAAGGATCTCATGGTGCACGCGGGTCTCGTGCCGCAATGGACGGTCGCCCTCACCCTGAGCCTGGCACTCGAAGTCGGCAGCGCGCTGCGCCGCGACCCGCGCGCGCTGTTTGATCACATGTACGGCAACGAACCGGACCGCTGGTCTGAGCAGCTTGCGGGCATGGACAGACTGCGCTTCGCCATCAACGTGCTGACACGCCTGCGTGTGTGCACGGCGGACGGGCGGGTGGATTTCACCATGAAGGGCGAACCGCCCCCGCCGCCCTCCCCGCTGCGTCCCTGGTTCGCGCACGCGCAGCGCGACAGCCGCGACGCGCGCGTCATCTTCGGCCACTGGTCGGCGCTCGGCCTGGTGCAAGACCACGGCGTGATCGGCCTCGATACCGGCTGTGTATGGGGCGGCGCACTCAGCGCCGTGGATCTGGATTCCGAGCGGGCGCCGGTTTGCGTGCCGTGCGCCGGCCACCAGGTCAGCGGCGCCGCCTGATTGCGGCGGCGGTGCGATTTCAAGGGGCGGGCGAGCTGATCGGTCCCCAGGTGACACTCATCTGCTTAGTTCCGGAGGTGTACATGCGCGGCTCGAGTTCCAGCTCGATCGGCTTGCCGGCCGCCGGCGTGATCGGCAGGTTGAGGCGCTGATCGGCGCGCACCTCAAGGACCCCGATCGACCCCGGCCTGACCCTGAAGGCGAGTCGCACCGGCCAGGCCGTTCCGTCGGCCGGCCTCAGGGTGATGCTGCCCGAACCGCTGGCGGCCGCCAGGTCCACCACCAGGGTGTTGCGCTTCCAGTATTGCGGGAAGGAGCCCGGGTCGCCCGCGGCGGCGCTGATGTCGAGCTCGTGCACGGGCACAGGGGCGGGCGCCGGATGCGGATGCCACGGCCAGTGCATGGCGGGCAGGTGGCCGCAGCCGGCCGCCAACAGTACCAGCACGGCGGCGAATGCGCGCCCAGCGCTCGCTCCTACGGGCCCTGACCGCATCGCGCTCTCCTCGCTTCCGCACCGCAGCGGGTAACATACGCGAAAGGGGCGGAGGACACATGGAATCCCTGCAAGCGTTCAATTTCCGGCAATGGATCGATGCGAACCGCGCGCAATTGAAGCCGCCGGTGGGCAACAAGCGCGTGTTTCGCGATGGCGATTTCATCATCATGGTGGTGGGCGGCCCGAACGCCCGCAAGGACTACCACGTCGACCCGGGGGAGGAGTTCTTCTACCAGCTCGAAGGCGACATGGTGCTCAAGACCATGCAGGACGGCCGCGCGGTCGATGTGCCGATCCGCGCCGGCGAAGTCCTGCTCCTTCCGCCCTACCTGGCGCATTCGCCGCAACGGCCCGCAAACACCGTGGGCCTGGTGATCGAGCGCCCCCGCCGCCCCGGCGAGCTCGATGGCTTCCAGTGGTACTGCGAGCACTGCGGTCACCGCCTGTACGAGGAGTTCTTCGCGCTCACCGATATCGAAAAGCAGTTTCCGCCGGTATTCGAGCGCTTCTTCGCGAGCGCCGCCCGGCGCACCTGCGGACGCTGCGGCAAGGTCATGGAGCGCTCGTAAGGTGAATGCGCGCATCGCGGTCGGCGGCCGCGAGCTCAGCATCGATGTGTCGCGCCCGGTGATGCTCGCCGTGGCGCTGGATTTCGCGGGCCCGCAGCCGCGTCATTTCGGCGCACCGCGCGCCAGCTCGCGGCCGTTCGAGGCTGCGGGGTTCAAGGGCTCGGTCGAGCGCGGCGCGAGCTGCAATTGCGAGCTCATCACGCTCATCCCGCACTGCAACGGCACGCACACCGAATGCGTCGGGCACCTCACGCGCGAGCGGCTCGATGCCTGGCGCGTGGTTCCGGCGGGATTTCTGCCGGCGCTGTTGCTGTCGGTCACCGCAGAAGCTGCCGGCGCGGCCGGTGAGGGGAGCGACCCGGCGCCGCGGGCGAACGACCGGCTCATCACGCGGCGCGCCCTGGAGCGCCTGTGGCCGGTGAGCGCTCCCTTCGAGGCGCAAGCGCTGCTCATCCGCACCCTGCCTAACACCGCGGACAAGTGCGCGCGCGACTACGGCGCGGCACCGCCCCCTTACCTGTCGCAGCAGGCGGCGCAGCTGCTCGTCAGCCGCGGCATCCTGCACCTCATCGTCGATGTGCCCTCGATCGATCGCGCGCATGACGAAGGCCGGCTCACGGCGCACCGCATTTTTTTCGGGCTGCCGCCCGGCTCGGTGCAGCTCGGCGCCGCGGCGCGGCCCGGCGCCACCATCACCGAGCTGGCCTTCATGCCGGACGAGCTGGCCGACGGCGCCTACCTGCTCGAGCTGCAGGTGCCGGCGCTCGGCGGGGATGCGGTGCCGAGCCGCCCGTTGCTGTACCGGCTGGTGGCGCCGCCGTCATGAGCGAGGAATTGACACTGGAAGCCGCGCGGGCCCGCGATGCGGTCGATCCGCTGCGCGGTTTTCGCGCGCGCTTCGCGTTGCCGCGCAATGCGCACGGTGAACCGCTCGTCTACCTGTGCGGACATTCATTGGGGCTGTTGCCGCTCGCGGCCCGCGAACTCGTGCTTGAGGAGCTCGACGAGTGGGCGCGGCTTGGCGTGGAGGGCCACGAGCACGCACGGCGGCCGTGGGTGCCTTATCACGAGAACCTGACCGCCGGGCTCGCAGCCCTCAGCGGCGCGCACCCCGCCGAAGTGGTCGCCATGAATTCGCTCACGGTGAACCTGCACCTGATGCTGGCGAGCTTCTACCGGCCAACGGGCAGGCGCACCCGCATCCTGATGGAAGCGGGCGCGTTCTCCTCCGACCGCCACGCGGTCGCCTCCCAGATCGCCTGGCGCGGCCTGGATCCGCAGGTCGCGTTGCTCGAGCTGGCGCCGCGCGCGGGCGAGGACACGGTGCCGGAGGAGACAATCGAAGCCTGCCTCGCCCGGCACGGCGAGGAGATCGCGCTGCTGTTGTGGCCGGGAGTGCAGTTTCGCACCGGCCAGGCGTTTGACCTCGCGCGCATCGGCCGCGCCGCGCACCGGCACGGCTGCATCGTGGGCTTCGACCTGGCGCATTCCATCGGCAATACGCCCCTGGCGCTGCACGACGCCGACGCTGACTTCGCGGTGTGGTGCAGTTACAAGTACCTGAACGGCGGCCCGGGTGCGATCGGCGGCTGCTTCCTCCACCAGCGTCACGCGGACGCGCAGCCGCGCCTCCGCCACAGTGGCGGCCTGCCGGGCGCGCGGCTCGCCGGCTGGTGGGGCCACGAGGAGACGACACGTTTTCTGATGGAGCCGCAGTTTCGCGCCGCCGGCGGTGTGGCCGCCTGGCAGATCAGCAACCCGCCGATCCTCGCCGCCGCGCCGCTGATTGCCTCGCTCGCGATCTTCACCGAGGCGCGCATGGAGAGGCTGCGCGCGAAGTCGGTCGAGCTCACGGACTTTCTCGAGCAGCTGATCCGCCCGCTGCGGGGGCAGGTGGACGTCATCACGCCGCGCGACAGCGCGCGGCGCGGCTGTCAGCTCTCGCTGCGCATCAGCGACGCAGCCGCGCGCGGCACGCGCGTGTTCGCGGCTCTCGGCGCCCGCGGCATGGTGTGCGACTGGCGCTCGCCCGACATCATCCGGGTGGCGCCGGTGCCGCTGTACAACCGCTTTGAAGACGCCTGGCAGTTCGCCCGCGCGCTGCGCGAAGTGCTGCGGGAAACGGCTTGAACCCGCAAGCGGACCGAACAGTCAACATTGTCGGCGCAGGCCTGGCCGGATCGCTGCTCGCATTGCTGCTGGCGCGGCGCGGACTGTCCGTGACGCTGCATGAGCGCCGACCCGATCCGCGCCAGGCGCAACCCGAGCGCGGGCGCTCCATCAATCTCGCGCTGGCCGCCCGCGGCATGCGCGCCCTGGATCGCGCCGGAGTCATGGAGCGGGTGCGCCCGCTGCTGATCCCGATGCGCGGGCGCATGGTGCACGAGCTGTCCGGCCAAACGGCGTTGCAACCGTACGGCCAGCGCGAGCACGAGGTCATCTGGTCGGTCGGGCGCGCCGATCTCAACCGCGTTCTCATCGAGGAGGCGGCGCGCCACGCGGCCGTGAGCGTGCGCTTCAACCAGCTGTGCCTCGGCGCGGATGTGCGTGAGGATCGGCTGCGCTTTCGCGACCGGGCGAGCGGCGCGCTGCACGAGATCGCCCTCACGCCCACCATCGCCGCCGACGGCGCCGGCTCCGCGGTGCGCGGCAGCCTGGCAGAGGCGGGGCTGGTGAGCGTGCAGGAGGAGTGGCTCGACCACGACTACAAGGAGCTGAGCGTGCCGCCCGCAACGGGCCGGCAGGCGCTCGAGCGCAACGCGCTGCACATCTGGCCGCGCGGCGGCTTCATGCTGATCGCGCTGCCCAACACCGACGGCAGCTTTACCGCGACGCTGTTCCTGGCGCGCAGTGGCGCGGCCAGTTTCGCCGCGCTCGCCACGCAGCAGGCGGTTGCGGGGTTCTTCCACCGCCAGTTCGCGGACGCGGTGCCCCTGATGCCGAACCTGCTCGCCGAGTTCGTGCGCCACCCCCAGGGCCAGCTCGGCACCGTGCACGCCAGCGCCTGGCACGTCGCAGGTAGCGTGCTGCTGCTGGGCGACGCCGCCCATGCCATCGTTCCCTTTCACGGCCAGGGCATGAATGCCGCGTTCGAAGACTGCGCGATGCTCGATGCGCTGCTCGAGCGTCAGCCAGACTGGCCGGCAGTGTTCGCGCAGTTCGAGCAGTCGCGCCGCCCGAACACGGCGGCCATTGCGCAGATGGCGCTGGAGAACTACACCGAGATGCGCGATGCGGTGCTGGACGCGCGCTTTGTGCGCCGCAGGGACCTCGCCATGACGCTGGAGCGGCGCTTTCCCGAGCGCTTCATTCCGCGCTACTCAATGGTGATGTTCCACCCGGAGATTCCGTACGCCGAGGCGCTGAGTCGCGGGGCGCTGCAGGCGCAGCTGCTGGATGAGCTGGACCCGGGACCGGGGAGCGAGCCGGATCCTGCGCGCGCAGAACGGCTGGTCCGGGAACGCCTGCCGCCGCTAACCTGAAGCGCGCGCGCAGCGCGCGCCTCGAGGGCCTGAAGTGCCGCAGACAATTGAGATTCGATGTCTCGAGACCCTGGGAGACCGCGAGATCCGCGGACTCTGCGACGTGCTGATCGACTGCGTGGAGGGTGGCGCGTCCGTCAGCTTCATGCTGCCGATGTCACGCGCCAAGGCGGAAGTCTACTGGCGGGCGGCGGCCGCGAGCCTGGCGCGCGGCGAGCTGCTGCTGCTCGCCGCCGAAGACAGCGCCGGGACGATCATCGGCACCGTGCAGCTGCGGCTGGATCAGCCGGAGAATCAGCCGCATCGCGCCGACCTCGCCAAGATGCTGGTGCATCGGCGCGGGCGCCGGCGGGGCGTGGGTGCGGCGCTGCTCGCTGGCGCGGAACGCGCCGCACTCGCTGCCGGCAAGACGCTGCTGGTGCTCGATACCGCCAGCGACGATGCGGAGCGCCTGTATGCCAGGCATGGCTGGCAGCGCTGCGGGCAGATCCCGCATTACGCGCTGTGGCCCGATGGCGCGCCCTGCGCGACCACTATTTTCTTCAAGTCGCTGCGCAGCTGAGGCGGGAGCAGTGACTCGAGGGCACGCGGTGCGCGGCTAGTGGTGTCGCGGCGCCTGCGGTGCGTTGCGGCGCTCGAGCGTCACGAAGGTGACCGGATAAGCGTGTTCCTCATCCGCCGGGTACCTGCTGCATTCGACGTCGGCCCATTGGGTGGCATCGAAACCGGGAAAGAAGGTGTCGCCCGGCACGTCGGCATGCACGTGGGTGAGATAGATGCGGCGCGCAAACGGCAGCACCAGACGAAAGACCTCCGCGCCGCCTATCGCCACCAGCTCATCGCAGTCGCCGCTGTGCGCCAGCGCCTCCTCCACCGAGTGCACGGCGATCACGCCGGCGGCCAACCAGCCGCGATCCCGCGTCAGCACGAGATTGGCGCGCTCGGGAAGCGGGCGGCCGATGGACTCGAAGGTCTTGCGTCCCATGAGGATGGGCTTACCGAGCGTGAACGCCTTGAAGCGCTTCAGGTCCTTCGGCAGACGCCATGGCAGCGCGTTGCCTCGGCCAATGACGCCGTTCTGCGCCATCGCGACGATCAGTGAAACCAGCGGCCGCGCGGCGTTCATCGAGGCAGTATGACAGGCGCGGCGGCTGCAAAGCCATGCTGCAAACTTGGTCGGGAGCTGATCAGATCTCCACCGCGGTGTTGAGGATGACGACGTCGCGGAACGGCATGCGGAAGAACTCCGCCGCCTGCGTGCTGTATTGCTGCATGCGCGCAAACAGGCGGCGCTGCAATCCCCGCAGGCCCGGCAGCGGTCTGGCACGCACCACGTGGCGGCCGACGAAGAACGAGCTGTCCTCGGTGAACACGCGCAGGCCACGCGCGCGGCACGCCTTGAGGGCTTCGGCCACATCCGGCGTTTCCATGAAGCCGAAGCGCGCGGTGATGAAATGCACGCCCGGCACCGGCTCTTCGATTCGCAGGCGCCGCACCGGATCCTGGCGCGGGATGTCGGCGATCTCGACGTTGAGAATGATGAGGCGCTGGTGCACGACACTGTTGTGCTCGATGTTGCGGATCAGCGCCGACGGCACCAGATTGGCATTGCTGGCGAGAAACACACCCGTCCCCGGCACGCGGTGCACGCCGGCGATCAGCTTCGGCAACTCGCTGCGCGGCACGGCCAGCTTCAAAAGCGCCGCGCGCAGCTCGAGTCGCCCGCTGCGCCAGGTCATGAATATCAGGTACAGGGCAGCCCCCAGCGTCAGCGGAATCCATCCCCCGGTGGGCACCTTGGTCAGGTTGCCCGCGACGAACGCGCTGTCGGTCACCAGCAACAGACCGAACAGTCCCGCCACCTGCCATTTCGGCCAGTTCCACTGCGTGGCGGCGACGAACGCGCCCAGGATCGTGGTGACGACCATGGTGCCGACCACCGCGGCGCCGTAAGCACCGCCCAGGGCATCGGAGGAGCCGAAGCCGACCACGAAGGCGATGACCGCGGGAAACACCAGCCAGTTGACGATCGGCACGTAGATCTGGCCGTGCTCGAGCGCCGAGGTCTGCAGCACGCGCAGCCGCGGTAGCAGGTCCAGGTGCACCGCCTGGCGCGCCATGGAAAACGCACCCGAGATCGTGGCCTGGGACGCGATGACCGTGGCCGCGGTCGCCAGGATCACCAGCCACGGCAGGACCGTGGCGGGCACCAGGTAGTACAGCGGGTGGTCGACCGGCTTACCCAACTCCAGCAGCAGCGCGCCCTGGCCGAAGTAGTTGATCACCAGTGCCGGCCCCACCAGCGCGAACCACGCGATGCGCACCGGTCGCTTGCCGAAGTGCCCCATGTCGGCATACAGGGCCTCACCGCCGGTGATGGCGAGGAATACGGCGCCGATGATCGCGAGCGCCACCTGCGGCCGGTGCACGAGCAGGCCGATGCCGCAGTACGGATTCAGCGCCGCCAGCACCTGTGGGTTGCGGCTGATGGGAATGGCGCCAATGACCGCGATCACCACGAACCAGACCACCATGATGGGGCCGAACAGGCTCCCCACGGTGGCGGTGCCGCGGCGCTCGAACGCGAACAGCACCGTGATGACCGCAATGGTGACCGGGATCACGGCACTCTTGAAGCCGGGGTTCAGGACTTCCAGGCCCTCCACCGCGCTCAACACCGAGATCGCCGGCGTGATGAGCGCGTCGCAGAAGAAGAATGCGGTGCCGGCGAGCGCCAGCCCTACCGCGACCTTCGCCCAGGTGCTGCCGGTGATGAGCCGCCGCTGCGCCAGGGCGAACAGCGCCAGGATCCCGCCTTCCCCCTCGTTGTCGGCCCGCATGATGACCGTCAGGTACTTCAGAGTGACGGAAATGGCGAGGCTCCAGAAGATCAGCGACAGCACGCCCAGCACCGCTTCGGTGTTGAAAGTGCCGGCCGCGCCAAGCGACTGCTGCATCGCGTACAGCGGGCTCGTGCCGATGTCGCCGTACACGATGCCGGTAGCGCCGATCACCGCGGACACACTGACGCGACGCGGGTTGTTCATGTGGATTGCCTGCCGCGCCCCTGCTCAGCGGCGGCGGCCGCGTCGCCCCTCGGGCCGCGGCCGCGGCGCGCGCGGCGGCGGCCACAGCATGCTGCCGCGGCAGCGCTCGAAGCCGCAGCGGCACGCGAAGATCGCGTCGATGTCCGGCGGGTCGTCCGCTTCGCGCTGGATCTGGTAATCGTAGGTGAGCTCCTCGCCCGGTTCGATGGTGCGGATCGCCTCGATGTACACGCGCTGGTTCTCGATCAGCGATTCGCAGTTCGGCTCGCAGGAGTGATTCATGAAGCGCGCCTCGTTGCCATCGACGGCGGCGTCGATCACGTTGTGCGCGTCGACGATGAACAGGAAGGTGTGGTTATCGCCGGCATCCTTGTGGTCGTAACGGCGATCCGCTTCCGTATGCGACACGCGCTCACCCAGGTACTCGATGACGCGCGTGCCGCGCGGGATGCGCCGCGCGGCGAACACCCCCAGGCCGTGCAGGCGCGAATCGCGCACCTCGATCAGCGGCGCCGGTGCGCCCGTGTCGGCCCCGTTCACACCGCCACCGGCGCCCTGATCGGCGCATGATGCTGGTAATTCACGAACTCGAAGTCCTCGTACTGATAACCGAAAATGCTCGCCGGGCGGCGGCGGATCAGCAGCTGCGGCAGCGCGAACGGCGTGCGCGCCAGCTGCAGGTCCGCCTGCTCGAGATGATTCAGGTACAGGTGGCAGTCACCGCCGCTCCAGATGAGCTCGCCGGGCTCGAGATCGCATTGCTGCGCGAACAGGTGCGTAAGCAGCGCGTAGCTGGCGATGTTGAATGGTACGCCGAGAAACACATCCGCGCTGCGCTGGTAGAGCTGGCAGGACAAGCGCCCGGCGGCCACGTACAACTGGAAAAACGCATGGCAGGGCATGAGCCGCATGCGCTCGAGCTCCCCCACGTTCCAGGCGCTGACGATGATGCGGCGCGAATCAGGGTCGGCTTTGAGCCGCTCGACGGCCTGGGCGATCTGGTCGATGGTGCGTCCGTCGGCTGCCCGCCAGGCGCGCCACTGGCTGCCGTAGACCGGGCCCAACTCGCCGTGCGCATCCGCCCATTCGTCCCAGATCGTGACGCCATGCTGGCGCAGCCAGGCGACGTTGGTGTCGCCGCGCAGGAACCACAGCAGCTCGTAGACCAGCGAGCGCACGTGGATCTTCTTGGTGGTGACCAGCGGGAAACCGTGGGCGAGATCGAAGCGCAGCTGCTGGCCAAACACTGACAGCGTGCCGGTGCCGGTGCGGTCGTCCTTGCGCGCGCCCTCGGTCCGGATCCGGCGCATCAGCTCCAGGTACTGTTTCATTGTGCGACGGCGAAATTGCCCGAGGGCGTGCGTACGCGGTACGCCCACACCAGCAGCGCGACGCCGCCCGCGATCATCGGCGCCGACAGCAGCTGCCCTTCCGTGAACCAGCCGCCGGCGAGATAGCCGATGTGCTCATCCGGAACGCGCACGAACTCCACCAGGAAGCGCGCCACGCCATAGATGAGCAGGAACAGCCCCGAGGGCGCCAGCCGCGGCCGTGGGCGTGCGGTGAACCACCACATCACGGTGAACAGCAGCAGGCCTTCGAGGGCCGCCTCGTAGAGCTGCGAGGGGTGGCGCACCTCGCCGTTGACGCGAAATCCCCACGGCACGGTTGTGACCTTGCCCCACAGCTCGCTGTTGATGAAGTTGCCGATGCGGCCAAAGAACAGGCCCAGCGGCGGCAGTGGTGCGGTGAAATCGAAGACGTCGGCGGAATGGCGGCCACGGCGCCAGGCAAACAGCGTCAGCGCGGCGACGACACCCAGCAGTCCGCCGTGGAATGACATGCCGCCCTCCCACAGCCTGAGTGGATACCACGCGTCGTTGGCCCAGAACGTCAAGCCGTAGAACAGCACGTAGCCGATGCGTCCGCCGAGAATCACTCCGAGCATGGCGAAGAAGATGAGATCGTCCACATCGTTCTTGTGCCAGGTCGAGCCGGGCTTTGCGGCGCGCCGCCGCGCGAGCCACCAGGCAGCCGCGAACCCCAGCAGGTACATGATGCCGTACCAATGCACCTTGATCGGGCCGATCGCGAAGGCCACCTTGTTGAAGCCGGGGAAGGTCAGCATGAGGCGCGAAGTTTAGCCGACCTCGCGCGTCACGCGGCAGAAGAACGCCTTGAGATAGCGGGTCTCCGGGATCGCCGGGTGCACGGGGTGGTCGGGCGACTGACCGCCCGCTTCCAGGATCTGGACGAATCGCCCGCTGTGACGCGCGGCGCTCTGGATGGCGTTGACCAGCTCCTCGGGCGCGAGATGGTATGAGCAGGAACAGGACACGAGCAGTCCCTCGTCCGCCAGCAGTCCCAGGGCGAGCTGATTGAGCTTGCGGTACGCCGCCTGCCCCTGTGGGATGTCTTTCTTGCGCTTGATGAACGCGGGCGGATCGAGAATCACCAGGTCGAACCGCTCGCCCTGCTCTCCCAGGGTCTTCAGTGCCTCGAACGCGTCGGCGCGCATCACTTCGACAGCGGTGCCGTTGCGCCCCGCGTTGAGCCGCGCAAAGTCCAGCGCCGCCTGCGACGCATCCACGCAGTGTGCGCGCGCTGCGCCGTGGGCGAGCGCCGTGACCGCCCACGCTCCCACGTACGAGCACACATCGAGCACGCGTGCCCCCGCTGGAATATAGCGCGCCAGTCGCGCGCGGTTGGCAGTCTGGTCGTAAAACCAACCGGTCTTCTGTCCCGCGGCGAGCGGTGCCGTGAACGACAGCCCGCCTTCCGTGACCTCGATATTGCCGGGGACCGCGCCGAACGCCGCCTCCGCAACCTGTGGCAGATGCTCGAGGTCGCGCGCCGCGGAGTCGTTCTTCCAGAACAGCACCGCCGGTGCGAGCACTGCGCGTACCGCGGCGGCGACCTCGTCGCGCAACGCCTCCATGCCAGCGGTGGCGATCTGACCGACGATCACGTCGCCGTAGCGATCGAGCACCAGTCCCGGCAGCTGGTCGGACTCGCCAAATACCCAGCGGTAACAGGGCGCCGTGCCCAGCCGCCGGCGCAGCGCGAGCGCCGTCGTGAGTCGCCGCTCGAGCAGCGCCCGGTTGACCGGTTGCGCCTCATCCCGCGACAGGATGCGCGCGCAGATGAGTGCGTGCGGGTTGACACAGGCGTAGCCGACGAATGCATCGCGCTGCGTGCGCACTTGCGCCACGGCACCGGGCGCGAATGCGGTCAGCGGCGTGCTGGCGGTGTCGACCTCATTACTGAACACCCACACGTGCCCCGCCGCCAGGCGCCGTTCCTCGCCGCGCTTCAGCCGCAGCACGCGCACGGCAGGCTCGGCGTGTGAGACATCCGGGTTCAGCATCGGAAGCGGCAGTATACAATCGGGCCCGGAGATCGTGATGAAGACCAGCCATCTCAACCGCGACGGCACGCCGAAGTACACCAACCGTCTCGCCGCCGAGACGAGTCCGTACCTAAAGCAGCACGCTCACAATCCCGTCGAGTGGTACCCGTGGGGCGTCGAGGCGTTCGAGAGCGCACGCAGGGAAAGGAAGCCTATTCATCTGAGCGTAGGATATTCAGCCTGCCGGTGGTGTCACGTACTCGAGGAAGAGAGCTTCGAAGACGAAGCCACCGCACGCATCCTCAACGAGCTGTTCGTCAATATCAAAGTCGATCGCGAGGAGCGTCCCGACATCGACCGCATCTACCAGATCGCGCAGCAGATGCTCACGCAGCGCGGCGGCGGCTGGCCGCTCACCATGTTCCTGACGCACGATGACCAGCGGCCGTTCTTCGGCGGCACCTACTTCCCGAAGGAGGCGCGCTACGGGCTGCCGGCGTTCCGCGACGTCCTGGAGCGCGTCGCCGGATACTATCGCGATCATGCCGCGGAGCTGCGCTCGCAGAACGACGCGCTGATGTCGGCATTCGCCCAGCTCAATCCGCCACCGGCCGCGGGCGACACCGAACTCGGCGCTGCGCCGCTCAAGAGCTGCCGCGCGCAGCTGGCGCGCAGCTTCGATTCCCGTCACGGCGGCTTTGGCGGCGCGCCAAAATTTCCGCACCCGTTGACCATCGAGCGGCTGCTGCGTGACTGGCGTGCGAGCGTCGCCGCGCCGGAGCCCGACCTGCAGGCGCTCTACATGGCGACGTTCACGCTGCGCCGCATGGCCGAAGGCGGGATCAACGATCAGCTGGGAGGCGGCTTCTGCCGTTACTCGGTCGATGAGTCCTGGATGATCCCGCACTTCGAGAAGATGCTGTACGACAACGGCGCGCTGCTGGCGGTGTACGCGCAGGCCTCGCTCGCCAGCGGCGATCCGTTCTATGCACGCGCGGCGCTCGAGACCGCCGCGTGGACGGTGCGCGAAATGCAGTCCCCCGAGGGGGGCTACTACTCGAGCCTCGATGCCGACTCGGAAGGTCACGAGGGCAAGTTCTACGTGTGGGATCGCGGCGAGGTAAGTGCCGCGCTAAGCGCCGACGAGTTCGCGGTGTTCGCGCCGCGCTTCGGTCTCGACCGGCCGGCGAACTTCGAGGGTCGCTGGCACCTGCATGTGTATGCGCCGCTCGAGGAGATCGCGCAGCGCGTGGCTCGCACGCCCGCCGAGGTCGAGGCGTTGCTGGCGTCGGCCCGTGCGAAGCTGCTCGCCGTTCGCGCGCAGCGCGTGCGTCCGGGCCGCGACGAGAAAGTCCTCACCTCGTGGAACGCGCTGATGATCCGCGGCATGGCGATCGCGGCGCGCGCTCTGGCGCGCGATGATCTGCAGGACTCCGCCACCGGTGCGCTCAATTTCGTCCGCCGCACGCTGTGGCGCGACGGGCGCCTGCTCGCGACCTCGTTGGATGGCCGCGCGCACCTGAACGCCTACCTCGATGATTACGTATATCTCGCCGATGCCGTGCTCGAGCTGCAACAGCTGCGCTTCTC
>Ga0208991_1000141_pt1 | contig 14393 bp, 13 predicted proteins | sample MedBloCAOM3_M2_FD_187855 | JGI IMG/M metagenome (GOLD analysis project Ga0208991, IMG submission 187855) | Forest soil microbial communities from El Dorado National Forest, California, USA - Mediterranean Blodgett CA OM3_M2 (SPAdes) (version 2) | ecosystem: Environmental > Terrestrial > Soil >...
GGGGGCGCCGATGACGCTTATGACACTGTTCGCCATCAGGCCGCCGCTGATCTGGGCACGACTCCATCCGAATGCGTGCTCCAACGGCGTAATGAAGATTCCCATCGTGTAGACATGGCTGGTCGCGATCCCGAGCCCGATCGTCGAGACCAAAACGACGAGCCATCCTCGGCGCCATTCGCCGAACGCTGAGTCCCCTGCGACTTCCGGCGTTGGCATGAGCGAATCTGAAGGATCGCGGCTTGCGCCACTTGCAGTCGTCTGCATGTTCATTAGCGGTCCTCCCATCGCAGCCCGCCACTCGCCCTTGACATTGTTGTGCCTGTCTTGCGTTGGTGGTTGGCGGAGTCTGGCCTTTAGCGCGGATCGGATTGTGCGCCGCGGACTAGTCGGCCGGGCCGCGCGCCTGTTGCATTGCCGTCGCGCCGTGTCACCGCTCCTGACACGATGGTGGCGACGTAGCCGTCAATCCGCTGCATCAATCTGCGTCCGTTCATCGGCAAGTCGTAGTGAACTTGCGGCGGGTGCAGGCGTAATCGGTCGTAGTCGATTACGTTGATGTCTGCCTTGTAGCCGGGCGCGATGACGCCCCGATCCCGTAGGCCGACTGAAAGCGCGGTCCTTCGACATTGAGCTGCGACAACAAATGGAATCGAAAGACGCTCACCGCGGACCCGGTCACGCGTCCAGTGAGTCAACAGGAATGTCGGAAAGCTGGCGTCGCAAATGATGCCGCAATGCGCGCCGCCGTCGCTCAAGCCGGGGACTGAATTGGGCGCTTTGAGCATCTCGTATGTAGCGTCGAGATTGCCGTCCGCATAGTTGAAAAGCGGAACATAGAGCATGCCCCTGCCGTCGTTATCGAGCATCGCGTCGTAGGCCATCTCTTCCGGCGTTTTGCCTTCGCGCAATGCGCGGGCACTCAGCGCATTCTGTGGTAGCTGTTCGTAATCGGGGGGATCCCCCAGCAAATACATCTTGTCGTAGTTGGGTCGAAAGATCGTTTGATCGCCGCTTTCGATCGGTCTCTCGCTGAGGATCGCGGCCCGCACGGCGGGATCACGGAGGCGCGTTAGCCGCTCGGGCATCGGCAGTCGAGCGATTGCCATGTAACTCGGGTGCGCAACGAAGGGGTTGCGCGTCAATTCAAACGCCAGCAGAAGGCCAATAGGTCGAGCCGCGATTTGCGCGGTAATGGACAATCCTTTGGCGGAAGCCTGGGCGATCGTATCGAGGGTCCGCCGCCACCGGGTTGGTTCCTTGTCGCCTTGCGCAATCGAGAACGTGATCGGGCAGCGTGTGGTCTCGGCCACGCGAAGCATCATCGACAGATCGTCCTCGAATCCACCTTGGTCCAGGACACACTGCAGCAGCCCGCCGCCTGTTTGATGCATGGCCGCGGCGACGGCCGTCAATTCGTCCTCGCCCGCATTCAGGGTCGGCGTGTAGTCTCCTGTGCTCGTGCGATGATTGAGCGTGCGCGAAGTCGAGAAGCCAAGCGCACCGGCTTTGATGGCCTGCCGCGTCAGCGCCGCCATGGTCAGGTTGTCGTCGGAAGTTGCTGGTTCGCGTCGCGCGCCGCGTTCTCCCATGACGTAGACGCGCAACGCCGCATGCGGGAGCTGTGCCCCGATATCGAGGTCATACGAGCGACGCGACAGCCAATCCAGGTAATCCGGGAACGTTTCCCAAGCCCATGGCAGCCCGGCGCTCAGCACGAGTTCGGGAATATCTTCGACGCCCTCCATCAACTGGATGAGGCGTTCATGATCCTGGGTTCGGCAGGGCGCGAAGCCCACGCCGCAATTGCCCATGACCGCGGTCGTCACGCCGTTTTGCGACGACGGGGTGACATCGGGGCTCCAGGTGACCTGTCCGTCATAGTGGGTATGAGCGTCGACGAAACCCGGTGCCACCAGTTTGCCCTTGGCATCGATTTCCTCTTCGCCCCGGGCAGGGATGCGACCGACCTCGACGATGCGGCCGCCGGATATCGCGATGTCCGCCTCGTAGAGCTCGCCGCCCCGGCCGTCGGCGATGGTGCCGCCACGCAGGATCAGGCTTGGGTCGGTGGTCATGGCGCTTCTTCCCTTTGAGGCGGCCGTACGGCCGGCGAGCAGCGTTGGTCTGCTTTTGGCGCGGAGCATGCTTGCCGCATCTGCGTGCGGCATCCGTTAAATTCGCAGCCTTCACACCGTGAAGATGCCTACAGTGGCTCTGGTCCTGAAGACGTTGTTCCGGCGATCGAATTGAGGCGCGTCGACTGGCTCGCCAAGTCTTTGGCCAAGCCCTGCAGGGGCCGAAGATAGCGGCTGGCCGCGTCCTGCATGGAGATGGCTGAGGCGATCCAGATGATGGTGATGCAGCCGACGATGTGGTCGTTGAACATGACGGGTACCGCAATGCTCGATGTCAACGGCATGGTCCCTCGGTAACGCTGCGCATAGCCGTCACGACGTATCTGCCGCATCATTCTTGTGAACGCCGTGCTGTTGACGAATTTCTCGTCATCGCCGCCTTTTTGACGCAGCAGCGATAGCAAGTGTTCCCGCTCGGCCTCGGACGTATGACTGAGATACGCTCGTCCGCCGGAACTGGTGAGCAGCGGCACCCGGCGGCCCAACATTCCGCGTTCAATCGCCAGCGCTGTTTTGCTTTGTGTCGATTCGCGCACCATCATCTCGGTGCCATCGAGAGTCGAGAAGATTGCGGGCCAGCCGAATTTCTCTGTCAACCGCTCCAGGCCCGGACCCGCGACTTCGGATATCCAGGTTTCGTCGCGAAAGCCATCGCTCAGCGCCCGCACGCCAATGGCAGGGCGAAACTTCCCGCCACCAGCTCCTCGCCTGACATAACCCAGACCTTCCAGCGTCTCGAGCATGCGAAGCGCGGTCGCCCAAGACAGGCCCGTCGTCTTCGCAACTGCCTCGACGGAAGCATCGGACAAGACATTTACTGCGCGTAGCACGGAGAAGGCCCGCTCGACTGAACGGACCGGCTTATAGATGGGCCGATGTGCCGTCATCGATCGAGGGGGAACCATCAACTGCCCAACGAAGAACCACCGTCGATGGGGATTTGTACGCCAGTAATGAATCCGGAGGCTGGTGAGGCCAGGAAAAGCGCCAAGCCCTTGATCTCTTCCGGTCTTGCCACGCGGCCGAGTGGAATGCGTTTGCCCATTGCCTGATTGACCTCCGGCAACTTCAATCGACCGCCGCCGATATTGGTGGCGAAGGCGCCAGGCGCGATGGCGTTGACCGTGATGTTGTGACCTGCCAGCTCAAGGGCGGCTTGGCGGACCAGATGGGCAGCACCTGCCTTGGCCGGCATATAGGGCGTGCCGACCCAGGTTTGGGCGCGGAAGGCCGCGACTGATGTCGTGATGATGATGCGACCGGCTTTCTTATTTTTCATGTGGAAGGCCGAACGTTGGATGGTGGTGAATACGGCGCTGAGATTTATGGCGATCATGCGATCCCAATCCTCATCGGCAATCGCGTCCATTTCGCCGTCGGGATTGATCGCACCGTCGAAACCTTTGAAGCCCGGCTTGCCGCCGATGCCAGCGTTGCCGAATGTGATGTCGAGGGCGCCAAAATGCTCGACCACCGAGTCGATGGCGCGGCGCAACTCGGCACGGTCGCTCACATCGACCTTCCGCAAGATGACATCAGCACCGAGGTTTCGCAGGTGGTCTCTGGCCTCCTCGAGCCGGCCCTGGTTGACGTCAAGCAACGCTACCCTGGCCGCGGCCTCGGCCATCGCTTCGGCGATGGCGGCCCCGATGCCGCTGGCGGCGCCGGTAACGATCGCTACCTTGCCCGCGATGTCGAAGGGATCACCTGCAGTCATGGGTCACTCGCTGCCGATGACCGAACCGAACAGCTCGAACCTCTGGCCATCGAATTTCATGAGCTGAAACTGGCTGATCGGCGCATAGTTCGTCGGACTGCTCCTTATCTTGATGCCTGGCAGGTAGACTCCGATCTCCATGTTGAGACTGGTCATCTGCTTCATGACGTTGTCGCGTGTCAGCACGTCGCCGCACTGCTTCAAGATTCGCGTCAACGCCATGGCGGCGCCATAGCCGAACACCGCCGTGCCGTCGTCCTTGGCCGGGTCAGGGAAATACCTGGCGACGAAGTCGCGGTACTCGTTCATGCCCGGATCGTCCTTCCACTGCGGGTCGGTCGGGTCCTTCATGTAGGTCGCGGTGATGACTCCGCGCGCGTTGTCCGGGCCGGCCGGCATCATCACCTTCTCGACCGAGGCCGAGACGTTGCTGACGAACTGGATGGGCTTCCAGCCGAGCTCACCCACCCGGCGCATCGCTTGGGCTGCGAATTTCGGTGTCGAGATATTGATGAATATGTCCGGCTTGGCGGCCTTGATCTGGAATATCTGCGAATCGACCGTGGCGTCCGTCACCTCGTAGGATGCTTGCACCACGATCCGCTTCGACGCCTCGGCGCCGAAGATCTCGTGAAAGCCCGACAGGTAGTCCTTACCGAGATCGTCGTTCTGATAGAGAATCCCAACCGTTTTGTCGGGATGCATTTGCTGGATGTACTTGGCGTAGACCCGCGCTTCATCCCTGAAGGTCGGCCACCACGCCATGCTCCAGGGGAAATGCGCGGGATCATTCCAGCGTGCCGAGCCGCTGGAGATGAAGATGTGGGGAACTTTCTTCTGGTTGACGTACTTCTGGATGGCGGCGTTTCCCGGCGTTCCGACGACATTGAACAGCAGGAATACCCGGTCCGACTCGATCAACCTGCGCACTTGCTCGATGGTCTTGGGCGGACTGTAGCCATCGTCGTAGGAAACAAAATCGATCTTGCGTCCGTTGATGCCGCCCTGCTCGTTGACCATTCGGAAATAGGCGGCCTCGGTCCGCCCGATCACGGCAAAGGCGGACGCCGGACCGCTGTATGGCATCACATTGCCGATCTTGATTTCCGTGTCGGTGACGCCCGCGTCGTACTTCTTCTGGGCCAGAGCGCCACCACTGGCAGCGATCGCAAGGATTGCCAAACCACTCAGGATGCTATTCCGCATCGTTTCCTCCCTTGGTTCTTTCGAGCCTGTTGCCTGACGTTCAACCTCCACCATTCACAAACGACCCAACGCGTTTGACGGCCCCGGGCGTCTCTAGGAAGACGAGATGCCCAACGCCCTTGAACGTCTCGACCTCGGCGTCGCACGCGAGCCGGTCGACCCATTGATGCGCCTGCTGCACGGGAAGGATCTTGTCCTCGTCGCCCCACAGGACGAGCGTCGGCACGGCGACGTGCTTCAGCCAGCGGTCGAGCTTGGGGTCGTAACTGCTCTCCCAGATGACGCGGGCGAGGGACGTCATCTCGCGGTAGCGCCCGACAATCATGTCCACCGTGACCTCGCCCTCAGTCATTTTTGCGAGCACCGCGGGCGACGCGACCAGATAGTGGAGGAGCTTGTCGGCCGGGACCATGAACAGGTCCGTGCTCGGGTATCCAGGCGCCCGCAGGCCGACCGGGCAGGCAAGCACCATACGGCGGAGGCGATGACTGTTGAAGACCGCGAACAGGCCCGCGATCCAGCCGCCGAGCGAGTGGCCAATCAGGTCAACCGGTTCGTCGAGCTTCAGTTGGTCGAACAACGCCGCATAGTGGACGACGTAGTCGAGGATCGAATTGATCTTCAGGTCGTCGTCCGAGCCGCCAAAGCCGGGGTGGATCGGCACGATCAGCCGCCGATCTTCTGCGAGCGGCAGCAGTTCGTCGAAGCCTCGTCCGGCGCCCGCGCCATGGAAATAAACCAGTGGCTTGCCCTTGCCGGCTTCAAGGACCTGCACGCGCACGCCGTCGACGACGAGGTCGCTCTTTTGAAACTGGGTCATCGGTTTTCCTCCCGCCCTATTCCGCTGCCTTGAGTTTGGGCGACAGTTTTCGCCTCAGGCGGGGAATTACCTCCTCGGCGAACAAAGTAATGTTCTTGACTGCCTTCCAGTGCGGCATGTCACCGACATGCAGGTGCACGACGATCTTGCTGCTCTGGGCTTGCTCGCACCAAAAGGCGATGCGTTCGGCGACCTGGTCGGGCGTTCCGAGCACGGTGCGATAGACCGAGGTCAGCGCTTCCCAGGTGATTTCCGAACTCTGGAAGGCCCCGGCTTCGAGCCGCTTCCGGAGCCGGTCGATCGGCATATAGCCGGGCGGCGAATTCATCTGGTCGTTGGTGCGCAGAAGATTCTTGAAATAGAAGAGGATGTGATCGCGTCCCTCTTCGACCGCCTTGGTTTCTGTTTCCGCTACATAGGGAATCGCCGAGATGATGATGGACTCGGAGTCCGGCGTGTGGCCGTGCTTCACAGCGGTGTTGCGGTAGCTCTCGAAAGACTTGAGCTGGGATGCGATTGGCGTGAAGACTTGTGAATAGCCATAGCCCTTCTCGGCCGCGTATTGCACCGTGTCCTCGGTGCCGGAGCCGACGATGTAGATCTTCGGATGAGGCTTCTGGTACGGCAGCGGAAAGGGGTTGAGATATTTGTAGTGATAGAACTCGCCGTCCCAGCGGGTCGGTCCCGGTTGGGTCCACGCCTGCATCAGCACTTCCATGCTTTCCCGAAAACGCTCGCGGGCTCGAGACGGATTGAGCGGGTTGACCCAGTATTCCATGCCGGTGCCAAGCGGAAACGCGCACTCGAGTCGTCCGCCCGACATGACGTCGAGCATTGCGTATTCCTCGGCGAGACGGTGCGGATAAGTGAGCGTGATCGGGGTACCGAACACGCAGATCTTGGCCTGCTTGGTGCGCGCGATCAGGGCGCCGGCGATGATCGAGCATGAGGGCATCAAGCTGTAGAACGTGGAATGATGCTCATTGACGACGAGCCCGTCGAAGCCAAGCTTGTCGCCCAATACCAGGTGATCGAGGTAATTTTCGTAGAGCTGACGTCCCTTCTCGGCGTCGAAATGCGTATTGGGGATGTCGACCCACTGGCCTTGCGGACGACCCGGCACAACGTCCGGGTACGGCATGAAGTGCATTAGGTAGAACTGCAACCGATCCAGCACTGACATGTTCCCTCCCGTTACATAGCTAGCTATGTCATAGCTAACTATGAACCTGTTTGCGGAAAGGCGTCAATGTGAAATCGCCTGTGTGCTACCGACGCTGTTTTATGTTGAGATTTTCGCTCATTAGGCCGGCGAGCCGATAGAATTCATCAAGTTCGGCCGCGTTCAGTCCCTTGGCTGCCACGCTTTGAACGTCGTGTGCCGCGGCGGAAATGATGGCGCTGAGCTTTCGGCCGCGCGCCGTCAGCTTGACCACGCTCTTGCGGCCATGATCGGGAGCCGGCGTGCGCTGAATTATTCCATCGCGTTCCATTCGGCGCAAAGTTACCGCCATAGACGGTTGCTCGATGCCGACCAGCCTCGATAGCTCGGTCTGAGTTGCCTCGTTCAGATGCATCAACCAGGCAATGACCGGATAGGCGCCGGGCAGAACGCCATGTTGCGCCGTCCGTTGGGCAAGACTCCAAACGATGCGGCGTCCAAGGGTATTCACCGCAAGGCCAAGGATACGCTCGCTCCCTTCCGGCAGGGTGGGATCGCTCGCCGCCGTCGGTGACTTCTTGTTTAAAGACCGTTTAGCCATTTTCCCAAGTAGCACTCTAGTGACGTCGACCTTCGACAACTTTGCACTGCAACTCTCGAGCAGGGTAAAACCTCGCGGCCAAGGAGGGTTCTTACAGATTCCAACATCAAAAGCGATGGTGAGTTTTATTTGGCGCCGGCAACGCCCCTTGAACTCGTCGGCGTCGCGCCTGATCTATTTTCCGCTCTTGAGGCGTCCCGAAACAACCATGGCAGTTACGATGACCGCACCGTTTTTGATCTGCGCCTCAATTACGGCGGTGAGCGCGCTCATTAGCCTGGGATTTTCGATTGCGGCTGTTGTCACATCTACGGGTGTCACCCGTGTCGCAGCGCTTTACGTTTGCCCACGGAGCTTGGCACTGGCTATTGCGAGCGCCATTCCATTTTTCACGGGCTCAGGTTCCTGGCTTCTAGCGATAGCCCTTTGCATGACGATCGTTCAGGCGGGCGATGCCGCCATCGGCGTGATTAAAAACAATCGGATTGAGACCTTCGGGCCTCTCGGCACTGCGGCACTCAATTTGATCGCAATAATCTGGTTGGCCTAGATCGTTCCCGTCGAACCCGTACGTGCCAGTCTCGTCGGCGCACCTCGGCGCATCTCAGCTCCTCTTGATATCCAGAGACGTGTGCGGGAACAAAGACGTGTCCGATCCGACGTTCCTAACCATAAGCGAAGTAGTGTCTCGCTATCGCAATCAAGTCAGCGCGGGCACGCTGCGAAATTGGCGCTCAATGCGAGTAGGTCCCTTGTTCGTCAAACTTGGAAGGGCGGTTCTGTATCCGCTCGTCGAATCGGCCAAGCCTGATCGTGGTCGACAGTTGAAACTCACGAGTAAGCACGAGAAACATGCACCACTCCACGATCCCAGCAGGTTTTGCAAATTGCCTAAGTCGCGACGGAGTAAGGGAAATTCGTACTCGCGTGGGACGATGCACAAACATCCCGTTCGATACCCGTCCTGCATGATTGATCACGCACGATCAGTTTGACCTGCGAGCAAGGCCGCCGTTCCGGCGCCAAGCCACCCATCACCAGACTTGGCCTGACCAAGGACAACCTGTTGAGAATCCACACCTAGAGCGTTATCCACGCTGAGTGAATCGGAGGGGATTCCCCGAGGAATCGATTTGTGATTCAAGATGCTGGCTGGGCGGAGGCCAGCATGGATGAGCTACCGTACTCCGATGATCTACGTATTCGCGCCGGGCGCCAGCACACTACCCATCGCCGCACCCGTTTTCCTTATAGCGCTCAATTAGTCGAAACACCCACATGTACAACGCCTGTGCAGATGCATCGCCAGCCCGCGACGCCTCTTCCACATGTTCAATGACGCCCGGTGGCGGCATCGTCACTGTGGCGCAGAATTCGGTGTACTGGGATCGAGCGATCTCTTTCTTGAAGAGGCGCAGCTGGTAGATCAGCTGCTGGTCGAGTACGATCTCGCCTCGAGGCTTCGCCTTGGGAGGCTCAGCACCGAGCGCGGTGTGCGCGCCGATGGAGAGGAGCAGCTGCATCAGGAAGATTGCGCGCACGATCCCTCCTGCGATGAAGAGGAACCACTTGATGAGACGTGAAAATGCGCTCATTTCGAACCTCCTTTCGATGCGCGGCTCAGCCACTCATCACAGGTGCCTAGCCCAGAAGCCGAGCAGCGACCCGTTCGTGGACCATAAGTGGCCTCGATGCAGGTTACTTAACATCAAAAAAGCCGGACCGAGGACGGCACTGCCTTTCCGCCGTGGCGCCTTCCTAGTGGCCCGGTCGCCGCCTTTTTGATCGGTTTATGGATGATACTTCAATGAAGACCGATAGCTCCATTCTACGGAGGTTGATCCGCATGAGATGTTGGTTTGAGCCGCTCATACTTAGGTTGGGGTCCTGCGACTTCCGAGACCCCGCCCTCACGGACGGCGATAGAGACGACGACGCCCAGTGATTCATCGCCGCGGCGCGATCAACCTCGGGACAACGATAGGCGGGGTCTGCCCGTCGGAGTCGTACCACGGCGCTTGCCCGCCGAGTTTCTCTCGTTCCTGGGCGAAATGCAGCCGCAGGACGCGCACACGCGGCTGGCTGCCCACCGTGCACCCCATCGCATGCCGCTTGCCGGCAGCGCACTAAGTCCCACGTTCACTCCATCGGCTGTCCCTGGCGAGAACTACATCCGGCAATATTGATGATGAAGTCCGCCGAAGAGAGGCGTCGCGGCGATGTTACCGAACCGCTGAATAGGACGAATGAGCGGTGCGTCCTTACCCAGGGATAGATGCGTCCGGACATGGTTGTAATAGGCTGCATAAGCCTTGAGAACCTGACGCAAACGGGCCTCGCCAAAGATGACGATGTGATGCAGGCATTCTCGACGGATCGAGCCAATCAGCCGCTCGGCGTACCCATTCGGCCAAGGTGAGCGCGGCGCAATCGGGTGATCCCAATGCCCATCGCCGCAAGACGCCGAGTGACGGCGAGACCATAGGCGGCATCGCGGTCGCGTATGAGATGAGTGGGCGCACTATCCCATGGGAAGGCCTCGGTAATCTGGCCCATGGGAAGGCCTCGGTAATCTGGCGCGAGATCCATTCCGCCGTCGGATGGTCGGTGACGGCCAGCGAGATCAGGCGTCGCCGTTCGTGCCGCAGGATGACCAAGACAAACAGCAGCCGAAGTTGATCGTCGGGACCACAAGAAAGTCCATTGCGCCGATACCGGTCACATGATTGTGCAAGAACGTTTTCCAAGTCTGGCCCGATCCGGGCTGGCGCTTGGCCATGTACTTAGCGACGGTCGACTGTGCGACCTCGCTCCCGAGCTTCAACAGCTCGCCATGAATACGCGGCGCGCCCCACAGTGAGTTCTCCACGCTCATCCGCCGGATCAGGCTGCGGACCTCAGCCGCAATCTTGGGCCTACCGCCGCGCGAACGCGACTTCCAGCGCCAATAGGACCGGAACCCCGCTCGGTGCCATCGCACGATCGTGTCGGGTTGGATGATGACGGCGGCGTTCAGCAGCGACGGGACAAGGCGATAGAGTCAGACAAAGAGCAATCGGTCCGCTGGCGTGAGCCGTGGCTTGGCGGGAAGTCGACGCCGCAGCAGGCTCAGCTGATGGGGCACGAAGACAATCTCGGCCTCCAGCCGCGCCTGCAACTTAAAAGGCGAAGCCAATGCATGCAGCAACAAGCCGAGGAACGAAGCCATTCTGCCGAGACTATCCGATCTACCTGCTCACTACCGTGTGGATAGGGTTTTCGGCAGCGACAGCCCGTCATGGCGTCGTGCCATCAATTCAAGAATCGAAAGTGCGTAGAGACCATGGAGGTCCCTCAGAGCGACAAGCCGATCGAGGGCAGTGAGCCGATCGAGGCAGCCGCCGCGATCGGCTACAGTGCGGCCGCGTTCGCAGAGAACGCCGGAATATTGAATCGAGCCTTCTGCTCATCGCTCAGCGTAGCGTAGAAGGCGTCAAGGGCCGGACGCACGTCTTTGGCCGCCCGAACCATGGCATCGAGCCGCATCTCCACCGCGTCGATCCGCTCCACCGGCGTTTCCGGCGCCTTCGCCGGACAAGATGCCTGAAGCGAAGCGGCAGCGCTGGCCGATGCCGCTTTCAGCTTCTCGAAGGCGACCTCCTGCTGCTGGGTGGGTTGGATCGTCCGCTCGATGCGGTCCACGGGGAGTTGTGCAAAGCTTGCGGCGCGCGTGTCGCAAAGCGCCGCCACGCCGCTGGCGGCGGGGGAACCGCCATTCGCCTGCTCGGCCATGGCGGTAAGGCGCGCCCTCTGTGCGTCGCTCAACGTACTGTAGAAACGCTCCAGCGGCGCCCGCACCATGTGCACCGCCTGGATCATGGCATCGAGCCTTCTTTCCACGGCGTCGAGCCGGTCCAGCGGTGTCAGCGGCGCTTGGATCGGGCAGGACGCCTTGACGACTTCGCTCGCCCTGTCCACGGCGATTTCAAGATCATTGAGCGCCTGGATCTGATTGCCTGTCGGCTGGACCGCCTGCGCGATGATGCGGTCGATCGGCAGGCCGGTCACGCCCGGCGCCAATCCGCTGCAGGTCACTGTCATGTCGGACGTCGGGCCCGTCGCCTGTTGAGCCGTGGTCCGCGCCCCGACGTCGGTTGGCGCCTCAGCGCCATAGACGTCGTAGAGGCCGTCATACTGGGCATTGGACCAGGCGGAATAGGACGGGCCGGGCCAGTAAATACCGGACAAGAAGGCATCGGGTCCGTAGGCCCAGAAGGGGTCGTAATAGGCGCCGGGCCAGAGGGAGTACGTCAGGACGTCGCCGTACAAATAGGGCCAGAAGACGGGCCCGTGCCACCCGCCCCAGCGATGCCAGGCGGCACCCGAGTGATGGTCGCCCCAGCGGTTCCACGCGTGCTCGCTGCCGAAGGTGTTGCGATTGAACTCATGGCCATCGGGGTTTGCGACGTCGTGAAACCGATGGAGCCCAGGGCGGCCGCCAACGCCATCGTGGCCGAGGCCGGGCGTGACAATGTGGCCAAAGTGAGCGCCGCCGATATGACCCAGGCCGGCTCCGCCGACATGACCGAAGGCAGCGGCGCCAATGTGACCGCCGCCAAAATGCATGCTGCCGAAATGGCCGCCGCCACCGAAGTGGCCACCACCACCGTGGCCGCCGCCACCGCCACCGCGGGCAAAGGCGTTCGTCGTGAGGCACAACGCGCCAAAGGCGACGCTCGCCAGGAACACCTGTGTTGCCTTGGCCATCATGATTTCCCTCCTGACATCGGACTGCGCGTGTGCACACCCGTTCACCCGAATCTATGTCTGTGCCGGGAAACGACTTCAGCCGCATTGCCGCGCCTGAGGCCGGCTTGCGCCAATGCCCGCGGCAATTCGGTTCTCGCCTTGGTCCGAAGAGGGCGCGACGGCGGTAGGACGATGTTGGTGCTGGCTGTTGCGGCAGAAGCGCCCACGCGTCGCCACGATCGCTCATTGGCGACGGCGCGATGCAATTCGAGGAGCCGAGGCCGGCTGCCTGACCGTCCCGGGGAACCATCCCATGTTGTCCTTGGCAGGCGTCGAACATCGTGGATGCAGACCCAAGCAGGCGGCGTGAGTTCGATCAGGCTATCGCCAGGCGCTCTCGAGGAGCTCCGGGAGCACGGCTGGGGCACCGCGCGCGGCCTCCCGCAGCATGACGTCGAACCCGAGAACGTTGATCGAAGACGCGGACGTTGCGCTGCGCTGCGAACATGCGCGCCGATCGATGATATGCCTTAGCTCTAGCGAAGCGACATCAGTTCGCGGCAACAGCCGATGCCACTCCGGGATAGGGATGTGCCGATCGCCGTCCAATGCGCGCCCGACTGAATGAACCCTTTGGCTTCCAGATGGACGCTAAGGATGAGACCAAGTAGTCAATCTCAGCTTCGCTATGAAGCGGCGAAGGGGTGATACGCAGCCGCTCGGCACCCCGGGCAACAGTTGGATAGTTAATCGGCTGGACATATATGCAGTGCTTGTCGAGCAGCTGGTCGCTGATCTGCTTGCACAACACGGGATCGCGAATCATTACCGGTACAATATGACTGTCGTTTCGCAGGTACGGGATACCTGCCTCATCCAATCGTTGTCTAAGTCTCGCAACGCGCCGCTGTTGTTGCGTGCGCTCGACATCGCTTGCTTTCAGATAGCGGATACTTGCCAGGGCGCCCGCAGCGTTCGATGGCGGCAAGGCGGTCGTAAAAATGAACCCCGAAGCAAAACTGCGGATGAAATCGCAAAGGATTTCCGAGGACGCGATGTAACCGCCAACCACGCCAAAAGCCTTTGCCAGCGTGCCTTCGATAACCGTCAACCGGTGGCTCTGCCCATCGCGCTCGGCGATACCTCCGCCACGTGAGCCGTACAGCCCCACGGCATGCACTTCATCGAGGTAAGTCATCGCCCCATACAACTCGGCCACATCGCAAATATCGGAGATCGGCGCGATATCTCCATCCATCGAATAGAGGGACTCAAATGCGACCAGCTTGGGACGAGATGGATCGATGTCCTTGAGCTTACGCGCGAGGTCTTCAGGATCATTGTGCGCAAAAATGCGCGTCTCGGCGCGGCTGTGCCGGATCCCTTCGATCATCGAGGCGTGATTGTGCGCATCTGATAGCACAATGCAGTCTGGTAGCCGCGAGGCCAGCGTGCTCAGCGTGGCCCAGTTCGACACGTAGCCTGATGTGAATAGCAGTGCACTTTCCTTGCCGTGCAAATCGGCAAGTTCGCGTTCAAGCAGCACATGATAGTGATTGGTGCCGGCAATGTTGCGCGTACCACCGGCTCCAGCGCCACAATGATCAAGCGCTTCGTGCATCGCCCGAAGAACCAGCGGATGTTGTCCCATGCCAAGATAGTCGTTGGAACACCACACGCTGACGGGCTTTGCTCCTTTGACTGTATGATGCTTGGCGCGTGGAAAAGAACCAGCTTGCCGCTCGAGATCCGCGAAGACCCGGTAACGACCTTCGGCGCGCAGCTCGTCAAGCTGTCGGTGGAAGAAGTCGCTGTAAATCATTGCATCTCCTGTCAATGGCTTGCTCTGGCTACCGCCAGGCAGGCTTGGCCCTACGCAAGAGCAGACGGCGTTTTGACGCGACCGGCATCTTGTCAGATTCCCTACTCCCGCTCTTTCAAACGGGCGTTCGATATTTCCATTCCGCACGCTCGTCCGACCAAGACCTGTCTGGGGCCGCGCCAAGGAATTGCTCGCTCAA
>Ga0208991_1000143_pt1 | contig 14349 bp, 14 predicted proteins | sample MedBloCAOM3_M2_FD_187855 | JGI IMG/M metagenome (GOLD analysis project Ga0208991, IMG submission 187855) | Forest soil microbial communities from El Dorado National Forest, California, USA - Mediterranean Blodgett CA OM3_M2 (SPAdes) (version 2) | ecosystem: Environmental > Terrestrial > Soil >...
ACACGGGCGGCGGCAGCCGTGATCGGAACAAGATCGCTGACGTAGACAAAAACGTCGGCCGCGACGACAAGATGATACTGCGCGCGAGATTGTACCTCGGCATGGAGGAAGTGCTGCAAGTCGAGCACAGCCAATCGGTCGTAAAAGCCTTTTTCACGCGCCTTCGCGACCATACCGGGCGATATGTCCACGCCCACAAGCCAGTCTGCATAAGGACGAAAGGCCGCCCCGCCTAGGCCGGTGCCGCAGCCGAGATCGAGCATGGAGCCGATGCGCAGCTCCATGCCGGCCACGCTCCGAACGGCGTCCAACACAACTTCCGGTCCGCGATAATCCAATCGTTGCAGCAGCGCTTCATCGAAGCTCGCCGCCTGCTGGTCGAACAGACGGCGAACATAGGCTGCCGTCATTGCCGGTGTATTTTCGCCCACGCCCAGTCGCGCCAACTGCAACCGCGCGCCATGGTAATCGTCGGGGTCGGCATCCCGCGCCGCCAGCCACGCGGTGATGGCCCCTGCGCGGTCGCCCAGACTGTCACGGATGGCGCCGAGAGCAAACCATGCCGTGGCAAAAGCCGGCGCGACTTGAACCGTCTGCGCCAGGATTTCCGCGGCGCCCGCAAGGTCGCCCCGCGCGGCGCATTGAAGCGCCGACCCGTAGTGCTGATCGGCCGTCACGTCGCCGGAAGAGACGAAGAGCGGTCCACCTGTCATTGTGCCATTTAAACCATATCTCAGCGTTGATGCGCCCCGAAGACATTCTCCTACCGACGCCCGCCGGCGTGTGCTGCAAGAGCGGCGGCTTTCATATCGACCCCACCCGTCCGGTGGACAAGGCCGTGATCACCCACGGTCATTCCGACCATGCGCGTGCCGGCCACGGCGCAGTGCTTGCCACGCAGGAAACCCTCGACCTGATGCGGCTTCGCTATGGCGACAACTTCGCCGGTGCGACCCAGGCGATCGGTTACGGTGAGACTGTCACGCTGGGCGGCGCCAGGGTGACTTTCCATCCAGCAGGCCACGTGCTCGGTTCCGCGCAAGTCGCGGTCGAGCTTGCGGGCCTGCGCGTCGTAGCCTCCGGCGATTACAAGAACGTCGGTGATCCCACGTGTGCCCCCTTTGAGCTCGTTCAATGCGACGTGTTCATTACCGAGGCCACTTTTGGCCTGCCGGTCTTTCGCCACGGCAACGCCGACGGCGAGATCGCGAAGCTCCTGCATTCGGTCACGCTATTTCCCGAGCGCGCGCATCTTGTCGGGGCTTATTCGCTCGGCAAAGCGCAGCGCGTGATCGCACTGATCCGCAAGACCGGATATGACAAGCCGATCTATCTTCACGGGGCGATGGAGAAGATCACGCGCTATTATCAAAGCCGCGGGATCGATCTCGGCTGGACCGAGCTGGTGCGCGAGGCGAAGAAAAGCGAGCTTGCCGGCACGATCACGCTCTGCCCCCCGTCGACGCTGAAGGAAGTGTGGTCGCGACGCTTCCCCGATCCAGTCACGTGCTTTGCCTCAGGCTGGATGCGTGTGCGGGCACGCGCTCGCCAGTACTTGGTCGAATTACCGCTTGTGATTTCGGATCACGCCGACTGGGACGGCCTCACTGCGACGATCGCTGCGACCGGCGCGTCGGAAATCTGGGTCACACACGGGCAGGAAGACGCGCTCGTGCATTGGAGCCTGACCCAAGGCCTGCAGGCGCGACCGCTGGATATCGTCGGCTATGGCGACGAAGACGAGACAGATGGCGTGACCGAGACCGCCAGTCCCGGCGTCGCGCCATGAACCGCTTCGCAGAATTGCTCGATCGCCTCGCTTACGAACCCGGCCGCAACAACAAGTTGCGGCTGATGACGGACTATTTCCGTCGCACGCCCGACCCCGAACGCGGCTGGGCACTCGCGGCGCTGACCGGCGCGCTTACCTTTCAACACGCAAAACCCGGTGTGATTCGCGCACTGATCGCCGAGCGCACGGATCTCGTATTGTTCGCATTATCGTACGATTATGTGGGCGACCTTTCCGAGACCGTTGCGCTGATGTGGAAGGGTCGCGATCAAGTCGACCCCTCCCCTTCTCAGGAGCATGACGACCTGCGGCTATCCGCGGTCGTCAAGGCGCTCTCCTCGCTCGGCAAATCCGACCTGCCGGCACAACTCGCTCGCTGGCTCGACCAGCTCGACGAGACCGGTCGCTGGGCATTGCTCAAGCTCGTGACCGGTGGGCTGAGGATCGGCGTTTCGGCCCGGCTAGCGAAGACTGCGGCCGCTGCGATCGGCAGCAAGGACCCGCACGAAATCGAGCTGATCTGGCCCGGCTTGCGGCCGCCCTATGTCGAATTGTTCGCCTGGCTGGAAGGCCGCGGCGAGAAGCCGGTGAACCGCGATCCCGCGCCGTTCCGGCCGGCGATGCTCGCCCATGCCATCGAGGACGGTGAGCTGAGTGCGCTCGATCCCAACGAATTCTTGGGCGAGTGGAAATGGGACGGCATTCGCATTCAAGCCGTGGCGGGCCTCGACGAGCAGGGCAAGATGATCCCGCGGCTTTATTCCCGCACCGGCGAGGATATTTCGGGGAGCTTCCCCGACCTGATTGAAGCCTTGCGATTGCCGGCTGCCATCGATGGCGAACTGTTGATCGTGCGCGACGGCCGAGTGCAAAGTTTCAGCGTCCTGCAGCAACGACTCAATCGCAAGAGCGTCAACGCCAAGCTGCTGACTGAATTTCCCGCCCATCTGCGGGCCTACGACCTCTTGGTGGACGGCGAAGAAGATTTGCGCGAGCGTCCTTTCGCGGAGCGCCGGTCTCGGCTGGAGACGTTCATCGCGCGCCTGCATGAGTCGCGGGTCGATCTCTCGCCGCTGGTGCCGTTCAGCACCTGGAACGAGCTCGCCGCCGCCCGCAAAGATCCGGCCGCTGCCGGCGCAGGTGCGGATGCCGAGGCGGTCGAAGGCATTATGCTCAAGCGCCGCGATGCGCCCTATCTGCCGGGCCGCCACAAGGGCCCGTGGTGGAAGTGGAAGCGCGATCCTTTCATCGTCGACGCGGTGCTGATGTACGCGCAGCGCGGCCACGGCAAGCGCTCGTCCTATTACTCCGACTACACGTTCGGGGTCTGGACCAAGGGTGAGGATGGAGACGTCCTGGTGCCGGTGGGCAAGGCGTATTTCGGCTTCACCGACGAAGAACTCATTCAGATCGATCGATTCGTCCGCCGCAATACCGTAGAACGCTTCGGCCCGGTACGTGAGGTGGCGCATGCGGCCGAACAGGGTCTCGTGTTCGAAGTTGCATTCGAGGGGTTGCAGCGCTCCACGCGGCACAAATCGGGGCTCGCCATGCGCTTCCCGCGCATCAACCGGTTACGCTGGGACAAGCCGCCCAGCGAGGCTGATCGACTGGAAACGCTCGAGCGGATGCTGGAGAAGATCGAGCTCGGACGCGGCACCGCCACCACCAGTTGCGCAATGTGATAGGATCGATGAGCATGTCGCCGGAAACGCCAGCCACCAACAGCTACGTTGCCCGCTTCTTCGGCGGGCCGCCGCTGTCGGTGATCTTCCGGCTCGTGCTCCTTTCGATCCTGATCGGCGTGATTTTGGAAGCGCTCGGGCTCGACCCCTGGAATGTCATCGATAGCCTCAGAAGCCTGATACTGCGCATCTGGGACATGGGCTTCGACGCGGTGCGCTGGCTATGGCGCTATCTCCTCTTGGGTGCGGCCTTGGTGGTGCCTATCTGGCTGATCATGCGGCTCATGGGCGCCGCCAGAGGGCGATGATAGGCGAACACCGATTTGTCCATAGAGCAATTCCAAATTGCGCGCCGGCACGGTGACTGGTGGAGAGCGTTCAACCAGCCTAAATATTCCGAGCAGATGCCCCGATCGTGAGGAGAGTTCATGCCTTCTTCGCAAGCGCGCGTGTCCACCCCCTCGGCCAGTCGTTATCTGCAACAGGTATGCAAACATTGGAGCCATAAGTTCGCAGTGGAGTTTACGCCTGAAAAGGGTCACATACCCTTCAGCGACGGGCGGATATGCAATCTGGAGGCGACCCCAAACGTGCTCACGCTGCGAGCTGAAGCTCCCGACGTGGAAGCGCTGGGACGGCTGCAGCGCGTCGTGGTGGAGCACGTCAAGCGATTTGCCTTCCGCGAGGAACTCGGCGAGGTCCAGTGGACGCCAACGAATTGAGACACGCCCTTCACCGCTGATCGCGACCCCTCACGGCGGCCAGGGCTCTGCCGTCATGGCGGCGGCGTCCGCGCCCACAAGGTCGTTGATCGTTGGCTGGTTTTCGCGACGCAGCGCGTTCGACAGTTCGGACTTGATCGTCGCGACCATCCGCAGCCCATGGAATACCAGCGCGCTGTAGAGCTGGATCAAGCACGCGCCCGCCCTGATCTTCGCAATGGCGGCCTCACCGGAATCGATGCCGCCGACGCCGATGAGCGGGAATGCGCCCTCGACGCGTACATAGCCCTCCGCCAGCATCCGAGTTGCGAGTGAGAAGAGCGGACGTCCTGACAGCCCGCCGGCCTCCCGCGCCGTCGATACGTCCCGCAGCGTCGGCGAGCGCATCACCGTGGTGTTGCCGATGATCATGCCGTCGACGCGGTGCCGGCGCGCCGCCCCGACAATGTCGTCGAGTTCGCTGAGCGTGAGATCCGGCGCGATCTTGATCAGCACCGGTGTCGTTCCGGCCTCCCTGCTCATGCGGGCCCGAGCATCCATTACCCGCTTCAGGAGATTGTCTAGCATCTTCCCCTGCTGCAGCTCGCGCAGACCCGGAGTATTAGGCGAGGAGATATTGACGGAGAAGTAGCTCACGACCGGCGCAAAGGTTTCGATCAGTCGCACATAATCTTCGATGCGGTCGGGGCTGTCCTTGTTGGCGCCGATATTGATCCCGACGATGCCGCCTTCGCTCGCACGACCGGCGAGGCGGCGCAGCACCGCGTCGGCACCCTCACTGTTGAAACCCAGCCGATTGATCACGCCCTGGTCGCGGTCGAGCCGAAAGAGCCGCGGCCGCGGATTACCGGACTGCGGCAAAGGAGTGACCGTCCCGATCTCTACAAACCCAAAGCCGAGCTTGAGGAGTGCGTCGGGCACCTCGGCGTGCTTATCGAAGCCAGCCGCCATGCCGATCGGATTGGGAAAATTGAGCCCGAACGCACGCACGGCGAGCCGCGGATCGTCGGCAGCGAGCTTGACGAATGGGGGAAATTTCAGCGCCTGGATGGCAAAGCGGTGCGCGTCCTCGGGGTCGAGCATGCGCAGCAGGGGCCGCGCAAGCGATTCCAACAGCCCGATCACGGCACAAGCTCCGGAAAGACATGCCGTTGGTCGCTGCCGAGGGGCAGCGGCTTTGCCCACAGCACCGCCGCGAGCGGCAATGTGCCATAGAGGTGAGGGAATAGATCGCCGCCGCGCGAAATCTCCCATTTCAGCGCACCGCCGAGCGCATCGGCGTCAACCGCGACCAGCGTCAAATCCGATGCGCCGGAGAAATACTTAGCCGCGGTCTCGCGCGCCTGATTAGCCGTCGAGAAATGAATGAAGCCGTCCCGAGCGTCGACGGATGCGCCGTGGAACACACCAGCTCGTTCGGCCTCGCGCCAGAGCAAGTTCTCGCAAATCTTATAGATAATGGTCGGCACGGTGCCCCGAATTCGGCCGTGAGTTGCGACGCCCTGATTGTCACGAGCCCAAAGTGCGATGTGCAGTAAACCCCGACTATGCGCTCAAGCTCAAGGGCGGTATTTCCGTCGCCGGACTCTCACGTGCTCCCGGCGAGATCGACACTTTTAGATTGCTCCCCGCCGCGTTCTGCTGAGAAACCACTGGACGACTGAGGCTATAATTCCTATGATTGGACAAAATTCCCTAGGGAGGACTTTGCGTATCCTTGAGGTTGCGACATGCTCACTCATGCTCAGATCTGGACCGCGCTGGACCGCCTCGCTGCCGTGGCTGGGCTTTCGCCGTCCGGTCTTGCCAAGAAGTCGGGGCTCGATCCGACCACATTCAACAAGTCGAAACGCGTAACCCCCGATGGTCGCGCGCGCTGGCCGTCGACCGAGTCGGTGGCCAAAGCATTGACCGCGACCGGCACCCCCATCGACACATTCGTGCAGTTGATCGAGGAGACCGCGCGCTCCACGGTCAAGAAGACCGTCCCGCTGATTGCTTTGGCGCAGGCCGGCGGAGCCGGTTACTTCGATGCCTCCGGCTTTCCAACCGGGCGGGGCTGGGAGGAAATCCGATTTCCCGCCATCAACGACGAGCACGTTTATGCACTGGAGATTTCCGGGGATTCGATGGCGCCGATATACAACGAAGGCACCCTGATTATCGTGTCTCCCGCCGCCTCCATTCGCCGCGGCGACCGCGTAGTGGTCAAGACCACCGACGCGCAGGTGGTGGTAAACGAGCTCAAGCGGCGTACGGCGAGAACCATTGACCTGCGTTCGATCGATCCCGGCCACAGCGAACGCACGCTCCCCATGGGCGAGGTGGCATGGATCGCGCGCATCGTCTGGGCGAGCCAGTAACCGGGTCAGACTCGGATGCAGGGCGTCAACCGTGCCAGAGCAGCCAGCCGCCGCGGGCAAGATACACGACGCTGATGGCGATGATGATCGCCCGCGTCCACTGCCGAAATCCGTGGTCGGTCATGCGCTCGATGACAAACGGCGCCAGCGAGGTGCCTGTGATCGCGAGAAGAATCGCCGGACCCGTGGCCCAGACCGGCAGGTCGCCTACGCCCGAGAGCGAGCCGAAATAGAGCGCGCGGACGATGTGACTGAAGGACTGCGTGACCGCTTTGGTGGCATTGGTGGTCTTGCGATCAAGCATGCTCTTCTGGAAGAAGACATCGAGAAAGAGGCCGCCGACGCCGGCCAGGATCTGGATGATCGTCGTCACTACGCCGGTGAAGAAGGGTACGCCGCGCCATTCGATGTTCGGGCGCAGGGAGGCCGGCAAGGCCTCCACGACGAACGGCATCACGCCGAGGGACAGGTACACCATCGCCTTGTCCGGAACGAAGGCGATCATCCACATGCACCCGAATGCGATCACAGCGCCGAGCACATACCAGCCGAAAATCGGCCAAAGCACGTAGCGCCGCCATTGCACGACGCGCCAACCATTGGCGAACAGCTGGATGATGGAAAAAAAGATCATCCCGGTGGGGACATCGAAATAGTTCAGCAGAACGCCAAGCAGCACCATCCCGCCGGCCATGCCGAAGACGCCGGAGAGAAACGAGGAAAAGACGATAGTGGCTCCGATCAGAGCCAGGGCGGAGAGGGTCATTTTGGGATGAGCTTATGACAAGGCGGCAATGTCCCTCACTGCTCTGCCCTGCGCAAGCCGAGCATCCAGCAATCGCGGTATCGCGATGACTGTCTTCGCGATGATGCGGAGGAGGTAGCGGATCGCCGCGGGGGCCCGTGTTCGGGTGTCAGCGGATGATTCTTTACGCCGATCTCGCAAGCGCGCCGTCGATCATGTCGACGGTGTTCTTGAGCCCGTACACCGCCGCGAAAGAACCGAAGCGCGGTCCCTTCTCCTGGCCCAGGAGCACTTGATAGAGCATGTTGAACCAGTCGAGTGTCACGCCGGGCTTGCCGTCCCTGGTCTTGACCTTGCCGGTCTTGTCCAGAAACGGCTCGCGTCTGCCGATATCGTAGACCACCGCCTGGATTTGCTCGGCGGTCGCATCGGCAGGGAGCTGCGAGAGCGCATCACGCAGGTCGAGGAGCGCCGCGCGCTCGCCCGCATCCGGCTCGCGGAACCTCTTTTGCGGCAGCACGAAGTCGCGGAAATAGTGAATGGCATAGCCGACGAGCGCATCGAGCTTCGGATGCGTCTGCGGGGTCACGCCCGGACGATAGCGTCCGATGAACCCCCACAGCGTCTCCGCGTTCTCGGCGTTCGATGACGCCACCAGCGTAAGCAACATCGAGAACGAGATCGGCATGTCAGGCTTGGGCGGCTTGCCCGAATGGATGTGCCAGACCGGATTGGAAAGCTGCTGCTTGACGTCTTGCCGCTGGTAGGCCTCCAGAAACTGCTGATATTCGTCGACGTGGCGCGGGATGACGTCAAAGTACAGACGCTTCGCCGACTTCGGCTCGCGATACATGAACACCGCAAGCGACTCCGGGGACGCGTAGCGCAACCATTCTTCGATCGTCAGCCCGTTGCCCTTTGACTTGGAGATCTTCTGGCCCTTCTCGTCAAGGAAGAGCTCGTAGTTGAACCCTTCCGGCGGACTGGCGCCGAGCGCGCGGCAGATCTCGCCGGAAAGCTTGACCGAGTCGATCAAGTCTTTTCCCGCCATTTCGTAGTCGATCCCGAGCGCCACCCAGCGCATCGCCCAATCGGGCTTCCACTGCAGCTTGGTGCGTCCTCCGGTGACGAGTGTCGTCACCGGCTCCTTGGTGTCCGGGTCTTCGTAGGTGATCGTGCCGGCCTTGGCATCATGCGCCACGATCGGGACCTGCAGCACGACACCCGTGCGCGGCGAGATCGGCAGAAACGGGGAATAGGTCTGCGCACGCTCCTCGCGCAAAGAGGGCAGCATGACGTTCATGATCGCGTCGAAACGTTCAAGCATCCTCAACAGCGCGTCGTCGAACCGGCCCGACATGTAGCAGTCAGTCGAGGACAAGAACTCGTATTCGAAGCCGAACCGGTCGAGGAAAGCGCGCAGACGCGCGTTGTTGGCCGCGCCGAACGAGGGATATTCGTTCGAGAACGGGTCCGGCACGCGCGAGAGCGGCTTGCCCAGATGATGCGCCATCATGTCCCGGTTCGGGACGTTGTCGGGCACCTTGCGCAGTCCATCCATATCGTCGGAGAAGGCGATCAACCGTGTCTTGATCTTGTCGTCGGTGAGCACGCGAAAGGCATGGCGCACCATCGTGGTGCGCGCGACCTCACCGAATGTCCCGATATGCGGCAGGCCGGACGGGCCATAGCCGGTCTCGAAGATCACCTCGTCCTTGGGACGCCTGCTCAGGCGCGCAACGATCTTGCGCGCCTCCTCGAAGGGCCAAGCGTTCGAATTCTCTGCGATCTCGCGCAGGGCTGGAATTGGGGCTGCAACCATCGACATCGATCTCTCCGGCCGCGGACACTAAAAACCACACCCCCTGTCGTCAATCAAAACGCCCGGCGAAACGGGCACTCGCTGCGAAATTACGCTCCGGTTGCGGCCGTTTTGGCCATAACTACGGGAACGGGTGAACGGCGCGCCGGATCCGCTCACTTGAGGCCTGCTGGCACCGAAGCGAAGGTCGTCGTCAGCTTCGAGCCGAGACCGAGGATAATGGTGATGATCGCGGCCGACATGGCGGCTGCGATCAGCCCGTATTCGACGGCAGTCGCACCACTTTCGTCACAGGCAAATCGCGCAAGCAGCACTTTCATGATTCGGAACTCCGCCCGCCCTCAATACGGTAGGAGTTAATCATCGGCCTGCTTCGATATGGTTGCGCGGTTCGCTAAAATTGAACGCAATCCGAATTTTTCTCGCGCCGATCCCAGATTTTCGACGCGCGCGGCGGCGTGCAGCGGTACCAGCTCAAAACGGACTGATCGGGAAATAGCGCAGCCACAGATCGGTGAAGCGGCCCTGCTCCCAGACCCGGAACAGCGCCCAATTCAGCGCCAACCGGATCACGTCATTGCCCTTTCGGACCGCGATGCCTATGCCTTCGCCGAAATAGCGGTTGTCGGTATAGGGGCCGCCGCGAAAGGCGCAGCAATTCTCGGAATCCGTGCCATTGAGCCAGAAGGCGAGCGAGATCGCGTCACCGAACAGAAGATCGACCTCGCCTCGCCGTAGAGCGGCTCGCGAAGTATCCGCGTTCGGATAAGGGCGCACCTCGACCTCGGTAAACAGAGCCTTAAGATAGGCCTCGTGTGCGGTGCCGGCGACCACGGCGACCTTCTTGCCCTCGAGCCGCTCGGGCAGCGGGTCTTCGATCGGAGAATCGCGCTTCGCCACGAAGCGCGCCGGCGTGCGGTAATAGGAATCGGTGAAATCGACCTTGGCGCGCAGATCTGGCGTCGCCGCGATCGAGGCGATCGCCGCATCGCCCTGGTTGGCGTTGAGCGCCGGGATCAAGGTCTCGAAGCGGCGCATCTGGATGGTGCAGGGAAGCTTGAGTTCCTCGCACAGCAGGCGCGCCAGATCGATATTGAAGCCCTGCGGATTGCCGTCCGGTCCCGCATAGTTGAATGGCGGGTAGTCAATCTCGGTGAGGAACCGGATCACGCTGATGCGAGACAGATCGGGCTTTTCCGGCCGTCGCCGCGGATCCCAGAATCCCGGCACGCGCACGCCCGGTTCCGCGCCCGCCGGTTGCCCCCGTGCCGGTCCGGCGCTCAGGAACGGGACGATGACAAGGAGGCAGACGGCAACCACGAAGGCCCGCCGAACGAGCGTCAAGCCGCTCCCCAGGGAATAAGCGAACGCCGCCATTTCTGATTATACCACGCTTCGGGACCTGCAATTCCGGTGTAGCCGCTTACCGACGAGTTACGGCAGATCAGTGGCGTGGGTCCGCTCGAGGTCAGCCCTCGCCCCGCGGTGCTCGCCGGCTAGATTCGGATCGCGGGTCATGGCGTCTTTTGCACCCAGAATTGGTACATGCCGGAAAACGTGCCCGGGTGGGCGCGCTCGAACATTTCCCAGGACGCAAGGTCGCTCATGGCTGTGTCGTGCGGGAATTTCGTGATGTATCGCTGCAGCGTGAAGTGATCGAGATCGAAGCCGACAAAGGCGAGACCGTTCTGTGCGATGAAGCTCGCGATTTCGGGAATGCTGAAGCGGTGCTCCTGCACATGAAACAGAAGGTCGCGGCAGCCGCTCGTGCTGAAGAAGTCTCCCGAGGCGATAACGTTGCTGAATTCCGCGCCGCCGGCGATGAGAGCCTGCCGGCACAGACGGATGTCTCCGGCAGTTTCCCCGTAGCCTTGTTCGGCGATAAAGGCGCGGGCCTTTACAATCTCCGCGCGTGCAATTTCGCTGTAAAGGCCGATCATCATGAAGCCTCCTGGCCGCAGCAGCGAGAGGAGCAGGCGCCATCCTGCGAGGGGATCGGCGAGATGATGCAGCACACCGGACGATTCGATGAGGTCGAAGCTGCGTCCGAGCGAGCCGAGCTTGAGGATATCGGCCTGGCCATACTCGATATTGGAGCGACCAAGCTCAACCGTCTTGCGCTTGGCATAGGCAAGGCTGGCGAGGCTCAAATCGACCGCAAGCACGCTGGCACCGACGAACCGCTGCGCCGTCTCGATCGCGTGTTGGCCGGTCCCGCACCCGGCGATCAGAACGTCGATTTGCGGCTTGCCGAGATTCTGAAAGACGGCGGCGGGCAATCGCCTGCGCAGATATTGCTCGAAGAGCAGCGGCTGTCCCGCCGGGTCCGCCTGCGCCCAGCGCGGATACGGATTTTCTTCGTACTGCTGCTGAACCTTCCGCGATATGTCGTTTTCCACCACCGTCAGCGCGGGTATCGACCCGCGCAATGTCCGCTCTTCAGCAGGTTCGTGCACCTGCTGGACGAGGACACCCCCGATCGGATCGGACCATGTCTTGTCCACGAGTGACGCGGCGCCGGGGAGCGAATGGAGCGCAAAATACGCTGCGACCACTGCCAGTTGGAGTTCCGCAATCGCGGTGCCGGATGCCAGCGCCGCGACCACACGGTCGCGCAGCCGCCGTGCCTCCTCCAACTCTTCGTCGGCACACGCGAAAACCTGCTCGTTGAGAAAACACTGTCGAGCCAGCGCACAGCAGAAGTCCAAGGTTTCCCCGCCAGCGAGCCTTTCGTCCACGACCGACGCGTCGCCGGACGCGGACGCAATCTCGAGCAGCGCGAGGCGAATGGAGGTCAGCAGTAGTTCGAGTTCGATATCAACAATGGCGGCCGATCGCATGACGCAGCGCAGGAGGCGATCGCCTGAAATCGCGGCGAGAGCAGGAGGTCCCAACAGTTCATCCGCCGGCAGACGCCGAGGCCACGCTTCCATGACCCGCGTCACGCTAGGCATGATCGCGCTGTCGCACTTGACCATGCGTGCGGCGGCCGCCGCCAGATCGTTGGCGCGTCCCCAGGACTCCCACAACGCCCGTATCAATAAGGACCGGAGGTCCTCGAAATCCGGCGGAGCGGGAAGAACGCGCAGACATTGAACGAAAAGCGACTTGCTTTGCGTTGTCTCACCGGTAGCAAGCGCGCGTCGCAGCACACCCAAGGCGTTCCCCGCCTGTCCCATGGACAGGAACACGCGGGCGAGATTGTTATGGGCGTCGATGAAGTCCGGCTTGCGAGCCAAGGCCAGCTGGAATCGCCGACCTGCCTCCTCAAAATCGCCACGCGCCGCGAACACGAGGCCGAGATTGTTGTCCACCTCGGCAACCTCTGGCTTGAGCGCCAGCGCGCGCCGATAGCATTGCTCAGCCTCGTCCAAGCGGCCTTGCGCCAGGCGCACGTTGCCGAGATTGGCCTGGGCATCGGCAGAAGTCCCATCAATGCTCAGAGCGCGCTCCAACTGAGCTGCGGCCGCATCCAATTTTCCTTGCTGCAGCAGGATTGTGCCGAGGTTGACATGAGCCTCGAGCAGGTTCGGATCAACTTCGAGCGCGCGCTGAAAATGGATCAGCGCCTCGTCCGATCGGCCCTGCGCCACGAGAGCATTGGCAAGATTGTTGCGCGCGCCGACCAGGTCCGGCTTGAGCGCGAGCGCGCGCTCATAAGAGGTGACCGCTTCGCTCAATTGGCCGAGCTGGGACAGCGCATTGGCAAGATTATAGTGCGCCTCGGCGCTTGGCTTGAGGGCAACGACACGCTCGTAGCATGCCGCCGCTTCGCGGTGGCTGCCGAGCTCCTTGAGCACGTTCCCGAGATTCGTATGCGCCTCGACATAGTCGGGCTTGAGCTTTATCGCCTGCCGATAGTAGCCGGATGCCTCGCTCAATCGTCCGAGCGCCTGCAAGGCGAATGCCATGTTGTAGTGGCAGTCCGGAACGCGATTGTTGGCCGCAAGCGCCCGGCTGATCACATCGACTGCCGCCTGCGTCTGCCCCTTTTGCAGGGCGATGATGCCAAGATGATGCAGGCTGCCGAAATGTTCGCTGTCGCTTGCCAGCACTTGCCGATAGGCATTTTCGGCATCAAACAGCTGTCCGGCTTGGTGATGGCGCACGGCGAGCGCGAACAGCGCCGAAACATGAGCCGGCGGCAAGCCGGAATGTTTGCCGGTCGCACGCCGGTCCCGCGGATTCATGAGTCAGCCGCCTGGCTCACATGTAACGGCGCAGATCGGCGGCTGCGGCGTCGGTGGTACGCTTGAGGCTGAACGGCGAGACGAAGCGGCCGCTCTTGTCCATCAGATAGAGGATTGCCGTGTGATCCATGGTGTAGCCGCCCCGATCGAGTGGCACCTTCCTGGAATAGACGCGGTAGGCCTTTGCGACCGCCGCGATGGCGGCGGGATCGCCGGTGAGACCCACGAGATGCGGGTCGAAGCTCGACAGATAGTCCTTGATCACGGCCGGCGTATCCCGTTCGGGATCGATGGTGATGAACAGCGCGTGCATGCGGTCCGCATCGGGGCCGAGCGCGCGCAAAATCTCCGACATTTCGAACAGGGCTGTCGGACAGACGTCGGGGCAATTGGTGAAGCCGAAAAACACCAGGAACGGGTGACCCTTCAAATCCTGGTCGGTGACCACTTTCCCATTCTGATCCGTCAGCTTGAACGGCCCGCCGATGGCGGCGACCTGCTGCGCCACCGGCGTCGACAGGCGTCCGGTCACGATCAGGACGATGCCGAAGCAAAGCACGAGTCCGGCGGCGAATGCCGCCGTCATCAGGAGAACGCGGATGTGGCGCGCGGTCATGTTGGTTCCCTCTGCCCTGCCCCCGCGAGCATTCACAGGCAGGCAGCAATCCCTGCAACGATCATCTCGTAGAACACCGCCGTGCCGTAATGGGCCCAGAGCGCCACGGTACCTGCCACCAGAATCCCGAGCACCGCCGCGATAATCAAGAGCGGACGCGAAAGCGAAGGTGCTGCGGCCGAAACCGTTTCGGGCATCGGGATTCCTCGGCTGCGCTGGCCATGTCCGGCCGGCTGGCTTGCCTACCAAATAGGCCCGATCGCCCCGGCGGACAATAGGCCGGCGAAGTCCCCTAATGGGAGACGATCCCGACCCGCATGGAAAGCGCCGTCACCACCGTGGCAAGGCGTCGCAACATGCTCTCGAACAGGTGAAAGGCATCGGTCCTGTACTCGACGAGCGGCTGGCGGCGGG
>Ga0208991_1000144_pt1 | contig 14341 bp, 16 predicted proteins | sample MedBloCAOM3_M2_FD_187855 | JGI IMG/M metagenome (GOLD analysis project Ga0208991, IMG submission 187855) | Forest soil microbial communities from El Dorado National Forest, California, USA - Mediterranean Blodgett CA OM3_M2 (SPAdes) (version 2) | ecosystem: Environmental > Terrestrial > Soil >...
GACACCCGGCGGTAATTGTCCCGGGTGGCCTGCGTAGGAATGATGCACCTAAACCTCCATCCCTCGATACCGGCGATGATGACAGTGTCGGTGGTCCGGGGACACCGGTGAGTATAACCTTCCTCGGTCGGCACTACGAAGACGAAAAACTGCTCGCGTTCGCCCGTGCGTATCAGGAAGCGACTGGATTTCACCACGCGCGTCCGCCGAGTTTCTAGGAATAGCCAATAGCCGGTTGCGTATCTGCTATTTACTATTCTTCGATCTCAGGGTGCGTCTTCGGAAGCGAGCCGATCGCATGATGAAAGTGACACCCATCGTTGTGGCGAAGATATGAACTCACCGATCAGCTTATTCATTGAATCAGCCGGCAGCAGGAAAAGGCTCCTGGAGGCATTTGACCCCGCTCTACCTGCGCGAGTTAGACGATCGGATCCAGATTCTGATTGCTGGGCGTGCGCCCTTCCTAACTATTCTCTGAGTTGGAGAGTGGTTGCGGGATCCTTTGCGTATTTAAATCCGGTCGGAACTTGAGCCGCTGCTACTCCTTTTCCCAACAGCAAGTATTTAAACGCGAGGCCCATCGTATTCGGATGCATCAGGCTTTTGTACCCGCGCAGAAAGCGTTGCTGGTCTGGCGACATCGATCCGGTGCCCACGAGTCGTTCGATTTCGAGGAGCCGCTGTTCGGCCGCGCCTACCATAAAGTGATGTTGATCGATAAATCCCAGGATGGCGCATCCCTCGCTTGAGGCGGCTTCGGCGATGGCCGAGAAGTCGATATGCGCGGTGATATCGATTTCGCCGGGACGCTGTAACACATCCTTTAATCGCTGGTGTTGATAATAGCCGACGAGGGTGCCCTCTGTCCTAAGCGGTGAATAGAGTTCGTCTCTGGGAAAACCGTAATCGATGATGAGAATAAACCCGCGATGCAGGGCTCGAGCGGCCGATTTTACCCAATCCAATGTCGCAAGATTGACCTCGGTTCGATAGGGAGTAATCGAAGGTGGCGGCAGCCGTCCCACTTGACGAATGAGATCCGCGTTCTCGATGGGGCGAAGGACGAATTCGAATACCTCGTTCTTCTCCTGGACACGAACCTCCATCCATTTCCTGCCGTCATGTTCCACCAGGTAACAGGGCAATGCATCCAGCAATTCGTTACAAAAAATAATCCCGGAGAAAGGGTCCAATTGTTCGAGGCCTGAAATCCAATGAGTCGGAATGGACGTTTGGCCGACATGGGCCTTTTGATTGCCTGCTTTTCCGGCTGATGGCTCAACAATCCAGTATTCCCATCCGGCCGATTTTGGTTCCGTAGCAAGCGCCCTAATCACATCTTTGGCCAATTGAGCATTCTCTGCTCCTTGCTCCAGAATTTTAAGCCGGTCGGATGTTCCAAGAAGATCAAATAGCTCGACAAACTGAGCTGCCAAAATCTCTCCGAAAATTTTGCCAACGCTGACATTGGTAAAAAAGTCGCCGGCTCGTCCAACCCGAGGGCGCTCGCTCGAATAATATCCATGAATCGGATGGTAAAGCGCTTGTCCCATAAACCAGGCGAATGAGACCGGACCACGCTTACGGATCTGATCGCGAATGAGATCATCTAACTCATTAGATCGGCTCACTTGGTTTCTTTAAGCTCTTTGCCTGAAAAACTCGAGCCTCGATGGAAACTCGAGAACAATCAACGAAGGACGCATTGCATTTTCGGTAGCGGCGACTTTCCCGCTACGGCCTCGGCGCTCCGTTCGGATTTTCAGGTTGGACAAGACAAGGTGCTTCGCCGGACAGTCGCCGCTGAAGATTGTCACTGGCAAACTACCAAGTTTTTTCATTTGAACCCACCGAAGGCTGGTGAAAACTGTCAGGCCTGTCGTTTTCTATGATTGAACCGAAAAAGCCCTTTTACCGACGGATCTGGTTTATTGTGGCCAGTATTTTGGTTTTGATGTTTGCCCTGATCGCGGCGGGTTTTTACTTCGGGGTCATTGTTCGTTATGAAGAAAAGGCAGCCGAGTTCGATTTAAAGAAACTGGACGAAATTGAGTCGGCGAGTGTCGTTTACGATCGATATGGGGAGGTTTACGGGAAGATTTTTATTCAGAATCGGGAACAGGTCAGTCTCGATCAAATCTCTCCGAATCTGGTCAATGCAGTAATTTCTGCGGAAGATAACCGCTTCTACGAGCATAGCGGCGTTGATCTGTGGGGAATCTTTCGAGCTGCCTTCAAGAACACCCAGGCCGGCCGAATTCGTCAAGGTGCAAGCACATTGACCCAGCAGCTCGCGCGAAACACATTCGATCTAAAGGACCGCACTTATGATCGTAAGATATTGGAAGTGTTCCTGGCGATGCGAATCGATAAGGCGGTGCCCAAGAATAAGATTCTGGAGCTGTATCTAAATCGGGTTTATTTCGGAGGAGGTCTGTACGGAGCTGAAGCGGCTGCGCGCGGTTATTTTGGAAAGTCAGCCAAGGACCTGAGCATCGGCGAATCCGCAATGTTGGCTGGCCTGTTAAAGAGTCCTAACAATCTCTCGCCTTGGCACAGCCGAGAAGCAGCGGCAAATGAGCGGGATTTCGTTCTCGGCCGGATGGTTGAGAACCACAAAATCTCCGAAGCGCAGGCGAAGGAGGAGGGTAGTAAGCCGCTCGAGATTCGGTCAAAGGGCCAAGTCGTATTTCAATCCTATCTGATCGACTTTGTCCGGGCGCAAATTCAGGAAGAGCTCGATTTAGAGTCTCTGGTAAGTGGAGGCTATAAGATCTACACGACGATTGATCCGGTACTCCAGCGCACCGCGGAGGAGGCTCTACAACGAGAGCTCCTCCAGGTTGAGAATCGGAGCGATTACCATCACCAGAATTATGCTGATTACACGGAAAAACTGAAGGCCTGGAAAGCGATTCATCGGGAAGGAGGAAATCCTCCTTCCCCCGAGTATCTCCAGGGTGCAGTGTTGGCGCTGGATAATCGAACAGGAGGTATTCTCGCGATGGTAGGTGGGCGCGATTACGGGCAAAGCGAATACAACCGGACCTATCAATCAAAAAGGCCGACAGGAACCGCGTTTACACCCTTCGTTTTCGCCGGCGCATTTAGCAAAGGGATCTTTCCCGGTTCGTTGGCCGATGATTCGGCTTTGGATAACCGCCAAGTAATGATTGGAGGTACCACCGGAATCCTCGGTGAATGGGGAGTGGAACGAGAGGAAAATCGTTACGAAGGCCCGATCCCGCTTCGGCAAGTACTCGCCGAATCGAAAAATGCTGCCACGGTCCGGTTGGGGATTGAGACCGGCCTCGATTCGGTGATTCAACTAGCAAAACAAGCCGGTATCGATGAAGACTTGCGCCCGTTTCCCACCACATTTCTGGGAAGCAGCGAGGTTACGCTCGAGGATATGGTCACGGCTTACAGCGCGTTCCCCGGTGGCGGGACGCGTCCGGAGGGCCTGTTTCTCATAGCGCGAATTGAAACACAGGATGGAAAAGAAGTATTTCGCGCCCAGCCCAAGCGACAGAATGTAATGGACCCAGGAGTGGCGTACGAAGTCCACTCATTCCTGACCGATGCGTTGACTTCCGGGACCGGCGCGAAAGCGCAAAAATCATACGGCCTTAAAGGTTTTCCGGCGGCTGGAAAAACCGGGACCGCCTACAACTTCACGGACGCGTGGTTCGTCGGATACGACAGCGAGATTACCTGTGGAGTGTGGACCGGTTTCGACAAGCCACAAACGATCTATCGCGGAGCGTTCGGCAATGATCTCGCTTTGCCGATCTGGACCGCCATCATGAATGCATCGCTGACAAAAACCCCTCCACGAGATCTGGGACGTCCAATCGATCTAAAGAGAGTGGAAGTCTGTTTGAATACCGGGTTGCCCGCTTCGCCAAAATGTTCCTTGCTTTCCACGGTCTCGAACGATCCGGACCTGCCGGCCCGGAAAGGAACCTTTTTCGAATTCACTACGCCGAAGCAGATGCCCAAAGAACGTTGTTGGTTGCACGGCGACGACAATCGTTCCTTTGTTAAGACTTTGAGGAACCAGGATATTCCCCGTGCTACGACTGCCAATGAGATCGCCAAGTTTCCGCCGGTGACGATGCAGGGTCCTACCGTTGTTGGCAATGATCCGTACGATTCAACCAAACCGCGAAAGGATAACGTACAAGTTGCTCAGGCCGGTCCGACACTTACGCCGGCGCCGAAAGCTTTGCCCGTCACAACAACGTCGCCCCAGGTGCGCCGGGCCGAACCCGTCGGACCACTGGACCGACAGTCGACCCCTCCAAAGGTTGACTTACCGCCGCCGGAGCACGTCGACCTCGGGTCCGATCCCACGAATCTGTAGAAGAAATGCGGATTTCGGCATGATCATACGCAACCCGATCGCCCTTTAGGACTTATCATTCCGCAATCCGCATTTCTTCTATGGTTTTGCGCGCAGATAAAGCGCTCGTCTGCCTAGGTCAAGAACGGCATCATAAGACCAGAGAATATCTGCTCCTATAAGTCCCGCCCAGGGCGGTCCTCCTTCGGAGTCGGACAGCTCAAAACTGGCGCCACACACTTTGTGTCCGCCGAGGTTAAAGCTACCAAGCTGCAAGCCTTTTGCGATAACGGAATACACCCTCGTGCTTTCGAAATGGTGCAGGGGACTGTGTACTTCGGCTTGGGTAACCTGAGAAGGGAGGTTCTCGGCTTCGACGACGGACTGTTTGATAAGCGTTTTCGGGTCCCCGGTATCAATGTAGAAACGGTATTCCGAATTACCGACTCTCCCGATGACTTCCAAATGGTATTCTGGAGTGACGGACAGCGGAATATAAGTGAAACCTTCTTGTTCGTAAGCTGCGCGGGTCCTGGCTGGATCAGCGGTCGGTGCCAAAATGATTTGCTGGTTCGACCAGTCGACGATCGCGTTTTGGCGAAGGAGGATATCCATGCCAATCATCCCATTTCGGTTGAAATCGCCAGACCAACCGGGCGGGAGTGATCCGTGGTTCAGCTCGCTCAAGCTTTTAGCGGTTAACTTGGCGCCGCCGGTGGAAAAACTTCCGACTTCCAGACTGCCTACTTGGATGATCAGCTTGTGCTGCGCAATGATATCATTGGCCGGGTCACCCTCCCGGTCAGGACCATGCAGCAGGCGCAGCGCTTTTGCCGCTTCAATATCGACCTCCGATGAAGGTGCTCCAGTATCCAGCAGCCACCAAGTCGGCGTAGCATGATTGATCGAAACCGGAGCGAACAAAAAGTTTCCCGCGCGAACCAGTGGCGTCGAGTTTTTTTCAACACCAGCAATCGACAGGAGAGGCTGATGAAAGGGTGCCATCGCCCATACAAAAAGAAAGATCCTCCTCATCGACTCCGCATTTTATCCGATTAGCTCGCCTAAGTCAGCGACCTATGCGGACCGTGTGCTACCGGCGTTAACTAACCCCCGGCGATTGCGGGAACGATGCTCACCTCATCACCTGGTTTTACGGCCGTTTCGGCGTCTTGAAGAAACCGAATATCTTCGTCATTGACGAAGACGTTTACGAATCGGCGAATGTTATTTTGCTCATCGCAAATCCGTTCTTTCAGACCGGGGTAACTTTGTTCCAAGTTATTAATTAGATCCCTGATCGTCGCGCCTTCGATCTGAACAATTTCCTGATTCTGAGTTAATTTGCGAAGCGGAGTTGGGATACGGACTGGTACAGACATAATGATTAATTGGTTGCGGTGAGTTGTGCCAGCAATGACTCAAATTCCTTGAGGGAAGGACGGATTATCGCAGGCCGACCGATCTCTTCGGCGACTGCTTCCTGGGTTTTTAAACCATGGCCAGTGATACACAAAACAATGCTTTCGTTGCGTGGAATACGCCCATTTTCGATTAGTTTTTTGGCGCAGGCGACTGTCACACCCCCGGCAGTCTCAGCGAAGATTCCCTCGGTCTCGGCGAGCAAACGGATGGCGTCTACAATCTCCGCATCCGTGCAATCTTCCGCCGTGCCACCGGTTTCTTGCATTGCTCGGATGGCATAGTAGCCGTCGGCCGGGGTGCCGATAGAAAGCGATTTGGCAATAGTATTCGGTCTCGGTACCGGCCGGACCGTATCGGTATTATTCTTGATCGCCGTGGTGATCGGTGAGCATCCCGCAGCCTGAGCGCCGTAAATGCTAAATTCAGTGGAATCGACCAGTCCGACTTTAGCAAATTCACGATACGCCTTATGAACCTTGGTCAACAGAGAGCCGCTCGCCATCGGAATGACCGTGTGGCGCGGCAGCTGCCAGCCGTATTGCTCGGCGATTTCGAAGCCCAATGTTTTCGAACCTTCGGCATAGTAGGGTCGCAGATTGACGTTTACGAATCCCCAGCCGTGGTTGCCTGCGATTTCGGAACAAAGCCGATTGACTTGATCATAAGAGCCTTCGATCGCCACGACATTCGTGCCGAAGATCAAAGAATTCACAACTTTGCTGCGTTCCAAATCGGAGGGTATCAGCACGAAGCTCCGGAGGCCGGCCGCTGCCGCGTGGGCTGCCACCGCGTTGGCCAGGTTGCCAGTCGAAGCACAAGCTACAGTTTGGATACCAAGCTCTTTCGCCCGGCTTAGTGCTACCGAAACGACTCGATCCTTGAATGACAGCGTCGGGTAATTTACCGCGTCGTTCTTTAAATACAGCTCCCTGACACCGAGCTGTTCCGCGAGGCGGCGCGCACGAATCAAAGGCGTAAATCCGGTATGTTGGCCAACCGTTGCCTCTCCTTCGATCGGAAGCAATTCGCGGTAACGCCACATCGACCGGGGGCGAGCACTGATCTTATCACGCGAGATCTGTTGACCGATCGCCTCGTAATCGTAAGCGGCTTCTAATGGGCCAAAGTCGAATTCGCACACGTGGATCGCATCCTTGGCGTATTTGCGACCACATTCGCGACATTCCAAGTGCGAGAAAAACGGTGACTGATCCATAAATAGAGTAGTTGTTGCTTCCCACCAAGAGTTGCGAGTCGACTACTTTAACGCGCTCTCTCCATCTTTATCCGGCTTATCCGGACCTGGAATTGGCACCTGGTCGTCCGGCTTTCGCCGGACCGGTTGCCGTGGCATCGTCGGGCCAGTCCCTCCGCCACTCTTGATGGAATTGCCTGATACTAAGGGAGATTTCCTGTCCGTCAACCCAGAGTTGAATAGATTTTCTCAAAAGGGAAACCTAGATCAGCTCTTGAATCTTTCCCTCAATTGGCGCAGCCTTGTCCTTCCCCTCAGGGCCAGAACCGGGCTCTTAGCGGAAATCAGGCGATTTGAAAATGAATAACTCGGAAGAAACACCGGAGAAGTTTTCCCAGAGAGATTTAAAAATCGGACTTGCTGGTCTGGCAATGGCAACGGCTCTGATTGGCTTATTTCTGTTGCTAATGACCTTCCTGTCTCATTGGGCGGACAGTTCATTTGCGAACAGTTTGCCGCGTTAAAGTCGCAATTGGGGCAGTTCTCACGCGTCAAGCCCTTCAGAGTGCACTAGCCAACTCTCACTGCTCATGCCAAGTTAATAGTTCCACGAAGATGTCGGCCAAGCTCCGTGTTTATCCGCCACTCGGTGAACCATTCGATAAGAAGATTGCTAACACCGCTACGATCGGTCGCACCGGCGACAATACGGTACCTTTACCGGGAAATCACGTTTCTCGCCAGCATGCCATCGTCCGCTGCCATAATGCTTACCAGTACCAAATTATGGATCTGGGAAGTCGAAATGGCACATTTGTGAACGAGCAGAGGGTCATTATGCCGGTGACTTTGGAGTCCGGTTCCCGAATTCGCATCGCCGATTACGAGTTGGTGTTTGATCAGGATTCGAGTGAGGAAGAAGGAGAGCACGTGGACGCGACGCTCGCGGCTTTGAGCAGTGACGGAAGTCACGCAGTGCTCTCGGTTGCCATTTTGGTTTGCGATATCCGAGGATTTACGCCGATGGCCGAAAACCTAGGCGAACAAAAGATTGCTCACCTGCTCGGTAATTGGTTTCGGGATACCGGGAACATCGTGCAGTCGGCCGGTGGCATCATCGATAAGTACATTGGAGACGCGCTCTTGGCTTATTGGCCGGCGCGCGATCAGGAAGGAACCGAATCCGCGATTTGTCTGGATTCTGCTTTGTCGATACTCCAGCTGGCGACCAGCCGAACTTGGGGCGAGGCCGACCAGCCATTTCGTGTCGGAATCGCTCTTCATTTTGGTCGCGTGACCAGCAGCAATATCGGGCAAGTTGCTGTACGGGACGCCACGATCATTGGTGACGCGGTGAATACCGCTTTTCGTTTGGAAGGCGTGATGAAATTACTCAACCAAAACCTGGTCATGTCCCAGGACTTTGCTACCGTCCTTCCCGAAGGACGAAATCTGACCGACTTCGGCGAATTCCAGCTAAAAGGGAAAAGTCAACTCGTTCGCGTTTACGGCCTGGAAGGGTTGGGCTGAACAACGAACACCGCATTTGACAGTATACAATAACATAATATGTAAGTGTTGTACGCTTGCGGATCGTACCGCTCAGTTCGCCGATGAAGTCCTTGATCTCATCGATGATTTTGTTCCGGGAGTCAAAACCAGGATAATCGCCGAACAACTTGTTCGGAGCGCTACCTCCACGGCGGCCAACTATCGAGCGGCTCAACGTGCCCGCTCCAGGGCCGAGTTCTCCTCTAAGATGTCTATCGTGCTTGAAGAAGCCGACGAATCCAAATTTTGGCTCGAACGCATCGAAGCGTTTGTCTCGCCAGCTCGAACGTGTTCGTGAGGCCATAGCCTCTGCCGACGAGATTATTGCCATGACCTTTTCTTCGCGCCGGACCGCTCAAACAGGAGCCACCTCGTACCACCGCGTCAAGCGGTAACGCTAGCGAAACAACGCATCGCGGCCAGCTGCCTACACTCTCGTTCGCTGACGTTCGCTGACCTTCGCTGACGTTCGCTCGCTGACGTTTGTTGACGTTCGCTGCTAATCCCGTTCCTTACGCGCCAGTACAAAATACGAGGCAAAAAACCCTGCGACGGTCCACAGGATTAGCGAAAGGTATCCGACGAAAATCGGGCGGGGATTCAATAACTGGTCGCCGGTGCCCAAGCGCTTCCCCTCGGCCGCTCGATGCCATTGGTTCATATTTGTATAGGACACATAATAATTCTCGTCCTTAATCAGATCGCCATCGATCTGCCGAAATAGCAATGAACTGGCGTCCCCGATCCTTTGGGCTGCAAAACTGGGCATAATCTGGCTAACGAGTAGCACTGGCGAGCTCATGTCCACGGTTCGAACCGAATATCCGGAAAACAGGATCTGCGGGATCAGAATTAGAGGTACTAACATTACAGCTTGCAACGCGGAACGCGCGATCGCGGAAATAGTCAGGCCGATACCTGTCGCCGCATACCCAAGCAAGAAAAGTCCGACCAACTGCCAAGCGATTGCCGGCGGCCAAACGCGTCCCGCGATAATGATGCAGGCATACAGAATTAGACTTTGCAGATTGGTCAGTGTGCCCATCCAAAGAAATTTGCTAAGTAGATAGCTCCATCGGCTCAGGCCGACCAGCCGTTCTCGGCGATAAATTGGAACCTCTTTCACAATCTCCTGGGCCGAATTGCTGCACCCGAACCAGAGCGTGGCGATGTAGGCGAAGAACTGAGCTAATGGTGGATTGGAACTTACCCAACAGACCAAAACACCGATAATCAACGGCTGACCGATCACAATCAGGAGGTTCTTCAGGTCAGACCGAAAAATGGTGAATTGCCGCTGTAACAAGATCGGCAAGGCGAATGCTTGCTTGCCCTTCGCAGCGGGGATTCTCTTTTCGGCAGGTTCCAAATTTTCTGGCAGCGGCGGCGAGGGAATACTGTGCAGAAGTTTCGGATCAATCGTTTGCAATGCGTCATACAACCCGCTGAGTCGTGTCACACCGAAGCGGGCGCGCGCGCTCTCCGGTGGTCCCTGGAAGATGACTCGGCCGGCGCTGATGACCGCGATCTGGTCCATCAGATAAACGTTTTCCATAACGTGCGTGGTGCAGATCACAGTGCAGCCCGTATCCGCAAGCCGGCGAAGCAATTCCATCAGTTTGAACTCCGCAAATGGATCCAACCCGGAAGTTGGCTCATCCAAAAAGATGAGCGGAGGGCGCCGGAGCAACTCGACTCCCACGCTTACTCTTTTGCGTTGCCCGCCGGACAGGAGCGCGATCCGCAGATTCTCGCGTTCCGTCAGTCCAAGATTAGTCATCATCTGTTTTACCAGCGTCTCGATTTCGCGCTGCGGCGTGCGAGCTGGGAGGCGTAATCGCCCGCTGAACGTCAATGCTTCTTTTACCGTTAATTCTCCGTGAACGATGTCATCCTGGGGAACATAACCGAAGAGTTGTCTCAGCTGATTGAGATTAGAATAAAAGTCGGCGTCGTCGACCAGTACTCGTCCAGTGTCCGCCGGTCGCAGCCCGCTCAGCGCATTGAGCAACGTCGATTTCCCGGAACCGCTTGGTCCGAGGATCCCGACGAATTGGCCCGGCTCAACGACCAGAGAGGCATCCTGCAGAATCAAGCTGGAACCAGCCTTGCGACTAAGGCTCACCGCGATCATTTTGCCGGCCGACACTCTCTGGATCCTCTGGAGTTCGTTTCCGGTGAAAGCGAAATAGAACGGGCCTAGCTGTAGTTGGTCACCGATGACCAATTCATGCTCGTCAAAGCGGCGTCCGTTCACAAACGAACCGGCGCGGCTGTGAAGATCTACCACGCGGAATCCATTCGATCCCTCTTCAATCTCGGCGTGGCGACGGGACACGATTGGATCATTCAGCTGTACATCCACGTCCGGACTGCGCCCGAAAACCAATCTATCCGATAGCGGTACGCTTTGAACTATGCGTTTGCGGAAAATAATGGTTCCAGGAATCCCGAGCGGCTCGTTTGCGTTTGGATCGGGTCCGACGCTTTGTCCAAAGCCCAAGGTAACTGGGCCCAGAACAATTTGATCTCCGAGTTTGAGAGGGGTCTTCTCGGAGATTCGCACGCTATTCACGATCGTGCCGCGCTGGCTGCCCAGGTCCTCAACCGCCCATGAACTGGTTTCGAGTGTAAGTTGGCAATGGCGACGCGATATCTCTGGATGGTTCAAAATGATGTCGGCTTCCGCCGCCCGCCCGATTACGATGATCGGTTTTCGAAGCGGTTCGCGCCGGGAAGGGAGGCCGGAAAGGATGGTTACGTCGGTGTCCAGAGTCCCCTAGGTAAGCGAACCGGGAGGAAAAATTCAACTTTGAACCGAGAAACGCCTCGCAAGTCCGAAAAAACTGGCCGGCAAAAGACATGGAAACAGTATTGATCACGGGAGCAAATCGAGGGATTGGACTCGCGCTGGCTGAAGCGCTTTTGCGAGAGGGTTACGCAGTAATAGCCGGCTGCCGGCATCCGGAGGCGGCGACGCACTTGCAACAACTGGCTGCTTCTCGATCTGGGTTAGTTGACGTCGTTTTGCTGGATGTGAATTCCGATGAGCTTGTCTCGGCAGCTGTCGAGAAAGTCCGAAAAGCGAGGAATCGACTAGACGTTATCGTGAATAATGCGGGCCTAATGCCGGAGGAAGGCAATGAATCGATCAGCAATTTGCCACTGGCGCATTTCCGATCTGCATTTGAGACCAACGTGGTCGGCTGTGCCCGGGTCATCCGCGCTTTTCTCCCCTTGCTCCGTGAAAGCCGTCGACCTCGCATTCTCAATGTCTCTTCCGGGTTGGGCTCGATCTCGACCAGGGATGACGCGAGCTATTACGCTTACGCCGTGTCCAAGGCAGCCTTGAATATGCTAACGCGTTCAATCGCTTTGGAACTCATCGCTGAAGGCATCACCACTGTGGCAATTTCGCCGGGTTGGGTCCGAACTGAAATGGGCGGCTCCGACGCGACCCTCTCGCCGGAGGAATCCGCGCGTTCCTTGGTTCAGACGATCCAAACAGTTGATCCGGAATTGAGTGGGCAGTTCCTCGATCGGACCGGCCAACCCGGTGTCTATGTTTGGTAAGAGCCGTCAGAGAACTACGGCAACGCAAAGCATACTACCGTTGCTGCATTCCTGCCCTGGCGGGGTTTGTAAGTCTGCGATCCATAGCCCCTGACGGAACAGTACCCCTCGACCAAAACGGGTGCCGAGGCAAACAGAAACGAACAGTAGGGGACGAGCTCTCGTTCGTCCCTCCGTTTCTTGACACTTGATTTTCCCGAGCATCGGCCGTTAATGAGCCAACTTCGTTTTTTCGATGCCGCGTTTGGTGGCTGCAATCTTCCGATAATGGTCCGTTTTCTGTTAATCGTCGCAATGACCTGCGCTGTCGGCGCGGCCGGTCTAGGTTTTTTCAATCGAGAGAAGATGACAAAACTTACCGCCGATGTCACCGCGGAGAAAGACCGGTCCAATAAGCTGCAAGCTCTGGCCGACGATCTTCAACAAAAGCTACTGCAAGCAGAAGAAGACCTTCAACAAAAGCTGCGGCAAGCAGAAGAAAAAATTGCGGATGAGGACCGCGTGGCTCAACAACAGCGAGACAACTGCAATTCGGAGATTAGTGCCGCGAAAACCAAGGTCGATCAACTCACTGAGCAGCTGAACCAACGAGAGAACGAATTAAAAGGACTTACTACGGCGTTAGCAGATGCGAACCACAACCTCGACCAGAAAAAGCGGGCTGAGGATGACCGCCAACTACTGGCCAACCGTTTGATCAACGTTGAGGATGAACTGAATCAGTTGCGGATCACAGCCGCTGAAAAAGATAGGAATAAAACTCCGCCCGTGTTGCACGGTACCATCCTTTCCATGAACCGCGATGCCCAAGCATTGACCGTTAGTCTTGGCAGCGACATCGGAATAACAGCCAAGTCTCACCTCAAGGTCGAGAAGAACGGCGAAACTATTAGCGAGCTCAGAGTTGTCTCGGTTGATAAGAATAGCTGTACCGCAGAGTTTTTATCTAATGGACCCGAGAATTTTGCGCGTGTATCAGTAGGCGATCCGGTTGTTTTTACGAAGCGATGAAAGGTTATTTGTTTATTTTGTTTGCACTCCCGCTGTTGTCGGGCTGCCAATCCGATGACCAAGCCAGTACTGATCATTCCAGGCAAAAACCGCAATTCGGCCAGGAGCAGAGCACAATCCCCTGGAATAAACCCGAGCAGTGGGAAAACGGCGGAGCGCTTGGCTCAATGCCTGGGATCGGTGGCCCTGGTTCCGCCGGACCTGGCTATTAGCAGCCCTTGCGATTCCTGGTTTTTCGAGGAGGGGCGTTAGGCGATATTCTGTTAACGCTTCCGGTTTTGCGAACCTTGCGGGATAAAGACACTTCGGCGTTTGTCGAATTGGTTGCTCCGTTTCCCGCCGCTTTGCTCGCGCAATACGGAGGTGCGCACTCGGTATGCGACCTGAGCTCAACGGCATTTCTATCCCTATTTGCCGACGACGCCAGCTTGGACGGGGCACTACGCGAGAAACTGCGCAAAGTGGATTGCGTCATCAGCTATTTGTCCGATCCCAAGCGAACGCTAAGGACAAAGATCGAGAATTGTGGGAGCCGATTTATTTCAGGCCCATTTCGCCTTAATGAACGACGATTGCCAGCATCGGTCCAACTCGCTGAACTACTAGGAGAGCTCGGCCTGGTAGTGGTCGACCCGGCACCACGCCTTTTTCTCAAGCGTCGATTCCTTTCCGGGACGCGAGCGTTTTTTCATGTCGGCAGCGGCTCTTCGGCAAAAAATTGGCCAGCACCTTGTTGGAGTGCGTTAGCGGCTAAATTGGAGGAACAGTTCGACGAATTGTTGCTTGTATCGGGCGAAGCGGATGAAGTGTCGACCGCTGAATTTCTTCGAATCTATCGAGGCTCGAAGCTGAAAGTCCGATCAAATCTATCAGTTTTGGATCTGGCACAGGAATTGGCCGCCGCAGATCTCTTCATCGGGCACGACACCGGCGTGACTCATCTTGCGGCTGCGCTCACCGTACCGACAATCGCCCTCTTTGGGCCAACGGATCCGATGATCTGGAGCCCTCTGGGAGAGAATGTCTCCATGGTCGCAAGCAAAGATGGTTTGATGGCTAGCATAGCGGTGGAGCGGGTCTGGGATGTTGTCGAAAGGGTGCTTGGTCAGCCGAAGAGGTAGACTTGAGCGTTCACCATAATGGTAGGGCAGTAACTGAGCTGGTCTGCGCAAGTAAAAAATTTAGAGTTTGGAGATTTTTTTGCTAAGCGGGGAACGTCGATTTTCCAGGGCCTTAAG
>Ga0208991_1000146_pt1 | contig 14302 bp, 17 predicted proteins | sample MedBloCAOM3_M2_FD_187855 | JGI IMG/M metagenome (GOLD analysis project Ga0208991, IMG submission 187855) | Forest soil microbial communities from El Dorado National Forest, California, USA - Mediterranean Blodgett CA OM3_M2 (SPAdes) (version 2) | ecosystem: Environmental > Terrestrial > Soil >...
TTCACATGCGCGGGCCGCAGCAGGACTTGCAGCGACAGCCGTTCTGTGGGGAAGGGTTGCGACGGCAGCGTGAAATGCGGCGTTAGGGACGACCAGACCATTAGATCGCCGCGGCGCACCAGCGCGGCCGCGATCTCCGGGCCGTCCTTCAGCAGTTTGGCCGATAAGGCCTCGTGATAGCGAGCGTAGCGGTCTGCATGGGATCGATCACTGGATAGGCCAAGTTCCTGCTCGGAGACGAGCTTGCCTAGCGGCCAAGGCAAAATGCTCGGCAGCCCCGATTTGAAATCCATGTCCCGAAGCGGGATCCAGAGCGTGTGTGCGCCGCCATGAGGAACCGTGTCGAGCGCCCAACTGTCTAGATGAAATTCCGTCGTCTGGGCCGCGAAGAAGAGCAATGTTTGATTGATGTGGTAGTGCTCGGCGCCATCGAGTTCTCTAAGTCGATCGGCCAGCGCCGGCCCGGTGATCAACGACTGTAGAGCCACGGATAGCGGCCGCAGATCGCTCGATAGCGGCAAATGCAGGTTGAACGGTGGATTTCGGATCAGCTGTGTCCCGGGATAAAACTCGTTGGCTTCCGCGCGGCCGTTCTGCCGAAGAAGCTCGCCTTCGTAGGCCGGCATCATGCTGCGTGCGAGATGTGCCAGCGCATCGACCTGTTCGACAGGAAAGACGTCTCGAAACACGTAGTACCCGCGGCGATGGTAGTGCCGCCGGGGGCTGTCGCCAAGCAGCTTATTAATCATACCCATGTGCCAATGCTGCCACCGCAGTGCCCAGTCCGACAAGGCGGTACATATCTACTGCTTGAACGGGTCGCGCGATGGCTTCCAGGGTCCGGAAGGTAAGAATTAAGAATACCGCCATTCGCTCTTCGTAGGACGGTCATGACTTCACCTCGATCACCCGGGCAATGTTGTCGGCGTCGGCCTCGTCGGCGCCAGCCATGATGGCGTCGAGGTAGGCTGCCAGCGGGATCATATTCGGGGCCGACCGGCGGATGACGCCGTCGATCTTGAGCGCCCCGCCGGTATGCAGGCTGCCGATGGGGACGATGGTGAAGCGGGATCGGTCTGACATGGCGGGCAGGATCGGCCAGTGGCCGCAGGCGAGTCTGCCAGCGTGATGCTGGCACTCGACAGAGCCCGAACGAAGGGCAAACGCGCGTATCAGAGACGTGTCCATGGGCCTGCGCGTTGCTGCGTCGTTCTGCGCGATTGTGGAAAAACGCCGGCGACAGTGTGTAGCGATTTCAAATATTTGATGGCGGACCCGGCGAGATTCGAACTCACGACCTCTGCCTTCGGAGGGCAGCGCTCTATCCAGCTGAGCTACGGGTCCGACGCGGCGGACCATAGCGGAGCCCTCCGCTTGGTGCAACGCGAACGGCCCTTGGCGCTGCCCGCCCTTTGAGCGACAGTCCCTGCAGAAACTTGAATCCAAAGGGGGAAACCATGCACCACAACCGCCGCGGCTTCGTCCGCCTGTCGGGCGCCGCCGCCTCGCTTGCCGCCTTCGGCCTGTCAGGCCGGGCCGGCGCGCAGAGCGGCCAGCCGCTTGAGGTCGTGAAGATCGTCACCGGCTTCCCGCCGGGCGGCACCTCCGACACGCTGTGCCGGCGCGTCGCCGAGAACCTGCGCGGCGGCGCCTATACCAGGAGCGCGCTGGTCGACAACAAAGCGGGCGCCGGCGGCCAGATCGCCGTGCAGTCGATGAAGGGCGCGCCGACCGATGGCAGCGTCATCCTGCAGACGCCGGCCTCGATGCTGATGATCTATCCGCACATCTACAAGAAGTTGGCCTACGACGCCTTCACCGATGTGACGGCCGTTTCGCTCGCCTGCACTTTCGACTTCGGTTTCTGCGTCGGCCCCGCGGTGCCCGACAGCGTGAAGGGCATCCCGGAGTTCCTGACCTGGTGCAAGGCCAATCCGGATAAGGCCAATTACGGCTCGCCCGCGGCCGGTTCGGTGCCGCACTTCATCGGCGTGCTGCTGGGCCAGGCGGGCGGCGTCGAGCTGAAGCACGTCGCCTATCGCGGCAGCCAGCCCGCCATCCAGGACCTGGTCGCGGGCCAGCTCCAGGCGGTGTCCGCGCCGATCGGCGAGTTCACCCAGCAGGTCAATGCCGGCAAGGCGCGCTTCCTCGGCGTTTCGGGCGCCGAACGCAGCCGCTTCGCACCCGGCGTGCCGACCTTCGCGGAGCAGGGCTACAAGGACCTGGTGTTCTCCGAATGGTTCGGCTTCTTCGCGCCGGGCGGCACGCCGGCGCCGGTCGTGCAGCACGTGAACACGGCGTTGCGCGCGGCGCTTGCCCAGAAGGACGTGGTCGACGGGCTGGCCGTGATGGGCCTCGAGACGACGTCGTCGACGCCCGAGCAGCTCGCCAAGCTCCTGCGGGAGAGCTACGACCGCTGGGGGCCGATCGTGAAGAAGATCGGCTTCACCGCCGACTCCTGATCAGACCCGCCGCCCGTCCTTGCGCGTGTAGGCGGCCGCGGCGCGATCGACCAGCGTCTTGCGGTCGATCTTGTTGGTGCCGGCAAGCGGCAGCTCGTCGACGAACCATACCGCGCGCGGATGGGCGTAGGCCGGACCATTGTCGAGGGCGAAACGGCGTAGCGCGTCTTCGGTGGGCCTGGTTCCGGGCTTGGCCACCACGAACGCGACCGGCAGCTGGTACTTGATGTCGTCCGCCACCGGCACGACGCAGGCCTGCGCGACCTCGGGATGGCGGCCCAAAAGCTTCTCGACCTCGCCGGGATAGACGTTCTCGCCGCCGCACTGGAACATGTCGTCGGCGCGGCCAACGAAGAACACGAAGCCGTTCTCGTCGCGCCGCATGACGTCGCCGGTGTCGTACCAGCCGTCGATCAGGCGTTTCCTGGTGTCGGCCTCACGGTTGAGGTAGCCCGCCATCAGCGCCGGCGTGCGGATGTGCAGCACGCCCTGGCTGGGGTCGTCGCCGACGAACTTCAGATCGATGCCCTTGCGCGGGTAGCCGAGCGCGCCCGGCGGCTTGGCGATGCCGTCAGGATGCGCGCCGAACGCAATGGGGCCCGACTCCGTCGTGCCCCAGCTGTTGGCCGTCTCGGCATTGGGGAAAAGCCGGTGCATCTGCTCGAAGAATTCCGCTGTCGAAGGCGCCGAGCCGGTGACGGCGACGGTGACGCAGCCGAGGTCGGCGCTGGCGAGCGCGTCGGTCTCGCGCATCACCAGCGCCAGCATGGTCGGCACCGAGGTGACCATGTCGACGCGCACACGGTCGATGGCGCGGATGTAGCCGCGCGCGGAGAAATTGGTCATCAGCACGATGGTGCCGCCGTTCAGCATCACCAGCTTGGCGCTGAACAGGCCGTTCATGTGGAAGAGGGGCGCGGCAATGATCGCCTTCTTGCCCTCGATGCCCGGCCGCTGTTCTGGGGTGGCGCAGGTTGCCCAGATATAGCCGCCGTGCGTCAGCGGCACGCCTTTGGGTAGGCCGGTCGAGCCTGAGGTATAGAGCACCATCGCTACTTCTTCCGGCCGCATGTCGACCGGCGTGAAAGGACCCGGATCGAGCAGGCTGTCGAGCTGCTCGATCGCCACCGTCGGGACCAGTTTCGCAACCAACGGGGCGCGCTCGGCGTCGGCGATCGCAAGCTTGATCGCGGAATCCTTCATGATGTGCGCCACGGTCTCGCGCGGCAGCTTGTGGTTGACGCATACCGAGACCAGCCCCGCCGCCATGGTCGCCATGTAGAGCATCAGGTAGTCGGCGCTGTTGGCGGCGACGATGGCCACCGCCTCGCCGCGCTTCAGCCCCTGCTTCAAGAGCCCGCGCGCCAGCGCGGCAATGCGCCGGCGGCCCTCGCCGTAGGACAGGCGAAGCTGCTCGTCGCCCTCGGGCGAGACCTGGATGATGAGGGAGCGGTCGTCCGGAGCGTCCGGATCGAGGATGGCGGCGAGATTTTTCAGGGTCATGGCAGGCGAGCGTGCAAGCGATATGCCTATTGCGGATCGCGCCGGTGGAATTGCGAGCCGCCGTACGACTGATCGGTCGGCACGATCTCCATGTAGCTCACATCCATGCGCTGCGGCGCGCCCAGCACGAACATGACGGCCTCGGCGATGTCGTCGGGCTGCAGGCACTCGAAGCCTTCGTAGAAGCGCTGCCGCCCTTCCTCGCGGTCGGCGAGCAGGGCGAGATGCGCCCCAGTCTCGACCCGGCCCGGCGCGATCTCGCTCACCCGTACGCCGCTGCCGTGCAGGTCGAGGCGCAGCGTCTGGCTGAGGTTGCGCAAGGCCGCCTTGGTCATGGCATAGACCGGCATGCCGAGGATCGGCCAGGCGCCGGCGATCGAGCTCAGATTGACGATATGGCCCAGCCCGCGCGCCTTCATGCCCGGCACCGTGGCGGCCAGGCAATGGAGCGCGCCCTTGATGTTGACCTCCATCAGCGCGTCGATGTCGTCGGGTGCGGCCTCCCACGAGGCGGTCGAACGCACCAGCGCCGAGGCATTGTTGATCAGGATATCGGCGTCGAGCCCGCCCAGCACGCTCAGCACGGCGTCGCGGTGCGAGATGTCGAGTGCCAGCGGCCGGCAGCCGGTCTCGCGCGCGAGCTCGCTGAGATCGTCGGCCGAACGGGCGACGGCATAGACATCGAGCCCACCGATACAGAGCTGGCGGACCGTCGCCGCGCCGATGCCGCGGCTGGCGCCGGTCACGATGGCAGTGCGGTAGCGATCGAGCGACATCGGTTCTCCCTTGCAACGGCTTGGCCGCCGCATATTCTCCCGCCGCACATTAGGGGAGCAACATATGGCGAAGAAACTCTTTCCCGACGGCACGGAAGTCGTCCCTTTCTACGTGCGGGCCATCCGGAGCGGCCCGTTCGTGTTCGTGTCGGGCACGACGTCGCTCGATGCCAAAGGCAGGGTCCAGGGCAAGGACGCCGCCCAGCAAACCAAGGTCAGCATGCGCAAGATCGAGGCGGCGCTGAAATCGGCCGGCTCGCGCCTCGCCGATCTCACCCGCATGACGATCTTCGTCACCGACATCCGGGACATGGCCGCGGTGACCAAGGCGCTGCGGACGGCGCTCAAGGGATCGGTCGTGACCTCGACGCTAGTGGCGGTGAGCGCGCTCGCCGTTTCCGGCCTGCTGGTCGAGATCGAAGTGATGGGCGTCGTCGAACGCTGACGACAGGGAGAGACATTGTGATCGGGAAATCGAAAGCGTCGCTGATCCAGCGGCGGAGCGTGCTGGCGGGCGCGGCCACCATGGGCGTTGCATGGGGCAGCCTGTCGGCCGCGGCTCAGGAACGCGTCAAGAGCGGCACGGTCGAGATCGAGCAGGTCCAGGTTGCCTTCATCGGCAGCGGTGGGATCGGCGGCGGCACCTTGCATTTCCGGGACAGAAGCTATCGCTTCTCGATCGGTGGGTTGGGCATCGGCGGGTTCGGCGTTTCCAGAATGGAAGCCACCGGCGATGTCTACAATCTCCGCGAGCTCAGCCAGTTTCCCGGCGCCTACGGGTCGGCGCGCTACGGTGTCGCGGTCGGAGACCAGGGCGGCGGCGAGCTGTGGCTGCAAAATCCGGCCGGCGTGCTCATGAGCCTCAAGGCAAAGCGCACCGGCCTTGCCGTCTCGCTCGGCGCCGACGCCGTGATCATCGATTTCAAGTGAGAGGGAACGTGACGACCATGACAACGATCCGTCGCGCGACGATGCTTTCCCTTGCAGCCGCCGCCTCTTTGGCCGCGGCGCCGGCCTCTGCCCAGGACGGGCCGCAGAGCTTCAATGCCTTCGCCGTCGTTGCCGCCAACGGCACGATCGTGCGCGCGGCCGAGAAGCAGTTCATGGTGGTCGCCACCCTTACGGGTCCCTTCTTCATCGAGACCGACGAGGGCCCGATCCAGAGTGGCCGCGTCAGTTGTGCAGCGTCGGTGAAGCTCGATCAGGTGAACCGCAGCCAGGCGGGCAACGGCGCCTGCACCTTCACCGCGGCAGACGGCGCTACGGCGTGGGGCGAATGGGACTGCAAGGGTTACGAGCTGCTGGGCTGCCGCGGCACCTTCAAGCTCGCCGGCGGCACCGCGCGGCTGGAAGGGGCGAGCGGCGAGGGCACGATGATCTGGCGTCCGAGCGCGGTCGAGCTCAAGAAGCAGCTCGACGGCGCCACGCTCGACAATGCCACCGGCATCCTTCTGTGGCGCGACTTCAAGCTCAAGGGCAGATGATCGTTCAGCCTGGTGGGAAGGCGATCCTGTTACGCTGCAGGAGATCCTCCAGCGTCTCGATGCCCTGGGCGTAGCGGCCCCTCTGGCAATCGATGCCGGCGCTCCAGCCGGGCCATGTTGGGTCCGCCCGAACCTTCGCCGCGGCGCGCCCCATCTGTCGAAGATCGCGCCGAGCTCGCTGCAGCGCGCGGCAAGCTGCTCGTCCGTCTGCTGTGCCTGGACGCGGGAGAGCGGTGCGGCGGCGAGAGATGCCGGCAGCATCGTGCGGGCGAACCGCATCCTCGCAGTCTCCCATTGGTGGCGGTCGTCGCCGCGACACTATACGGGCCCGTCGTTGCGAGGTAGTGTTGCGGAAACGTCCGGTGATCGGATGAAGGGGGAGAGAATGATCTCGCGATCGATGGTTCGCCGAGCGCTCGGGCTGTGTATCGCGGGTGCTGCTACGGCCTGCGCGAACGCCAGCAGCACGCTGGGCAACGACCCCAGCTCTCGCACGACGGCCAGCGCGGTCACCTGGTCCGACGGCAAGCCTGCCATCTCCATCAGCTGCGAGCAGCCCGGAGGCTGCCAGACCCGCGCGGTGGCGATGTGCAAGGGACCCAACTACACCGTGCTCAACATGGAAAACATGCCGACCCGCGGCGACATGACCATGGTGCGCGGAGCCGCTTCGATCGTTATCCGCTGCGCTTGAGCCACTGCCGCGTGCGCGGCTCCCTAACGGCTGCGCTTCGATCCCCAGAGTGCCGCGATCTCGGGCTGAGAGTGGCTGGCGTCAGCACCCGAAGGTAGCGCCGCCTCGTGATCGGAGATCCAGGCGACGACGTCGGCGGCGACGACCTTGCCTTCCTTGTCGCGCAACAGCAGGTGATAGCCGTTCTTGTAGAAGGCGAGCTTGGAATCCGCCCTGGGCGGCATGACCTCGATGGCCGCGCGCACCGGTTCCTGCGGCACGATGCGGTCGCCCAGCCCGTGCAGCATCAGATAGGGCAGGTGTACGTGCTCGGCCGCAGCGCGCGCGTCGTCCATCAGATCGAGCAGCCCGTAGCCCATGTCCATCCGCGCCGCGCGCAGCATCATCGGATCGTTCCGGAGCTTGTCCATGGTCTTGGGGTTGTCGGTCGGCTGGAAGTCGATCGAGGTCGGGCCGTTGGGAAACCACGGAATGGTGTGGGCGATGAACCATAGGCCGGCGCTGGCGACCGGCCCGAAAGTGTCGCGCGAGCGCAGTGCCGCAGAGGCCAGGATCAGCCCGTCGACCTCGATGCCCTGGTCGGCTGCGACCAGGGCCACCGCGCCGCCCATGCTCTCGCCGGCAAGGTAGAGCGGCACGCCGGGATATTGGGCGCGAAGCAGCACGGCCATCGCCTTGGCGTCGTCGACGAGGGCTTCCGTGCCGGGCCAGCGGCCGCGCGTCGGGCTCTTGCCGAAGCCGCGCTGGTCGTAGGAATAGGTGGTGATGCCGGTCTTGGCCCAGATTTCCGCCGGCTCGTCCCACGCCTTGCGGTAGTCGCCGAAGCCGTGCAGGCCCAGGATCACCGCCTTGGGCGGGCCGTTTGCCGCAGGCCAGACGGCCACCGGCAGAACCGTGCCGTCGGCTGCGACATAACGGTCGGGCGTGAGCGAGGGCTGGCGCACCGCGATGCCTGCCGGAATGACCGTGGGGGCGCAGGCGGAAAGCATGACCGCGAGGGCAGCGGCGGCTATCATGCGCCGGCGTGAGAGGAGTGGGATCGTGACCGAGCCTTTTGAAATCATCACTGTCGATACCGACCGCGTCGCCTGCGATGGCGGTGGCGGCGCGTTGGGGCACCCTAAAGTCTACCTTAACCTGGGCGAAGAGGGGCGTGTCGAATGCCCTTATTGCAGCAGGCTCTATGTGTTGCGCGAGGGCGCCCGCGCCGGCACGCACGCCCACTGAGGGATCGGCCATGAAACAGCTCGGGGTCGGCTGGAATTGGCGCGATCTTGCGATCGGCGACCGCTTCATCACCTATGGCCGGACGCTGTTCGAGGCTGATCTGCTGAATTTCGTGACGCTTTGCGGCTTTTCCGAGGAGCTGTTCACCAACAAGGAATACATCAAGAGCCACGCACCCATGCGCGGCGGGCATCCCGTGCCGGGCGCGCTGGTCTATTCCATGGCCGAGGGGCTGGTCATCCCGACCACCCTGCAGGGCTCGGGGCTGGCCTTCCTGTCGATGGGCTTCGACATCAAGGGCCCGACCTATGTCGGCGATACCATCCATGTCGAGATCGAGCTCACCGAGATCAAGCCGACTTCCAAGGATCCGTCGCGGGCGCTGGTCCGCACCACCAACGACGTGAAGAACCAGAAGGGCGAGACGGTGTTGGTCTACACGCCGCTTCGCATGCTGCAGGGACGCTAGCATGGCAAAGGTCGCGATCGACAAGGATGGCCCGGTCACGGTCGTTTCGATCGACCGCTTCGGCGAGGCGCGCAACGCCGTCGATCCCGAGACCGCGCTGCTGCTGCGCGAGGCTTTTCTCGCCTTCGATGCCGACGAGATCCAGTCGGTCGCCATCCTGACCGGCCGCGGCGGCACTTTCTGCGCGGGCTACGACCTCAAGGTGGCGGCCGGCCGCACGACGCCGGCGCTGCACGATGCCGTGGGGCCGGGCCCGATGGGGCCGACGCGCCATCTTCTCACCAAGCCGGTGATCGCCGCCGTCGAGGGTTACGCCGTGGCTGGCGGCCTCGAGCTCGCTTTGTGGTGCGACATGCGCGTGGCGTCGGAGAGCGCCAAGTTCGGCGTGTTCTGCCGGCGCTGGGGTGTGCCCCTGATCGACGGTGGCACGGTGCGCCTGCCGCGCCTGATCGGCCACAGCCGCGCCCTCGACATGATCCTGACCGGCCGCGAGGTCGGCGCTCGCGAGGCCTACGACTGGGGCTTGGCGAATCGCCTTGTGCCCGAAGGCCAGGCGCTGGCCGAAGCGCGGACGCTGGCCCTGCAACTCGCCAAGTTTCCGCAGACGTGCCTGCGTTCCGATCGCCGATCGTCCTATGAGCAGTGGAGCCTCGAGGTCGCCCTGGCGCTGGTCAACGAAGCCCGCTGCGGCGCGCCGGCGCTGCAGGCCGAGGCGCGTTCCGGCGCCGCCCGCTTTGCCGCCGGCAAGGGTCGCGGCGGGACTTTCGGCGATATTGGATAGCGTCAGGGCTTGGCTGTTTGCTCGTCCAGCCAGCGGCGGGCCGCGTGGAGCTCGCGGAAGATCTTGATCGGCCGGTCGGCTTCGGCCAGGCCCATGAACATGCGGGCCTGGCCATAGCTCCGCTCGGTCGTGGCCACGATGGCGAGCGGGCCGATCGGGCCCAGCGGAATGTAGGCGCGGATGCGTGCGCCGAGCGCCATCAGGTCGTCCTCGTCGAGCTTCAGCGTGGCGCCGGTCGTGTCGAAGATCTTGCGATACGGCAAGGCGCCCGCCGCCAGGATTTCATCGAGATAATTTTCGATGTCCTTCAAACGAAGCTCGTCCTTGGCGACAGCGATCACCAAACGCGTCGGGCGTGAGACCGTCCATTGCAGCGGCATGCCCGCCAAATATGCCGGAAGGTCGCCGACGGCGACAAGTCTCCCGCTACGGCACCAGCACGGCCTTGCCGACGACGGTGCGTTCCTCGATCAGCTTGAAAGCCTGCACCCAGTCTGCGAGGTCGAACGTGCCGGCGATGGTGGCCTTTAGCTTGTCCTGGGTGAACCAGCGCATAAGCTCCTTCTGCGCCTCGGCCACCAGGGCGCGGCGACGGCCGACGGCTGTGGCCTCCTTGGGCGTCGGCGGGGCCTTGCCGCCCCAGCCGGTGTAGTAGCCATAGTAGAAACCGATCACCGTCACGTTCTTGACCAGCAGGATGTTGGCCGGGATCTGCGGGATGGTGCCGCTGGCGAAGCCCATCGGGATCAACCGCCCCTCCGGCGCCACGCAGCGCAACGAGACGTCGAACGCCTCGCCGCCGACGGGGTCGTAGATCACGTCGGCGCCGCGCCCGCCGGTCAGCTCGAGCACGCGTGCGCGCAGATCCTCGGTGCGGTAGTCGATCAGGTGATCGGCGCCGGCTTCGCGGGCGGCCACGAGCTTCTCAGCGCCACCCGCCGAGGCGATCACGACGGCGCCCATTGCCTTGCCGACCTCGATGGCGGTCAGGCCCGAGCCGCCGCCTGCGCCGTGCACCAGCAGCACCTCGCCCGGCTGCATGTCGGCCTTCCATTTGAGCGCGCCGTAGGCCGTGGGATAGAGCGTCGGGAAGTTGGTCGCCTGGGCGTAGGGCATGGTCTCCGGAATCGTCACCGCGTTTGCGGCGGTGGCAACGGCATATTCGGCATAAGCGCCCTGGCTGACGCCGGTGGTGATGCGTTGGCCGACGGCGAGGCCGCTGACGCCGGGGCCGAGCTTCACCACGTGTCCCGCCAACTCGTTGCCCGGTACGTAGGGCAGCGCGGGTTTGTTCTGGTGCTTACCTTGCATGCCCAGCAGGGCGGCGAAGCTCACGCCGGCCGCCCCGACCCGCACCAGGATCTCGCCTGCCTTGGGCTCGGGCACGGCCAGGTCGGCGACCTTGAGATTTTCGACCGGCCCGTAGGCCTCGCACACCAGCGCCCGCATCATCGCCTCTCGAACTTTCCGTGCCGGCCCTCGCCCTGGGCGAAGCGCGCCGCGCCTTTCTGCGATTCCTGGCGCCGCGCCGCCAGTGACAATTCCATTTCGCGGCGCACCGCCGCTTCCTGGGATCGGTCGAGGCTTTCGTAGGCCGATTGGCGGTCCGATAGCATGGCGATCGGCGGGAATCCCGCGATCTCCAGCGCCAGCCTCTCTGCTTCTGCCCGGGTCGTGCCGCGCGCCACCTTGCGCGTGGCCAGGCCGATGGCGATCGCCTCGTCGGCGCCGACGGCGCGGCCGGTCAGCAGCATGTCGAGCGCGCGGCCCTGGCCCACGATGCGTGGCAGGCGCACCGTGGTGCCGTCGCTCATCGGCACGCCCCAGCGCCGCGAGAACACGCCGAAGATCGCGCTGTCGTCGACGATGCGGATGTCGCAGAACAGCGCCATGCCCAGCCCGCCCGCGCAGGCATGGCCCTCGATGGCGGCGATCACCGGCTTGCCAAGCGGCGCGCGCAGCGGGCCGTCGTCGCTGCCGGCCCACGGGAAATAGTCGGTGCCCGAGCCCAGCTCCTTCAAGTCGGCGCCGGCGCAGAACGCGCCGCCCGCACCCGTCAGCACCGCGACCTGCGCCCCGGGATCGGCCTCGAATGCCTTGAAGGCGGCGCCGAGCGCGCGGGCGGCTTCGTTGTCGAGGGCGTTTTTAGCCAGCGGCCGGTTGATGATGAGGGTGGTGACCGGTCCCGCGGTCTCGACCAGGATTTTCGCCGTCATGACACTTCCTCAGCGAACGGTCGCGAGCTCGTCTTCGAGCTGCGAGTTCGAGCGCAGCGGCGTGCGGAAGTACCACCAGTTCTTCTGCGGCGTCCATTTCTCCTTGCGCGCGGTGCCCTTGCCCCACACGCAGTTCTTGAAGTCGCGGGTCGCCGCCAGGAAAGCCTGGTCGGCTTGGTCGAGCTTCAGCGCATGGTCGCCCATCTCTTCACGGCTGAACATCGGCAGCGCCTCGAGGATCAGTTCGCGCACGTCGACGTCGTTCAGCCAGTTGTCGAGGTCGAAGCTGTAGTCGGCGACGGCGAGACCCGACGTGAACTCGGCCCACTGGTCTATGAGCTCGCGCAAGTCGGCGACGTCGGGCGGCCCGGGCGGCGGCGGTGGCTTCATTCGCCGCGCTCTGCCTGGCGGCGATAGTAGCGCTCGCCGTCGTTGGGCTTGAAGAAGGTGCGAATGACGCCGTTGGGATTGTAGGCGATGAAGGCGCCGGTCTGCCGGTCGAAGCGCGTCGTGACGCCGTCCGCCCGAACGGTCTGCAGGATCGGGCCTTCCACCTTGGCATCGCGCAGGAGCTGCGCCTGGTGCAGGTAGTCCTGCTTGCTGATGTTGCCGAACTCCGCGCCGTGCTTTTCATAATGCTCGTCGAGCCGGCGCGAATCGACGAAGCCGACACCTGAGCCCCAGCCTCGCCCTTCTGTCGAGACGCGGGAATCGGCCACGGCCGGCCCGCGTGAATGATCGCGCGCACCGCGGTCGGAGAGCTGGGTCCAGTAGACAAAGATCGCGGCCGCCGCCAGCGCCGCCGTCAGCAGGCGCCGCCAGGGCAGGGTGCCCGAACGGACATTCATGGCGCTACTGTGCACCGCCCTTGAACCAGCGCGCAATCAGGCGCCGCTCCGCTTCGGTGACATGGGTCATGTTGCCGGGCGGCATGACCCGGGTGACCCAGACCTGCTGGTTGATCATCGCAGCCCGGGCATGGATCTCCTCCGGCGTCTCCAGGACCACCCCCTTGGGAGGGGCGGCAAAGCCTTCCTGCGTCGGCTTCGTGGCATGGCAGGGCTGGCAGCGCGTTTGGAAGATCGGCTGGACCTCGGCGAACGACGCAGGCGGCCCGATATCGACGGCGGGGCGCGGCAGGGACAGGATCGCCGTCAGCGCCAGAACGACCAGCCCGCCGGCCAGCACCAGCGGATCGGGATTGCCCTTGTGGCGCTGCACGAACCACACCCGGATCAGGGCGCCCGCCACCGAGACCAGGATCAGCAGGACCCAGTTCCACTCGTGGCCGTAGAGTCCCGCATAGTGGTTGCTGATCATGGTGAACAGCACGGGCAGGGTGAAATAGGTGTTGTGGACCGAGCGCTGGCGGCCCATCGCGCCGTACTTCGGCTCGGGCGTACGGCCTTCCTCCTTGGCCTTCACCAGCTCGCGCTGGCCCGGGATGATCACGAAGTAGACGTTCAGCACCATGATGGTGCCCAGCATGGCGCCGAAATGAAGGTAGGCGCCGCGGCCCGAGAACAGGTGGCAGAGCGCCCAGGCGGCGACCGCGCAATAGACGAAGAGCAGCCCGCCCAGCAGGACGTCATCCTCGCCGAAGGCCGAGCGGCAGAGTCCGTCATAGACCAGCCAGCCCAGCACCAGGAAGCCAAGTCCGATGGCGATGGCCTCGGGCTTGGAGAGTGGCATCACCGAAGGGTCGATCAGGGCGATCTCGGCGCCGTAGTAATAGACCAGGCAAAGCAGGAAGAAGCCCGTGATCAGGGTGGTGTAGGCTTCCCACTTGAACCAGTGCAGCTCGGGTGGAAGCTTCTCGGGCGCCAGGGTGAATTTCTTGGCGGTGTAGAAGCCGCCGCCATGCACTGCCCAGACCTCGCCGCCGATGCCCTTGGCGGCATCGGCCGGATCGAGCGGCGGCTTCAGGTGATTGTCCAGCCAAATGAAGTAGAACGAGGCGCCGATCCAGGCGACGCCCACGATCATGTGGGCCCAGCGCAGAATGAGATTGAGCCAGTCGGCGACGAAGGCGGCGTCCATGCGTTGTCGTAGCGCTTCGCCCCGAGAGGTCTCAAGGCCGTAAATCGCGCTCCCCCGCGATCAGGCTAGACGATTTTGGCGACGTGCATAGAGGGCCGGTGCTTGCCGAGCTCTGCCACCCGCAGGGCTCGGAAGAATGTGCGAGGCCGTTGCGGCCTGCATCAGTGCCGGCTGAGCTCCGCCCGGCCCACCACCATGTGATGGACCTCGTCCGGGCCGTCGGCCAGGCGCAGGGTGCGTTGCTGGGCGTACATCTCGGCGAGCGGCGTCCATTGCGAGATGCCGGTGGCGCCGTGGATCTGGATCGCCTGGTCGATGATCTGGCACACCCGCTCCGGCACCATGGCCTTCACCATGCTCACCCACACGCGGGCCTCGCGGTTGCCCAGCACGTCCATCGCCTTGGCGGCCTTCAGCACCATGAGGCGCATGGCCTCGATCTCGATGCGCGCGCGCGACACGGTCTCGAGGTTCTTGCCGAGCGCGATCAGGTTCTTGCCGAAGGCCGTGCGGGTCGAGCCGCGCTTGACCATCAGATCGAGCGCCTTCTCGGCGGCGCCGATCGAGCGCATGCAGTGATGGATGCGGCCCGGTCCGAGGCGGACCTGCGAGATCTCGAAGCCGCGGCCCTCGCCCAGCAGGATATTCTC
>Ga0208991_1000148_pt1 | contig 14275 bp, 10 predicted proteins | sample MedBloCAOM3_M2_FD_187855 | JGI IMG/M metagenome (GOLD analysis project Ga0208991, IMG submission 187855) | Forest soil microbial communities from El Dorado National Forest, California, USA - Mediterranean Blodgett CA OM3_M2 (SPAdes) (version 2) | ecosystem: Environmental > Terrestrial > Soil >...
TCCCCGCCGTGCACGACCTGCCGGATCGCGCCGGTGGCATTAACAATCGCCGAGCCCGCCGGATTGGTCATGAAGGCGGCCAGCGGCTCCAACGGCCCCTCGCCGCTACGCTCAGGTGCAAGCGCGAGAACGTAAGGCTGCTTCGGCTCAAGGCCGGTCACCGAAGCCTGCAGCACCTGGATCAGCCCTTGATCGAACAACGAGACGCTGGTTGGAGCCTTGTCTTCGCTGCGCGCGCTCTTGCGGCCTTCCACAGCGCCAAGCGAAAGATGAGCGGCCTGTCCAGCGACGCCAAGCTGCTGCAGGCCCTGCGTACCGTCGCCGTCGGGCACGGCGTTCGGGACATAGGTGATGGCTTGCGGTGCCTGACCAACCGGACTGGTCGCGATCAGCCTGTTGGTCTTGGTGTCGATCGCGGCCATGCCGTCGGCGTTTTCGAGCCCGACGTAAACCCGGCTGCCGTCGCCGGACGGCCAGACGCCGTGCGGCAGCTTGCCAACCGGAATCGTCGTAACCTGCGAGAAGTCGTCGGTACGAAATACCTTGACCTCGTTCAGGCCGCCGACCGTCACGTAAGCGAAGGTGCCGTTAACATTGTGGGCGAAATTGACATGGTTGGTGATCGGCCCGGTGTCGATCGATTTCAGCACCGAGAACGGCGGCTGCGCGTCGAACACCATGGTCCTGCCGACGTCCTTCAGCGTGAACCACACCTGCTTGCCATCGGGCGTGGCGGCGATGTTCGGACAGAAAGGACTATCCTGCTCGACGTGGCCGACGATCTGATGATCGTCGACGGTGATGACGACCGTCTCCGGGTTGAACGAAGAACAAACATAACCGTATTTGCCGTCCGGCGAGAAAATCTGCATGCCCGGTCCGGCCGGCACCTTGATGCGCGACTTCTCCTCAAAGCTCTGCCCGTCGAGCACGGAGATATAGTCCTCGCCGCGGACGGTGACCCAGACTTCCTTGCCATCAGGCGTGAAAAACGCTTCGTGCGGCGAGCGGCCCATATACGTCGTGTGCTTGACCGCGTTGGTTGCGGTATCGATGAAGGTCACGGAATTGCTGCCTATCGAGACCACCGCGATCGCCTTATGATCAGGCGAGAAGCCCATGCCGTGGACAAGAACCTGTCCTTTGTAGAGCGGGCTGAAATTGCCCGGCTGCGGGTCTCCAAGACGAATAACGCCGACAAGCTTGTTGTCGACGGGATCGGTCACTGAGACGGTATTGGAAAACTGCTCCGCGGAATAAACCCGGTCGCGATTGCTGACCGGAATATCCGGATCGGACGCAGCTCCAGGCGCCTGACCGGCCCAGGCTGCCGTTTGCCCGGCGAGGCAGACACTTGCGAGAAAGCCCAAAACCAAAAGGCTACGCTTCAAGTTTCACCCCTATTTCATGGTCATTGAATCGTGCGATCTCGCATCGTGAGAACTTGTGGAGGAAGGCATCGCGCCGGGCTGCATCGGTGAAGCCGCCGCGCGCGGCAATTCATCGCCGACAGCACGCCGCATCACCGTGATCTCCTGCTGCTGCGTCACAACGATTTCCTGCGCCAAACGTCGAAGCTGCTCGTTATGGCCGTATTTGAGCTCGGCCTGCGCCATGTCGATCGCGCCTTGATGGTGCGGCACCATCATCGCAACAAAATCGCGGTCGACATCCCCGGTCGGCTTGATCGTCATATCCGCCATCATCTTGTTCATGGCGGCGTCGTTCTGCGACAAGAATGGCTGCTCGTTGGAATAGTCCGGTTGATCCGCAATATGTCGATCTGCAACATATTGGATCGGCAACGTTCCGCGGACGTGATACATCCTCGATGGATTCTGCGCCAAGGCGAACGACGTCGCCGCCACTGAAGCCGTGGTGGCGAGAGAGATTGCACGTTTGCGAATAAAGGAGCGCGAGAACAAAATCATCTTACCTCCGAACGCAGAATCAGCTGTTACGCGCGTGGACTTTTCTACGGCCCGGCCTGCGCGTTTCCCGATATCCTCTTGGAAGTTTATCTTCTTGGAAGTTTCGCCCAAAGAAACTCCCGACAGACGAACCATCGGGAGGTACCCTCCAACATGGCGGCCGGATGCAATGTTCTCAACTAAAAACCAATTTAAGATTCTGAAAACGTATTTATCTGAAATCGTATTTAAACGGCGCGGTTGAAATCTGATGCTCAGCAAAGCCCGTCATCTGATCAAAGATCGGTGATGTTGCCCGGACTCAAGATTAGTTGAGGACGGCGACCGGGCACGCAGGCTCAGCCGCGTGTTGGATGACGTTCGCACAATAAATGCTTTTTTAATCGAATTCCCGCGCTGCCAAGACCATCTTGGTCGTATCACTCGCACGGATGCCATCGAATGCGGTGACGCGCTTACACTCTTATCGGGGAATCCTTCCATGAGACGCTTCTTAATCGTCGCGACGGCCTGGCCATTGCTGTGTGCCAGCCCCGCATTCGCCCAGGTCGAAGTCGACGATCCGCTCACGGCTATGCCTTCGCTAGGCACCACTTCTCCTCTTGGAATCAGCCCCGGTGGATCAGTTGGCGCGGCCGGAATCCCGATGGACGCCAGCGAAATCACGACACTCGGAGTAAGTCCGGCTCCCACCGGCGGCGTAACCGGCACAATTGCAATTCCAACCACTGGTGCAATTGCCACGTCATGCTCAACGGTGGGGACTTCATCATCGGGAATGTTCGGATCCACCGCGAGCTTCGACGGCGGCGGAACGGCAGCCGGAACCACGACGCCCGCCACCGCGGCAACGACGGGCACCACGGCGACGGCTCCCAACGCGGCAACAACGGACCCCACGGCGACGCCGGGATCATCAACGTCGTCGCAAATGTCAGTTCCGTTGGGAACGTCGACATCCTTGGGAATGCTGGGCACGTCGGGAATGTCCGGGATGTGCGGCTCCGGCTCAAGCAGCATTGCTTCATCGTCGACTCCAACGTCAACGTCAACGTTGCCCACCACGCCGGGCGGCGGCGCTCGAACCGGAATTCCGTTGGGTTCTATGGAGATCAGCAGCCTCGGGATTAGCTCCGCACCAGCGGTACCGACGACAGGCGTATTGCCCATAACGGGTACCGTGGGGCCGCGTTCGTTGGCACCAACGATGCCCACTCTTTCACCTGCGACGGCAAGCACTGCGACGTGTGGGACCACCGGGACGACCGTCGGGAGCGCTGGGATCGGGAGCGCCACGGCCGCGGGAGCCGGGCTCGCCGGGGTCACCGGAACGTCGATCTCAGCGCGGATGCTGAGACAATCCATCATCTGTCAGCGGTTATGAATAAGAAAGTCATCGCTTCCGCTCCCTTACCGACTGCGGTGTCTGCGGCCGCTCGTTGCGTAATCCTTCACTCTTATCGGAGAAACGCTCCATGAGATCCTTCTTAATCGCTGCGACGGCCTGGCCCTTGTTGTGCTGCAGCCCCGCATTGGCCCAGGTCGGCACGGTCATGCCTCCGCTCGGCGTCACCTCGTCGCTCGGAACAGATCCCAGCGCTCCGGTCGGCACGAACGGTTTGGCGCCGGGCGTATCAACTCCGGTCAATCCGGTGCCCAACGGCGTCACCGGCACGATTGCCGTTCCAAGCACAAGCAGCGGCGCGGGAGCCTGTTCGACCTTGGCGACTTCGCCATTGGGAACGTTCGGATCCCCCGCCACCTACGATGGCGGCGGAATGGGAATGGCAAACGGAACCACGACGCCCGGCACCGCGGCAACGTCGGGCAGCACGGCGAGGTCGGGAATATCGACCTCGTCGGCAATCTCCGCGACGTCGGGAGAGTCGACGTCCTCAGGAATGCTGGAAACATCAGGGTTGTCGGGAATGTGCGGCTCCGGCTCAAGCAGCATGGCTTCATCGTCGAACCCAACGTCAACGTCGCCCACAACGTCGAGCGCCGCTCGAACCGGAGTCCCGTTGGGATCTTACCAGATTGGCAATCTTGGGGTTAGTCCCCCAACGGCGCTACCGACGACAAGGGTATCGCCCATAACGGGTAGCGTGGGGGGTTCAGCGCCATCGATACCAACGATGCCCACTGTTTCACCTCCGGCCACTGCTTCATCTGCGACGTCAAGCACTATCCCGTGAAACCATTTTTCATCTGTAAGCGAGAGCGGCCATGAAAAAGAAAGTCGTTGTCCCTGCCTTACTGACTGCGGTGCTTGCGGCCGGCGGTCTGCTGTACTTCATGCATATTCGCCCAATGGAGAAGGCAGATGCCACAGCCGCTCCGCCACCTCCGGCGCCGATCGTCGCCGGAACGGTCGCCCAGCATGACGTGCCGATCTATCTTAGCGGTGTCGGCACGGTGATTGCGTACAACACCGATGTCGTGCGCGCCCAGATCCAGGGGCAGATCATCAGCATCAATTTCACCGAAGGCCAGACCGTGCACGCCGGCGACCTGCTCGCGCAGATCGATCCGCGTCCCTATCAAGCCCTGATCGAGCAGTACACCGGCAACCTGGAACGCGATCAGGCCCAGCTCAAGAATGCGCAAGCCAATCTCACACGCTATAGCCAATTGGGGGACAAGGGCTGGGCCACTCCACAATTGGTCGAGACCCAGCAAGCGCAAGTGGGGGAGCTGCAGGCGGCTATCAAGGCCGACCAGGCGCTGATTGACGCCGCGAAGGTGCAGCTCAGCTACACGCGCCTGACGTCGCCGATCGATGGAGTGGCCGGGATTCGTCAGATCGACGTGGGCAACATCATCAGCCCGTCAAACACGAACGGCCTCGTCGTCGTCACGCAGCTCCACCCGATTTCGCTGATATTCACTCTCCCGGAGACGAGTCTGCCGCAAATCCAGCAGCAACAGCAAAAAACCGAGACGCCACTCGCGGTTCTCGCCTACAGTCAGGATAATACGATCCAGCTGGATCAAGGCGTGCTCGGCCTCGTCAACAACGAGATCCTGCAGACCACCGGCTCAATCCAGCTCAAGGCGACTTTTGCCAACACGTCGAACCGGCTCTGGCCCGGCGAGCTTGTCAACGCGCGGCTGCTCGTCGATGTCAGGCATAACGGACTTACCGTTCCCGCAGGGGTGGTGCAGCAAGGTTCGAAAGGACCCTATGCCTACGTCGTCAATCCTGACAGCACCGTGGCCATCCGTCCAATCAAGGTCGCCCAAATCAGTGACGGCCAGGCGCTGATCGATTCCGGCCTCAAGGCCAACGAGCAGGTCGTGGTCGACGGACAATACAAGCTGCAGCCGGGCACGCATGTCACGATCCTGCACGGCCAGGCGGCACAGGAATCAGCGGCACAAGACGCCCTGCAGGCGCCGATCCCATGAATATTTCCGCACCGTTCATTCAACGACCGATCGCGACCGCCCTGCTGATGGTAGGGTTGTTGGTGGCCGGTCTGGTCGCCTATCCGCTATTGCCGGTGGCGTCGCTTCCGAGCGTCAACTATCCGACGCTTACGGTCACCGCGCAGTTGCCAGGCACAGACCCGCAGACCATGGCGTCCACGGTGGCCTCGCCGCTCGAGCTGCAGTTCGGTGAGATCCCTGGCCTCACCCAGATGACGTCGTCGAGCGCGCTCGGTTATGTCCAGGTCACCCTGCAGTTCGATTTGAGCCGCCCCATCGATGGGGCGGTCGCCGACACATTGTCGGCCATCAACGCTGCGGCCGCCTACCTGCCCAAAAATATGCCGTATCCGCCGCTGATCCGTAAAGTCAATCCGGCTGACACACCGATCCTGGTGCTCGGGGTCACCTCCGACAGTCTGCCGCTGACCACCGTTGACGCCTATGCACAAAATATTTTGCTGCAAAAGATTTCGCAGATATCGGGTGTCGGGCTCGTGGGTGTCGGAGGTGAGCAGCAGCCGACTGTCCGCGTACAGGTCGATCCGCAGGCACTGGCGGCTCGCGGCATCAACCTCGAGGATGTGCGCACGGTACTCGGCCAGGCCAATGTCGACCTTCCGAAAGGCACCCTCAACAGCCCTCGCCAGACCTACACGATCAACACCAACGATCAGCTGTTCCAGCCCGACAAATACGATGATCTGGTCATCGCCTATCGCAACGGGTCGCCGGTCCGCATACGCGATATTGGCCACGCCATTAGCGCGGGAGAGAACGAGCTGATTTCCGCCTGGTTCAACCAGAAGCGAGCAATCATTCTGGCGATCCAGCGCCAGCCTGGCGCCAACGTCGTCGAGACCGTGGGTCGGGTCAAGGCGATGCTGCCCGTGCTCCAGGCATCGATTCCGGCCGCCGTCAAGATAGATGTCATTTCAGATCGCACCCAGACCATCCGCGCTTCGCTCAGCGACGTGCAGTTCACATTGCTGCTGACGGTTGCGCTGGTCGTCATGGTAATCTTCATATTCCTGCGCAATTTCTGGGCGACCATTATCCCGGCCGTCACCGTGCCGCTGGCGCTGGTCGGCACTTTCGCAGTGCTCTACGAAATGGGCTACAGTCTCGACAACCTTTCCCTGATGGCCTTGTCGATCGCGGTGGGATTTGTGGTCGACGACGCCGTCGTCGAGATCGAGAACATTACACGCCATTTAGAGGAAGGCCTCTCGCCGTACGACGCGGCGATGAAGGGGTCCGGCGAGATCGGCTTCACCGTGATGGCGATCACGTTCTCGCTCATCGCTGTGTTCATTCCGCTGTTCCTGATGAGCGGCTATGTCGGATTGCTGTTCCGCGAGTTCGCGATGACGGTGAGCGTGGCGCTCGTTCTCTCGCTGGTGATCTCGCGGACGCTCACGCCGATGATGTGCGCGTACCTGCTCAAGCCGGAGAGCAAGGAACACGGATGGCTCTACCGGGTGTCCGAGCGCGGCTTTGACGCTCTGCTCCACGCCTATGAGGCAGGCCTCAAGATCGTGTTGCGGCATCAGTTCATCACGCTGATGGTGATGTTCGGTACCATCGCGCTGACCGGGTATCTCTACGTGATCATTCCCAAGGGCTTCTTTCCCCAGCAGGACACTGGATTGATCATCGCCCAATCCGAGGCGGCGCAGGATATTTCCTTCCAGGCCATGCTGGAACGCCAGCAGGCTCTGCAAGATGCCATCATGCGGGATCCGGCCGTCGACACGGTCGGAGCGGCGGTGGGTGCCGGCGGCGGCGTCTACACGCTCAACGACGGCCGCGCGTACATTCAGCTCAAGCCCGCAAACCAGCGCGATCCGATCGACAAGGTGATCGCGCGCCTGCAGACCAACCTCGCCAAGATCCAGGGCATCACACTTTATATGCAGCCCGCGCAGGACATCACCATCGGCGCGCGTCTGAACAAGACCCAGTTCCAGTATACCTTGAACGACGCTGATCCCGGCGAGCTCGCGCACTGGTCGGCGCTGTTCCTCGACAAGATCAAGGCGGTCCCCGGCCTCACCGACGTCACCACCGATCAGCTCAACGCCGGGCCGATGCTCGATATCACCATCAAGCGCGATGTCGCCTCGAGCTATGGCATACTGCCTTACACAATCGACAACACCCTCGACGACGCCTTCGGCCAACGTATCGTCTCGACCATTTATACTACCCTGCAGCAATACCACGTCATTCTGGAGGTCAACCCCAAGTTCCAGTACGGCCCCGAAGCGCTTAACGGCATCTATGTCAAATCATCGAGCGGGCAACAGGTGCCGTTATCCACGTTGGTCGATTCGGCGGTGAAGGTCGCGCCGCTCGTGGTCAACCACACGGGCCAGTTCCCGTCGGTGACAATCTCGTTCAATCTCGCGCCGGGCACCGCGATCGGTCAGGCGGTAAGCGGCATTCAGAGCGTTGAAAAAGAGCTGCACCCGCCGCTCTCGCTGCAGAGCAGCTTCCAGGGCAACGCCCAGGCTTTCGGAGCATCGCTGAAGAGCACGCCGATCCTCATCGTCGCGTCGCTCTTCGTCATCTACCTCATCCTCGGCGTGCTGTACGAGAGCTTGATCCACCCGATCACCATCATCTCGACCCTGCCCTCGGCCGGGATCGGCGCGCTGCTGCTGCTGATGGCGGTTCATATCGATCTGAGCGTGATCGCGATCGTCGGCCTCATACTGCTCATCGGCATCGTCAAGAAGAACGGCATCATGCTGGTCGATTTTGCCCAGCAAGTCGAACACAGCGAAGGCTTGACGGCCGAGGAATCGATCTACCAGGCCTGCATCCTGCGCTTCCGTCCGATCCTGATGACCACGATGGCGGCGCTGCTCGGTGGCGTGCCGATGATGGTGGGCACAGGGGTCGGCTCGGAGATTCGCCAGCCGCTCGGTTACGCCATCGTCGGCGGTCTCGCGCTGTCGCAGATTCTCACGCTCTATACGACACCGGTTGTCTATATCTACCTCGACCGGCTGCAGACCTGGCTCTTCCGGGAAAAGAAGAAGCCGGTGGCCTCTGGCCACGCTGAGGCAGAGGCCGCCGAATGACCAAGAATGAAGGATGCGCAACGCGTATGCAGGGATGCCGCCTCAATTCGAAGTGAATTCTCTAAACCCTAGTTTAATGGCTCTCTATCAGCCCCTACTTAACTTCGTGGGTACCGATTTCAAAAGTGATCTGGGACGTCATGAATTCCCCCGCCGCAATCCATATCGTCAGCCCTGATGAATTCGATCGCGAAACAACACAAACGCCGGGCTCCGAACGTCGCGCGGCTATCGCCCCGGCACTGGGCATCGCTGCGGCAATCTGGGGCGGTACGTTCGAGGTAGAACCGGGATCGCGTACAGGAATTCACCATCACGGACAGCAAGAGACGATCGCATACGTCTTGTCTGGCATCTGCGAAATACGCTGGGGTGCAAAGGGAGAATCTGCAGCGCGCGCGAAAGCTGGCGATTTCATTCATGTCCCCGCCTTCCTTCCGCATATGGAAATCAACCCTTCGAAACAAAAGCCGTTTCGATGGGTTGTCGTGCGTAGCACCGCAACGCCTGTTGTCGTCAACCTTCCGGACGACACCTGGCCGTTAACCTGATGTCTTCCTGCTGGCAGCCTTCACGGACTTTGGGAACACGGAGCAGTCATGGCCGAGAGTGAACTCACTACAATGGAGATTACCCGCCGCACGGTGATCGAGACCGGAACCACCGCGCTGCTCTTGACCACGCTTCCGCGTGCAGCGCTCGCCGCTGGCCCGTCCGATGATAGTGGGCCGCCTCCGCCTCCCGCGACGGTGGAACTTCAGATCAACGGCCGCTCTCATGTGCTGACGCTGGACCCCCGAACGACATTGCTGGATGCATTGCGTGAACATCTCGCACTGACGGGCTCCAAGAAGGGTTGCGATCACGGTCAATGCGGTGCCTGCACGGTGTTGATCGAAGGACGACGTATCAACTCCTGCCTGACGCTTGCGGTGATGCATGACGGGCAATCCATCACGACGATCGAGGGGCTCGCGGAGGGCGACAATCTGCATCCGTTGCAAGCAGCGTTTGTCGAACATGACGGCTTTCAGTGCGGCTACTGCACGTCGGGCCAGATCTGCTCCGCCGCCGGGATGCTGGCCGAGAGCCAGCAGGGCATGCCGAGCTATGTGACGGAGGATCTGACGCATCCGACAGCTGAACTCACCGACGCCGAAATCCGCGAACGGATGAGCGGCAATATCTGTCGCTGTGCGGCCTATCCGAACATCGTGGCCGCCATCAAACAAGCCGCGGGGATGCCAACATGAAGGCCTTCAGCTATCAACGCGCCGACTCGACCGCGCACGCGGCCGCGGCCGCGGCCAAACCTGGCGCCAAAATCATTGCGGGCGGCACCAATTTGCTCGACCTGATGAAGTTGCAGGTCGAGACGCCATCGCAGCTGATCGATATCAACCGGTTACCCCTGGACAAGATCGAAGAGACCCCCGAGGGCGGCCTGCGTGTCGGTGCGCTGGTCCGAAATAGCGACCTCGCCGCCGACCCCCGCGTGCGGCAGCGCTACGGCGTCCTCAGCCGCGCATTGCTGGCAGGCGCGAGCGCCCAGTTGCGAAACAAGGCCACCACCAGTGGCAATCTGCTGCAGCGAACGCGCTGCTACTATTTTTATGACGTCACAAAACCCTGCAACAAGCGCAATCCCGGCTCCGGCTGCGCGGCGCTCGCCGGCTTCAATCGCATTCATGCCATCCTCGGCAGCAGCGATCACTGCATCGCCACTCACCCGTCCGATATGGCCGTGGCGATGCGGGCGCTCGACGCCAAGGTGGAGACGGTCAATGGCGAGGGCGAGGCCCGCGTCATTCCGATCGCCGAGTTTCATCGTCTTCCCGGCAAAACCCCTGAGATCGAGACGTCGCTCAAATCAGGTGAAATCATCACCGCGGTGACGCTGCCGCCGCCTCCACCGGGGGTGCAGGTCTACCGCAAGGTTCGCGACCGGGCCTCCTACGCCTTTGCGCTGGTTTCAGTCGCCGCGATCATTGATTCCACGCGCGGACGAATCCGTTCGGCCCGGCTCGCGTTCGGCGGTCTGGCGCTCAAGCCCTGGCGGGCACCCGAGGCGGAAGAAAAATTGGCCGATGGCTCCGCGAACACGACCACCTTCAACGCAGCCGCAGATGCGGTTCTCGACGGCGCCCGTGGATTCGGCGGCAACGATTTCAAGATTCCGCTGACGCGGCGAACCCTGCACAGCGTGCTGGCGGAGACTACCCGGACCTGAGGGAGCGCACTTATGGAAATGAACTCACCCGTTGGCTCGAATGCCCTTGATGTCGGTGCCGATGGCATCGTCGGCAAACCGCTCGATCGTGTGGACGGGCGATTGAAAGTTACCGGCGGCGCGCGCTACGCCTACGAGATGCAGCAGGGTCAGAACACGCTGTACGGCTTTGTGGTCGAAGCTTCGATCGGAAAAGGAACGATAAAATCGATCGATACGCGCGCTGCGGAGAAGGCGCCGGGCGTCGTCCTCGTTCTCACCTATCGTAACGCGCCCCATCAAGGCACGGGCAACCACCGCGAGGCCCACCCGGTGCTGACCGGCCCGGAAGTGACGCGTTACGGTGAACCAGTTGCCTTCGTGGTGGCCGAAAGCTTTGAGCAAGCCCGCGCCGCTGCCTACCTGGTGGACGTAAACTACGATCGGGCGGGCGGAAAATACGCGCTTCGCACCAACCTCGATCAGGCGCGCATTCCGCGACCAAGCGATGGCCAGCCAGCCGACAGTGCGGTGGGCGATTTCGCTAGCGCGTTCGCCAGCGCCCCGGTGCAGATCGACGTGACCTACACCACTCCACTACAAAGTCACGCCATGATGGAGCCCCATGCTACATTGGCGATGTGGGACGGCGACAAGTTGATCCTTCACACCGCGAACCAGATGCTGAATCAGGGACAGAAGGTCATCGCGACAACCCTAAAAATTCCGGTTGAAAATGTGCGGCTGATCAGCCCCTTCATCGGCGGCGGATTCGGCGGCAAGCTCTGGGTCAATGCCGATGCCATTCTGGCGGCGATCGCGTCGCGGCAGCTCAAGCGGCCGGTGAAAACCGCACTGACGCGGCAGCAGATCTTTCACGTCACGACGCACCGCTCGGATACCATCCAACGCGTCCGCCTGGGTACGGATCGGAACGGTCGAGTCCTTGCGATCGGCCACGATGTGTTCTCGGGCAATCTACCCAGCGAGCAAACCTACGAGGGCGCGGCGCTGCAAACCCGTACGCTTTACGCCGGACCAAACCGGCTGACGCGACATCGTCTGGCACCACTGGATATTCCGGTTGCATCGTCGATGCGCGCGCCTGGCGAGTCTGTCGGGCTGATGGCGCTGGAATGCGCGATGGACGAACTTGCCGAAAAGCTCGACCTCGACCCGATCGAACTGCGTATGCGCAACGAGCCGACGGAAGATCCGGAGAAGCATATTCCCTATTCCAGCCGTCATTTGATCGCCTGCATGCAGGAAGGAGCGCGTCGATTTGGATGGGACAAGCGCAATGCGAAGCCGGGCCAGGTTCGTGACGGACGCTGGCTGGTGGGAATGGGAATGGCCGCGGCGACGCGCGGCAACCCGCTTCAGCTTTCCAAGGCCAATGTCCGATTGGATCCTGATGGCATCGCCACCGTGCGAATGGCGATGACCGACATCGGCACCGGGACTTATACCATCCTGGCGCAGATCGCCGCCGAGATGCTCGGCCTGCCGATGGAACGCGTCCGGGTCGAACTCGGCGATACCAACTTTCCGCAGGCAGCGGGTTCGGGTGGCTCGTGGGGCGCAGGCAGCTCGGGCTCGGCCCTGTTTGAGGCCTGCAATGCGCTACGTGAAAAGCTGGCACGGATGGCCAGCATGGATCCGGAAACCGCGCGCTTTGCCAACGGCAGCATCGCATCGGAAGAAAAGTCCATACGGCTGACGGACCTTGTCGGAGCCGGCGTTGACGCCGAGGGCGAGATCCAGCCCGGCCGTACGGTTAAGGATTTCTCGCAGCAGTCATACGGAGCACATTTCGCCCAAGTCGGCGTCGACATGGATACCGGGGAAGTACGTCTGCGGCGGATGTTGGGCGTGTTCACGGCCGGCCGTGTCCTGAACGCGAAGACGGCCCGATCTCAGGCGATCGGCGGGATGGTCTTCGGCGTGGGGGCTGCGTTGCACGAAGAAATGACGCTCGATCCCCGCTTCGGCTATTTCGTCAATCACGACCTCGCCGAATACCACGTGCCGGTGCACGCCGATATTCCGGCCATTGACGCGATTTTTCTTACTGAGCTGGACGATAAATCCAATCCGCTGAAGAGTAAGGGCATCGGCGAACTCGGAATCTGCGGTGCCGGCGCATCGGTCGCCAACGCAATCTACAACGCCTGCGGCGCGCGGATCCGGGACTACCCGATCACCCTGGACAAGGTGCTTTCCAAATTACCGATGCTGGCATGATTGGGGACGAGCCTCGGCACCACTACGCAAAACAAAAACTTGATCTTGCTCGAAAGCGAGATTGAAAAAGATCGCCAACTTATTTGTTTTGCACCGCAGCGCTAGTAATTCCCGAAACTTCAGAGGAGGCGTCATAACGCCGTGTCGATCGGGCCGCAGCTCGGAACTTTGGCATCGCACGGGGGTTATTTAGCATCCGATTGAGCCGCTCTCATCGGTGACCGGCGGGGGCACTCGAGGGTGCGATGCCAAAATTCAAACTCTATGCCGTTATTGTTCTAACCACCGTTCTAGCGGGCGCTGCTTGCGCGGCTCCAGGTGGAAGAGGCGGCGGAGGCGGAGGCGGAGGTCGTGGCGGCGGAGGAGCACCGCATGCGATGGGCGGCGGAGGACATTTCGGCGGTGGTGGACACTTCGGAGGCGGTGGACATTTCGGCGGCGGCGCTCGCGCTGGCGGCGGAATGCGTGTTGGCGGAGCGGGCATCGGCGGTGCGCATTTCGGGGGCGGGCGCATCGGCGGCGGGCCTGGGATATCGCGGTTTGCGGCGCGGCCAAATTTCCAGGGTCAGCGCTCGTTTGCGGTCCGCGGCAACCCAAACCGGGCCGCTAGCCGCGCGGCGGCGTTGAACGCAAATCGAGGCGCCACGTTCGGCCGAGATCGAAATGCAAGTTTCAGCCAGAATCGGATCGCGAACGTAAGGTCAAACGCCGTGCGGAGTGCGTTGAACTCACGCTCCGTCGCCGGCGCGTTGCGCAACAGAACCGCGCTGCACAATCCAAATACTCGCGCTCAAATCGTTGCGAGTGCGGCCGCCGCAGGATGGCAAAGCGGCCGCGGCGGCAGAAACGGTTGGTGGCGACATAGCCACGGCGGATACGGCTGGGTCGGCCCGGTATTCTGGCCATTCGCCTACTACGACATTTATGACTACGCGATATGGGGCTATGGCTACGATCCCCTGTTCTGGGGTTACGGCTACAATGACATCTATGCCGGCTTGTTCGCACCCTACGGCTATGATGACCTCCTGGGCTATTTGCCGCCAGGCTCCAGCGGTCCTCGGGCCACTGTTGGACAGGCGTCCAACGCCCGGGCTGCGATACCAGACCAGTTGGCGCAAATGTGCGGTGATGACAGCCGCGACATCGCCGGTTTGCCGATAGATCAAATCCAGCGGATTATTCAGCCGAATGACGCCCAACGTGCGGCGCTGGACGATCTCGCCAATGCCTCCTTGAAGGCGGCGCAGGACATCAAAGCCGCGTGTCCGACGCAGATATCGTTGACCGCGCCCGGTCGTCTCGCAGCCATGCAAGAGCGGATCGAGGCAATGATTGCCGCGGTCGGGACGGTTCAGCCGGCGCTGCAAAAG
>Ga0208991_1000149_pt1 | contig 14260 bp, 12 predicted proteins | sample MedBloCAOM3_M2_FD_187855 | JGI IMG/M metagenome (GOLD analysis project Ga0208991, IMG submission 187855) | Forest soil microbial communities from El Dorado National Forest, California, USA - Mediterranean Blodgett CA OM3_M2 (SPAdes) (version 2) | ecosystem: Environmental > Terrestrial > Soil >...
CGCTGATGCAGTTGGTCAGGGCGACCCGGGTGGCGATGCTGATAGCAACCCACAACATGGAGCTGGCGGGCCGGATGGACCGCCGCGTCTCGCTGGTCGACGGCAAGGTGGTCGAGCTGGATTAGTTCAATAAAGGTAGGGGGGCCGCCGGTAGGATCGCCCTATCGGCCCTTCGGCGCGCGCGAAATATGGATTGATGATGCACTGTGCCGCGCGCCCGGATGCCGACGCGTCGCACTGCGCCAGCGAGGTATAGCGGCATTCGTAATAGTTGGCCGGTCCCCACACATGCAGGCAGACCGGATAACCCGGGGCATATGTTTGCGCCGCCGCGGGCCCGGCTACTGACACTGTTGCGATCGCCAAAATCGTCAAAGCTAGAATGCGCATTAGAACCTCCTTCGGGATTGTCGGCCGCCATGCTGCGGTTCGGCGTTGGCGCTGAAATAGGGATTCGTGTCGCAATAAGCGTCCCGGCCGGAGGCCGTCGCCTGGCACTGCTGGTAGCTCGAAAAACTGCAGTCGCCACGGCCCGTGCCGAAATCGCAGCCCTTGATGCAGAACGGGTAGTCCCGCGCCGCGGCGGGTAGCGCGCCCATCGTCGAGGCGGTGCACCATACCGTCAGCGCCCAAACGGCCCTTCGCATGGCGTTCTCCGTTCCTTCGCAAGCAGACAGGCCTCGCTGCTGCCAGTCAATTCACGTTCGCGCGTTGGTTACGCAGGGGCATCGCGCGGAATTTGGGGTTGCCGCCGCGCGATCAGTAAGAGGGATAGACGGAACGTACGCGAGGGCCGCGATAGGCGCGCGGGTCGCCGCCAGCGTTGTAATAGGGGTTCTCGACGCAGTAGAGAAACCGCCCCGAGGCGGTGGCCTGACACTGCTCGTAGCTGGTAAAGGTGCAGTTGGTGAGACCGGGATAGTCATAGCCTTGAATGCAAAACGGATAGCGCGTGCCAACGGCCTCGGCCGGCGCGGTGCCAACCATCGCCAGTCCGCCGGCGGCAAGCAAAGCCAGAAATACGTTACGCATGAAAGTCTCCCTTCGGCCGCAGCCGTTCGTTGATCGATTCCATCGGGCCAACCCAAGCCGGACCTGCAGGTTCCCGTCAACTCACGTTCATGCGTGCTCGCATCAACGGCAGCCCAATCGCAGATGCTCAAAAGCGATCCGACGGAAGGAATGGCCTCCCGCGCCGGCAAGCGCGTCCTTGTGGATGATGGAACCTGTCCGGCCGGTCAAATCCAAGAAGTCACAGCCGGGAGCAAGACCGGGCACATTTCGCGATCTTCATCGTGGCGGCGGGTTTCCACTTGTTTCGGAGTGCCGCAGGCGCATATTCCGGGAATGGCGACAATTGTCAGATGCAATTGCGGCGCTGAGTACAAACGCACTGAAGCAAAGTTCTTGGTACCGCACACCGGTCACGCATCCTGTAAAGTCTGCGGGGCTACGCTAGAGTCTTGGTTGGAAAGCACCCACGTTGCCACATTCGAGTTGGTCAAGCGTCCGGACGGAAAGCCCACATGAAGCCGCACCCCAAACGCCCGATCCAACCAGCTCGCTAAATTAAAATCCCTTGTGGACATTGCGACGGGGAAAAGCTCGATCGCGACAAGTATCCGACATCGTCGCCAAGTTCCAAGCAAACAAAACCATCCCCGCGAATATTGGGCCAAACCCGGTCCAGAAATACCCCGTGGCGGTTCCGTTTTAGCTGCGGTCCCCAACCGTAGGAGGGCCAGCGGCAGCCGTCTTCTTTGTCCAGCCGAACGATTCCTTGGTCTCTCGCCAAGCCTCTTTGGATAACGCTGCCCCAATATCCCACGAGGCGATCATAGCCGCCGCCACTCGCCTAAAGCGAGCCCACTAACCAAGCGATTTCTTTCGGGGTCACTTTTCAACTGACCACGATCGCTACTTGGGTAGTGGGTCAGTTTGATTCTGGCGGGATTGTTCACTGGAAAACGGGCAGTCCGAAGCGCATATTGGAGCATGTCAGAATCTTCTGGTTATCGATCCTGTAAATGCGGCGCGGTTTATGACCGCAGCGAGCACATTGCAGAGACGCGCGAAATCAGCAGCTTTGAATGCGCCGTGTGCGGCAAAACCATCGAGAATTGGAACTCTGCTTGGGTTCCTAGATACCGGTTCATTGCCTGTCCAGCCAGGGATGCCGAATGACCGACCACCCCCAAACGCCCTAGAGATCCCCAACCAGCCTCCGTCAAGAATTAACCACAGGGGTTATTTTCCAATCTGACCCACTACCGCAGCTTGACTCCTAGAACAAAAAAGGAACAATGTTCTTCTTATGTTCCTAGGAGGCGGGCATGTTGAAGACATTCGTGGAAGAAGCGGCGGCGCTGGCGTCGATCACGCTTTTCGTCGGGATGATTGCGGTGTGGGCGCAGCTGATTCCCCAGCTCTGAGGCTGCACCCCCGGGTTCGACGGGGGCAGGCCTTGGGGAAAAGCGGGACGGCGGCGACAATCGCCCGCATCCCGCGTGGACTCCCCGGGCCCGAGGCATCACCATTGGGAGGCGAGTCGGCCTTGAAGGCGGCTTGCGCTCCCTCAAGCCCCAGTGATCCCCGAGTCCATGATGCAGAAGCCTTCGGCAACCCCGTCCAATGCCGGATTTGTCCATCTCCACGTCCATTCGGCCTATTCGCTGCTGAAGGGGTCGATCAAGATTCAGAAGCTCGCCGAGTTGGCCAAGGCAGATCGCCAGCCGGCGCTGGCGCTGACCGACACCGACAACATGTTCGGGGCGCTGGAATTCTCCGACAAGATGGCCGGCTACGGCATCCAGCCGATCATCGGCTGCGAGCTTGCGGTCGATTTTGGCGACCAGGACCCGAACGCACGCAATGCGCTTCCCTCTGCGCCGGCGCGGATCGTGCTGCTGGCGGCGCGCGAGCGCGGCTATCGCAGCCTGATGCGGCTGAACTCGCGGGCGTTCCTCGAAACGCCCACCCATCAGGCCCCGCATATCAAGTTCGAGTGGCTGCAGGGCGACGCCGAGGACCTGATTGCCCTGACCGGCGGTCCTGAGGGGCCGATCTCGCTGGCGATCAATGCCGATCATGCAGGCCTAGCGGCGACACGCTGCGACCGGCTGGCGAGCCTGTTCGGCGATCGGCTCTATATCGAGTTGCAGCGCCACGGAATCGAGAAGGAGCGCCGCGCCGAGGCCGCGCTGATCGATCTTGCCTATACAAAAGGATTTCCTGTTGTCGCGACCAACGAGCCGTATTTCGCGACGACGGACGATTACGAAGCCCACGACGCGCTGCTCTGCATCGCCGGCGGACGTCTCATCGCGGAGACCGATCGCGATCAACTGACCCCGGACCACCGCTTCAAGACCCGCGCGGAAATGGCGGTGCTGTTCGCCGATGTGCCGGAGGCGCTGGCCTCCACCATCGAAATCGCCGAACGCTGCTCGTTCCGCCCGATCACGCGCAAGCCGATCCTGCCACGGTTCACGGTTGGCGCTGATACCAACGCCGCGGACGCCGAAAGCGACGAGGCGGCGGAATTGCGCCGTCAGGCCGAGGAAGGCCTGAGCAACCGCCTCAAGGTCCATGGCCTCTCGCTGGGCGCCTCGGAGGAAGATTATCGCGCCCGGCTCGCCTTCGAGATCGATGTCATCACCCGCATGAATTATGCGGGCTATTTCCTGATCGTCGCGGATTTTATCAAATGGGCGAAGGCCGAAGGCATTCCGGTCGGCCCGGGCCGCGGCTCCGGCGCGGGATCGCTGGTCGCCTATGCACTGACCATCACCGATCTTGATCCCATTCAGTTCGGCCTCCTGTTCGAGCGCTTTCTCAATCCGGAACGCGTGTCGATGCCCGACTTCGACATCGACTTCTGCCAGGACGGCCGTGACCAGGTGATCCGCTATGTGCAGCAGCGCTACGGCCGCGATCAGGTGGCGCAGATCATCACCTTCGGTACGCTGCAGGCGCGCGGCGTGCTGCGCGACGTCGGGCGCGTGCTGCAGATGCCCTACGGGCAGGTCGACAAGCTGACAAAACTGGTGCCGCAAAATCCTGCCGCGCCGGTGACGCTGGCGGCCGCGATCGCGAGCGAGCCGAAGCTGCAGGCTTTCCGCGACGAGGACCCGGTGGTGGCGCGCGCCTTCGACATCGCGCAGCGCCTGGAGGGCCTGACCCGGCACGCCTCGACTCATGCCGCGGGCATCGTGATCGCCGACCGGCCGTTGAGCGAACTCGTGCCGCTCTACCGCGATCCGAAATCCGACATGCCGGTGACCCAGTTCAACATGAAATGGGTCGAACCTGCGGGCCTGGTGAAATTCGATTTCCTCGGCCTCAAGACTTTGACAGTGCTCGATCTCGCGGTGAAGCTGTTGGCACGGCGCGGCATCGAACTCAATCTGGCGCGGCTGCCGCTGGACGATGCGCCAAGCTACGCGATGCTGGCGAAGGGCGACGTGGTCGGCGTGTTCCAGGTTGAAAGTCAGGGCATGCGGCGTGCGCTGGTCGACATGCGGCCCGACCGCTTCGAGGACATCATCGCGCTGGTGGCGCTGTATCGTCCCGGCCCGATGGCGAACATTCCGACCTATTGCGCCCGCAAGCACGGCGACGAGGAGCCTGAATATCTGCATCCCATGCTCGAGCCGATTCTGAAGGAGACTTTTGGGGTCATCATCTATCAGGAACAGGTGATGCAGATCGCGCAGGTCATGGCCGGCTATTCGCTCGGCGAAGCCGATCTGTTGCGCCGGGCGATGGGCAAAAAGATCCGAAAGGAAATGGAGCAGCAGCGCGAGCGCTTCGTGTCGGGTGCGGTCGCGCGCGGCATTCAGCGCGGGCAGGCCGACACGATTTTCGAGCTGCTGGCAAAGTTCGCCGATTATGGCTTCAACAAGAGCCATGCCGCGGCCTACGCGATGCTGTCGTATCACACCGCCTACATGAAGGCGCATCACCCGGTCGAATTCCTTGCGGCGTCGATGACGCACGACATGAGCAATACCGACAAGCTGTCGGAATTTCGCGCCGAAGCGCAGCGGCTCGGGATCAAGGTCGAGGCGCCCTCGGTCAATCGCTCCGGCGCCACGTTCGAAGTCAGCGACGGCACCATCTATTATGCGCTTGCCGCCTTGAAGGGCGTAGGCCACCAGGCGGTCGAACTGATCGTGGAGGCCCGCAAGGACGGGGTGTTCACATCGCTGGCGGATTTCGCAGCACGGGTGAATCCGCGCGCGATCAACAAGCGCGTGATCGAGAGCCTCGCCGCCGCCGGTGCCTTCGACGCGCTGGATTCCAATCGCGCGCGGGTGTTTGCCGGCGCGGAGGCGATTCTGGCTGCGTGCCAGCGCGGTCACGAGGCCGCGACCATGGGGCAGAACGACATGTTCGGCGGCGCGGCCGACGCGCCGACCATCATGCTGCCGCAGGTTGAGCCATGGCTGCCGGCGGAACGGCTGCGGCGCGAATACGACGCCATCGGATTTTTCTTGTCCGGCCATCCGCTTGATGATTATGCGACCGTACTCAAACGCCTAAGGGTGCAGTCCTGGGCGGAGTTCTCGCGCGCGGTCAAAACCGGCGCGACCGCGGGCAAGGTTGCCGCCACCGTAGTGTCGCGCATGGAGCGGCGGACCAAGACCGGCAACAAGATGGGCATCATCGGGCTGTCGGACCCGACCGGCCATTTCGAAGCCGTGCTGTTTTCCGAAGGGCTTGCCCAATACCGCGAGGTGCTGGAGCCGGGCGGGGCAGTACTGTTGCAACTCGGGGCCGAGTTGCAGGGCGATGACGTCCGCGCGCGCGTGCTTCACGCCGAGCCGCTCGATGACGCCGCCGCGAAGACCCAAAAGGGCCTGCGGATTTTCGTCCGCGACACCAGGCCGCTCGAATCCATCGCCAAGCGGCTGCAAATGCCGGATGCAGGGCAGGGCGGTCCGGCCCGCGGCCAACAGGTGAAACAGGCACCCGGAGGCGATGGCGACGTGTCGCTGGTGATGATGCTCGACCTCGAAACCGAGGTGGAAATGAAGCTCCCGGGCCGCTTCAAGGTCTCGCCGCAGATCGCGGGCGCGATCAAGGCGGTATCGGGCGTGGTGGACGTCCAGACGCTGTAGAGGCTGATCCGGTGCGGTGAAATCTCTCAGCGAGCGGCTGCGTGCGGCAATGCCTTATTGGCAGTGCTTTTCGTTCAAGTGGCGTTCACCTAGCCGCGCGCTCAATGCGCGGGTGTCGTACTTGAAGCTTGAGCGGGCAGAAAAGCGATGCGTGTGACCAAGACTTTTTCGATTTTTTCGCTCTGGCTGATCCTGTTTTCCGGGCTGCCGGGGATCGTGAGTTCCGCTACCGCTCAGCAGCAGGAAAAGCGGATTGCGCTGGTCGTCGGCAACAGCGCTTACGCCAAGTCGCCGCTCGCGACTGCGGCCAACGACGCTGGCTTGATCGCGCAAACCTTGCAGGCGGCGGGCTTCGACGTGGTCGGGGCCCGTGACCTCGACGGTGACATGCTGCGCCGAAGCTTCCGCGACTTCATCCAGAAAGCCGAAGCGTCAGGTCCGGGCACGGTCGCGATGGTGTATCTCGCTGGCTATGGAATGCAGCTGGCCGGCGAGAATTATTTCATACCCGTCGACTCGACGCTCAATCGCGACACCGACGTTCCAATCGAAGGATTGCGGATCAGCGACTACATCCGCCAGCTCGCATCGCTTCCGCTGAAGGCCAGCATCGTCGTGCTGGACGCGGCCCGGCAGCAGCCCTTTATCGAGGGCGGCCAGCCGATTGCGAGCGGCCTGGCCCTGGTCGAACCGGATGCGCACATGCTGATCGCGTTCAACGCCGCGCCGGGCACGATCGCTCCCAGTGAGCAGGGGCCATATGGCGTTTACGCGCAGTCGCTCGCAGAGATGATCCGCGGCGGCGGACTACCGCTGCCGGAGGTTTTCAACCGCGTGCGGCTCCGCGTCAACGAAGCGAGCAAAGGTGCGCAGGTGCCATGGGACGCAGAGAAGATCGATGCGCAGTTCATGTTTTTCAACCGTGCGCCGGATGCGCCGGCACAGGCGCCGCCGGATCAGGCCGCCGGGATTCGGAGCAGACCGATCCGCGATCTCGGTGTGCAGGACGCCTACGCCGCAGCACTCGAACGTGACACCCTGCAAGCTTATGAGGATTTCCTGGCCGCCTATCCCGGCGATCCGCTCGCCAAACGCGTGCGGGCGATCGTCGCCGCGCGGCGCGAAGCGATCACCTGGCTTCGCACCTACCGGACCGACACGCCGCAGGCTTACTGGTCGTACCTGCGGCGCTATCCACGCGGGCCTCATGCCAGCGATGCCCGTCGCCGCCTCGCCATTCTCACCGCTCCGCTGGAGCCGCCGCCGGCATTCGCAGTCATCGACTACGACGTGCCGCCGCCTCCGCCCGAGGAAATCGTCTACGTCGATCGCCCCGTGCTGATGTTCAGCGACCCGGATTTCGACTTTGCGCCGCCACCGCCGCCGCCGCTGTTTTTCCTGCCGCCGCCGCCGCCGGATTTCATCATCTTGGAGCCGCCACCGCCACCGATCGGGCTGTTCATCCTGCCGCAGCCGTTCTTTGTCCCGATCCCGGTCTATGTCCAGGCGCCGGTCTATGTCGCGCCGCCGCCGAACAACATCATTTTCGCCAATATCCACAACACGACCGTCATTAACAACGTCATCAACCAGCCGCCTCAGCCGGGCCCAGTTGCGCCCGGGGGTCCCAATGCTCAACCCAACGCTGCTGCTCCGCCGGCGTCGCCAGCCGCGAGAGGCGCACTGGGGCAAGGCGGTGTGACACCGACCGGCGCTGGTCCGGCGCTGCCGCCCGCGGTCGCGCAAAAGGCCTCGCTGATCCAGCAAGGAAAACTGCCGGTGCCGCCGAGCGCCGCGATTAATCCCGCAGCCAAGCTAGGCCCTCCCGGCGCACCGTCTGGTCAGAAAGCTGCGCCAAACATGCCGCTACCCACAAATGTATCCCCTAATGCGCTGCCTCGGGGCCAGGCGCTGCCCAAAGCCAATGCCCTGCCAATCCCCGGCACGAAAGGGGCGCCTCCGGTGCCCCCCGGCGCGACGGGACCCGTTCCAGGCGTGACGAATCCCAGCGCAAAACTTGCCCCTCAAAGCCAGCCGGGAAGGACCCCTCCGGCAGCGCCAGCCCCGAATCTCCCCGGAGCCGCCGGTCCGAAAACGCCAGGAACGAATGCGCCGGCATCCCTTGTGGGTCAGCCGAAAGCTCGCGGTTCGGCTCAGGCCCCCGAAGTAAAGCCGGTCCTTCCGGAAACGGCGAGAAAGCCAAACGTGGCTCCTCCGCCACCGCCGCCATCCAAACCCGCTGCAGCGCCTCCCAAGCCGATTCCGCAGGCCGCGCCGAGGCCTCAGATGCAGCCGCAAATTCAACGCGCTGAGCCACCACGCCGGGCGGCGCCACCGCCACCACCGCCGCGTCCGGGTCCGCAGATAGCGAGGCCAGCACCTCCACCGCCCCGAATGGCCGCGCCGCCGCCTCGGCCAGCCCCACCGCCACCCCCGCCACCGCGGCCAGCACCCCAGATCGCCCGTCCGGCGCCGCCTCCGCCGCGACCAGCTCCGCCGCCGCCTCCGCCCCGACCGGCTGCGCCCGCTGCAGCCAAGAAATGCCCGCCGAATGTTCCGAGATGCTGAAAACAGAACCGGTCGGACCTCAGTCCGGGGTCTGACCGGACGGGCCGGCCTATCTCGGACCGAGTTACCCGCCCGAATGGGCACCAGCCAATCCACCGTTGCACGCTTGGAGAATCCTCCCTTGGAGCCTGTCGGACCGCGCCTTCACGACCGTTAGTCGCCCTTGCAAAGGGTTCCCGAGGCGAGCCGCACAGTAAGGGCGCAATAGCGGAGCGTATTGCGCCGAATGCCCGAGTTCGCACCCCGCCGAGGCCAAGCCGAACAAATTCGCCTTCTCGCCCCCAGATTCGTGGGCTGAAGGCCCAGCGCTCGTTGGCCGGCAGGCGGCAAAACGGCCGGATTTCCTTGCTTCTCGCGAAAATCCCGCTATATACCGCGCCATCTCACACGGAAACATGGCTCAAAAGGCCGTCCGGTGGCAGCCGGGCCATAAGGCTCGTCTGCTCACACGTTTCCGGAGGAACCAACCGGAGAATTAGACTATGGCGCTTCCCGATTTTTCCATGCGTCAGCTGCTTGAAGCTGGCGTTCACTTTGGCCACCAATCGCACCGCTGGAATCCGAAAATGGCGGATTACATTTTCGGTGCCCGCAACAACATCCACATCATCGACCTCGCCCAGACCGTGCCGCTGTTGCATCGCGCGCTCCAGGCGGTCAGCGATACCGTCGCCAAGGGCGGCCGTATCCTGTTCGTCGGCACCAAGCGGCAGGCGCAGGACGGCGTCGCCGAAGCCGCCAAGCGATCGGCGCAGTATTTCGTGAATTCGCGCTGGCTCGGCGGCACGCTGACCAACTGGAAGACGATTTCCGGTTCGATCAAGCGGCTGCGGCACCTCGATGAAGTGCTCAATTCCGGCGATGCCAACGCCTACACCAAGAAAGAGCGGCTGACGCTGCAGCGCGAGCGCGACAAGCTCAATCGTTCGCTGGGCGGCATCAAGGATATGGGCGGTTTGCCCGACATGATCTTTGTGATCGACACCAACAAGGAAGACATCGCGATACAGGAAGCCCAGCGGCTCAACATTCCTGTCGCCGCGATCGTCGATACCAATTCCGATCCCAAGGGCATCACCTATGTCGTGCCGGGCAATGACGACGCCGGTCGCGCCATCTCGCTGTACTGCGATCTGGTCGCTCGCGCTATCATCGATGGCATCTCGCGTGCGCAGGGCGACTCCGGAATCGATATCGGCGCGTCTGCGCATCCCGTCCGCGAGCAAATTCCGGTGGCGCCGCAGCCTGCGGGCTTCCAGGGTCTTGCCGGGCCGCGGGGTGCGGCCGACGATCTCAAGAAGCTCACCGGCGTGTCCGGCGCGATCGAGAAGAAGTTCAACGATCTCGGCATCTTCCACTATTGGCAGCTGGCCGAACTGGATCACGACACCGCCCACAAGATCGGCGAAGAGGTCGGACTTCCGAGCAGAGCCGATGGCTGGGTGGCCCAGGCCAAGGCGATGACGGCTGAAGCCGAATAACGTGAGCGCGTTGGCCGGAACCTTCCGGCCACCAACTTCCAATTTACCTAATTCCTGGTGGTGGACGGCGGCGAGGGCTAAGGCCGCGCCGCGGTCGCCCTGACAGGCAAAGGACTGCAACGATGGCAACTATCACAGCGGCGATGGTCAAGGACCTGCGCGAGACGACCGGCGTCGGCATGATGGACTGCAAGCAGGCGCTCGCCGAGAACGACGGCGACATGCAGGCGGCGATCGACTGGTTGCGCAAGAAGGGCCTCTCGAAAGCCGCGAAAAAAGCCGGCCGCGTTGCGGCAGAGGGCCTGATCGGCGTGCTGACATCGGGCAACAAGGGCGTCGTGGTCGAGGTCAATTCCGAGACCGACTTCGTTGCGCGCAACGAGCAGTTCCAGGGTCTGGTGAAGATGATCGCGCAGGTCGCGCTCGAAGTCGGCGCCGACGTGGAGAAGATCAAGGCCGCGAAGGTCGGCAGCGTGACGGTCGAGACCGCCATTGCGGATGCGATTGCGACCATCGGCGAAAACATGACGCTGCGGCGCGCGGCTTCACTCCAAGTTACCAAGGGCGTGGTGTCGAGCTACGTGCATAACGCCGTGATCGAAGGCGCAGGCAAGATGGGCGTGATCGTGGCCCTCGAATCCACCGGCAAGACCGACGAACTCGCAGTTCTCGGCCGCCAGCTTGCCATGCATGTGGCTGCGGCCAACCCGCAGGCGCTGGATCCGGCGGGGCTCGATCCCGCGGTCGTGAAGCGTGAAAAGGACGTGCTGGCCGACAAATACCGCCAGCAGGGCAAGCCCGAGAACGTGATCGAGAAGATCGTCGAGTCCGGCTTGAAGACCTACTACAAGGAAGTCTGCCTGCTGGAGCAGGCCTTCATCCACGACAACGCCAAGTCCGTCGCCCAGGCCGTGAAGGAAGCTGAGGGCAAGATCGGCGCGCCGGTGAAGATTACCGGATTTGTGCGCTATGCTCTGGGCGAGGGAATCGAACGGCAGGAATCCGATTTCGCAGCCGAGGTCGCGGCGGCCAGCGGCCAGAAATAACCGCCGGGACGGTCCTTCCGGCGTGTTGCGCCGGAAGCTGCCGCGGGGAAGGAAAGCGATCGCATCATGGCTGAGCCGGTCTATCGTCGCGTGGTGATCAAGCTCTCGGGCGAATACCTCGCTGGCGCGCAATCCTTCGGAATCGATCAGCCGACCGTGGACCGGATCGCCAGCGATCTGATCGCGGCTCGCCAACTGGGCGCTGAGATCGCCGTGGTGGTCGGCGGCGGGAACATCGTCCGTGGCGTGGAAGTATCGTCGCGCGGCGTATCGCGCCCGACCGGCGATACCATGGGCATGCTCGCCACCGTGATGAATTGCCTTGCACTGGAAGCCGCGATCGAGCGGCGGGGGGCGCCCGCGCGTTCGCTGTCGGCGTTCGTCATGCCACAGATTTGTGAGTTGTTCACCCGAGGTGCGACGAACAAATATCTCGCCGAAGGCCGAATCGTGCTGCTTGGCGGCGGAACCGGCAATCCGTTCTTCACCACCGATACCACGGCGGTGTTGCGGGCGGCCGAAATCGGCGCGCAGGCCGTGCTGAAGGCCACCAATGTGGATGGCGTCTACAGCGCCGATCCGAAAAAGGACCCTTCCGCCAAGCGGTTTGACCGCCTGACGCATTCGCAGGCGATCGAAGCCGGCTACAAGGTCATGGACGCGACCGCATTCGCGCTTGCCCGCGAGACGTCGCTGCCTATCATCGTGTTCTCGATCGCCGAGCCGGGTTCGATAGGCGCGATCCTGCGCGGTACGGGCCACGGCACGATCGTCGCGGGCTGACGGACTTGTGAAGCATCGGTCGCGCGCAAGGTTGACGGCCTCGACGAAGAGTTTCAGGAGGGGAGAGCATTATGCCCACGGGTAATTTTGACATCAACGAGTTGAAGCGCCGTATGCAAGGCGCCACTCAGTCTCTCAAGCATGAACTGGGCGGTCTGCGGACCGGCCGCGCCGCAGCCTCGATGCTGGAGCCGGTGCAGGTCGACGCCTACGGCACCCACATGCCACTCAACCAGCTTGCGACCATCAGCGTGCCCGAACCGCGCCTTCTCTCTGTGCAGGTATGGGACAAGTCGATGGTGAAGGCCGTGGAGAAGGCGATCATCGATTCCAATCTCGGCCTAAGTCCCGCCACAGAAGGACAGGTGCTTCGCTTGAGAATTCCCGAACTCAATGAAGACCGCCGCAAGGAGCTTGTGAAAGTCGCGCACAAATACGCCGAAGCGGCGCGTGTAGCGGTCCGGCATGTACGTCGCGATGGCCTCGATACGGTCAAGAAGCTTGAGAAGAATCACGAGATTTCCGAGGACGATCAGGAACGTCTGGCCAATGATGTGCAGAAGGCGACCGACGGGACGATTTCGGAGATCGATCAGTTGCTTGCGGCCAAGGAAAAGGAAATCCTCACCGTCTAGCGTTAGGGATTGATCGATGTCGAACGCCGCCGCCCCCGCAACTGAAGGACCGGATCGAACCGACGGTCCCTTGCATGTGGCGATTATCATGGACGGGAACGGGCGCTGGGCGGCGGCCCGCGGTTTGCCGCGCGCCGAAGGCCATCGCCGCGGCGTCGAGGCGTTGCGCCGCGTCGTTCGCGCCGCCAATGAACTCGGCATTCTTTATCTGACGATCTTCTCGTTCAGCTCGGAAAACTGGTCGCGCCCGGCGACCGAAATCGGCGACCTGTTCGGTTTGCTGCGGCGGTTCATCCGCAACGATCTCGCGACACTGCATCGCGAAGGCGTTCGCGTGCGCGTCATCGGGGAGCGCGACGGGTTGGAGCCGGACATCTGCGCGCTATTGAACGAGGCCGAAGACCTGACGCGGAACAACAGACGTCTCAACCTGGTGGTCGCGTTCAACTACGGATCGCGGCAGGAAATCGCCAACGCGGCGCAGCGGCTTGCGCGTGAGGTCGCGGAGGGCAAGCGCGAGCCTTCGTCAATCGACGCCGACACGCTCGGTCAATACCTCGATGCGCCGGATATTCCCGACCCCGATCTGATCATTCGCACCAGCGGAGAGCAGCGGCTGTCGAATTTCCTGATGTGGCAGGCGGCTTACAGCGAACTCGTGTTCGTGCCGATCCACTGGCCGGATTTCGACAAGGCCGCGCTCGAGGACGCCATTGCCGAATATGCCAGACGGGAGCGCCGTTTCGGCGGTCTGGCCGCGAAAACCGGATCGTGACCGAAAGCCAAGCCGCGCCGGCGGCCGACCAAGGATCGCGCAATCTGATCCGGCGCGTTATTGCAGCGCTGGTGCTCGCACCTGTGGCGATTGCGATCGCCTATGCCGGCGGGTGGCTTTGGACCACGCTGGTGACGCTCGCCGCGATCGGCCTCTATGTCGAATGGCTGATGATCGTGGGTGTGGCGCGCGAGACGCGCGTGGTTACGTCAGGAGCTGTCGCCCTTGCGATATCAGGACTTTGTCTCGCGCTCGGACGGATAGATGCTTCGCTGCTTGCATTGACCCTCGGCTTGGCTGCCGTTGCCTTGCTTTCGCCGGGGCGGCGCTCCTGGATTGCGACGGGATTTGCCTATGCCGCCGCGGCGCAGATTGCATCGGTGCTGGTGCGCCTCGATCAGGTCTGGGGATTTATAGCGCTGATCCTGGTCCTTCTGGTGGTGTGGGTAACCGACATAGGCGGTTACTTCGCCGGCCGCGGCATTGGCGGACCGAAACTCTGGCCGCGGGTCAGTCCCAAGAAGACCTGGGCCGGCGCGATCGGCGGCTTTGCTGCGAGCCTTGTCATTGCCGGCGCGTTTGCGGCCGCAGGCCTCGGCAATGCCGGCCCGTTATTGCTGCTGGCTGCGGTGCTCTCGATTGCGTCGCAACTCGGCGATCTCTTCGAATCCGCGGTCAAACGGCGGTTCGGCGTCAAGGATTCCAGCCACATCATTCCCGGGCATGGCGGTCTGCTGGACCGCCTCGACGGATTCGTGGCCGCCATCGTCCTGGCGGCGATTTTCGGGTTTTTGCGGGCTGGCGCGGATGGCGTCGGCCGCGGTCTTATGGTTTGGTGAAAATATGAGCG
>Ga0208991_1000150_pt1 | contig 14258 bp, 11 predicted proteins | sample MedBloCAOM3_M2_FD_187855 | JGI IMG/M metagenome (GOLD analysis project Ga0208991, IMG submission 187855) | Forest soil microbial communities from El Dorado National Forest, California, USA - Mediterranean Blodgett CA OM3_M2 (SPAdes) (version 2) | ecosystem: Environmental > Terrestrial > Soil >...
AGGTCGCGCAGCACGTCCGCGATGGCGTCCAGGCGCTCGCCGTACTCGGGCAGGCGTGCCGCATCGTGCGCCGAGAAGCGCGCCACCTCCGCCTGCGTGCGACCGGCGCCGGTGAGCAGATAGCGGCCGTCCGCGGTTGGCAGGAAGTTGGCGCAGCGCCGCTCGACGATGCGCAGGCCGTGGCCGGCAAGATCGAGGTCGCGGATGATCTTCGGGTTCAGCAGCGAGACCGTATAGGCGGCGACCGAGTTGCGAAACCCGGGGTGGAACTCCTCGGTGACCGCGGCGCCGCCGACCACTGCGCGCCGCTCAAGCACGGTGACCTTGAGCCCCGCCGCCGCCAGGTACGCGGCGCACACCAGCCCGTTGTGTCCGCCGCCGATGATCAGCGCATCGCTGCGCCGCTCGCCGCGCGGGCCCGCCTCACCCATGGCTCCACCCGCGCGCCGGAGCCCGCGGCAGGACGCTTTGCGGAATCAGGGCGCGCATGCGCCGCGCGAAACTGCGCAGGCACACCTCCCCTTCGGCCAACGGTCCCGAGGTGTAGCTGCTCGAGGCCATGCCCGCCTGTACCCGCTCGATGAGTGCCTTGTCCTCGAGACTGACGCGCCGGTTGATGCGCCAGTTCAGATAGCGCACCGCGCGCATCTCGCGGCGTGCGTCCGGGTGCACATAGGCGATCTCGCGAACCAGGGTCTCGGTCGGCGACACCGGCAGGAACTGCATGAAGTCGATCTGGTCGGGGTAGATGTCGAAGGCGAGGTTCGGCCACAGCTTGAAGTAGGTCCACAGCCGCTGCCGTTCGGGCGGCAGATGCGGCAGCGCTGGCAGCAGCCGCTGATAGAGCCGCTCCGACCAGTTGGCGGAAGGCGTATCGCGCAGCGTGCCCCACATCTTGTCGATCCAGGGCCGCGCCTCGATGCCATAGCCCTTGCCGAACAGGCGTGTCAGCCCGGGGTGCGCGACGTTGATGTGCAGGCCGTCGGAATAGTTATCCGCGACGTTCTTCCAGTTCACCGCGCGCGGACGCAGGGTGACCCGCCCGAGCGGCACCAGCTCCTCCAGGCGGTAGGGCGCGAGCTCGTGCGTATACGGCGCCGCCATCTCGCGCACGCTCGGCAGCCCCGGCGCGAAGCGCACGAAAATGAAGCCCATGAACACCTCGTGCTCGAGCGGCGCGAGCCCGTGCCGGGCAGTGTCCAGCCCCGCGAAGCTCTCGCGCTGCGGCACGCCCACCAGGCGTCCGTCCAGGGCATAGGTCCAGGCGTGGTACGGGCAGGTGATGCGGCGGCCGCAATGGCCGCGCGGCCCGTCGAGCAGGCGCGCCGCGCGGTGCCGGCAAACATTGTGAAATGCCCGCACCGCGCCGTCCTCGGCGCGCAGCACCACTACCGATTCGCCGTAGAACTCGAAGGTATGGAAGTCCCCCGGGCGCGGCACGTCGCTCAGGTGACATACCAGCTGCCAGCTGTTGCGGAAGACCGCCTGGCGCTCGCGCTCGAAGAATTCCGCATCCCGGTAAATCCAGGCGGGTAGACTCACGCCGTCCGTGTCGGCGGGCGCGGCGGGCTCGATTGGCTGCAGACGGCTGGGCTTCATGGGAACACGCGGCGTGGCCAGGTGCGTTGTTGAACGATCGTACAACAGCACGAACCAGGCCCGCAATATCGGGAGTGTCAGGACCTATGGATATTGCGCGTCTGATCCAGTCAGCGGTTGCACCGGTGTTCCTGCTGACCGGTGTCGCCGCCACGCTCGGGGTGCTCACCAATCGCCTGGCGCGCATCGTCGATCGGGCGCGCACGCTGGAGCGGCAGCTCGAGGGTCACCCGGGCAGCGCAGCGCACCTGCATGCCGACCTTGCGGTGCTGGCGCGGCGCGCGCGCTACATCAACGCGGCGATCTCGATGTGCGCGATCGCCGCACTGCTGGTCGCGCTGGTGGTCGTGACGCTGTTTGCCAACGCGTTCTTGCATTCGGAGCTCGCGCTGGTGATCGCGCTGCTGTTCGTCGGCGCGATGGCGTTCCTGAGCGCAGCCTTCGTCGCGTTCTTCATCGAGGTGCGGCTCGCCACCGCGGCGCTGCGCATCGGCGCACCGAGGTCCTAGCCCGGTAAGCGCGGGGCTTGGGGCGCAAAATCAGGCGGCCAGCGGGCGAATCTGCTACCCTGCGCACCCTTTTGGGACAGGGCTGACCCGCGGGCCTCGCCTGCCGGCGCTCGCGGGCCTAAGCCACCCAGCCATCCATGAATCGCCCGATCCGCAACATCGCCATCATCGCGCACGTCGACCACGGCAAGACCACGCTGGTCGACTGCCTGTTGAAGCAGTCGGGGACCTTTGCGGCCCACGAGCGGCTCGGCGAGCGCATCATGGATTCCAACGACATCGAGCGCGAGCGCGGCATCACCATCCTCGCCAAGAACTGCGCCATCGAGTATGGCGGCACGCGCATCAACATCGTCGATACCCCCGGCCACGCCGACTTCGGCGGCGAAGTCGAGCGGGTACTGTCCATGGTGGACGGCGTGTTGCTGCTCGTCGATGCGGTCGAAGGACCGATGCCGCAGACCCGCTTCGTCACGCGCAAGGCCCTGGCGCAGGGCCTGAAGGCCATCGTGGTGGTCAACAAGATCGACCGGCCCGGGAGCCGCCCGGCGTGGGTCGTCGACCAGACCTTTGACCTGTTCGACAAGCTCGGCGCCAGCGACGCGCAGCTCGATTTCCCGGTGATCTACGCCTCCGCCCTGCAGGGCTGGGCGAGCACCGACTACACCGAGCGCCGTCCGGATATGTTGGCGTTGTTCGAGGCGATCCTCACCCACGTGCCGCCGCCGGCGGCGCAGGCCGACCTGCCGCTGCAGCTGCAGATCTCCACGCTCGACTACAACTCCTACGTCGGGCGCATCGGCATCGGCCGCATTCGCCGCGGCGTGGTGCGCCCGGGCGAAACCGTGGCGCTGCGCTTCGGCGAGCAGGACCGCGGCCTCGCCAAGATCGGCCAGGTGCTGGCCTTCACCGGCCTCGAGCGCAGTCCGGTGGAGGAAGCGAGCGCCGGCGACATCGTCGCCGTCACCGGTATCGAATCCGTCAACATCGGCTTGACGGTGTGCGACCCGGAGCACCCGCAGGGGTTGCCGCCTATCAGCGTGGATGAGCCGACGCTGGCGATGAACTTCCAGGTCAACACCTCGCCGCTCGCCGGCCGCGAGGGCAAGTTCGTCACCAGCCGGCAGTTGCGCGAGCGCCTGTACCGCGAGCTGCAGAGCAACGTGGCGCTGCGCGTGGAAGACACCGACGAGTCGGACGTCCTGCGGGTCTGCGGGCGCGGGGAGCTGCACCTGACCATCCTCATCGAGAACATGCGCCGCGAAGGCTACGAGCTCGCCGTGTCGCGCCCGCAGGTGCTGACCCGGATCGTGAACGGCGAGGTGCACGAGCCCTACGAAGCGCTCACGGTCGATATCGAGGAGGCGCATCAGGGTGCAGTGATGGAGGCGCTCGGCAGCCGCCGCGCGGAGCTCAGCGACATGAGCCTCGGCCTCGGCCGCGCGCGCCTCGAGTACCGTGTGCCGGCGCGTGGCCTGATCGGGTTCCAGGGGGAGTTTATGACGCTCACGCGCGGCACCGGCCTGATGAGTCATATCTTCGACGCTTTTGCGCCGCTGAAGGGCGACATTCCCGATCGCCGCAATGGCGTACTGGTGAGCAACGAGCACGGCGAGGCGGTCGCTTACGCGCTGTTCAACCTGCAGGAGCGCGGCCGGCTGTTCGTCACTCCCGGCGAGAAGCTCTACGAGGGCATGATCATCGGGATCCACAGCCGCGACAACGACCTGGTGGTGAACCCGATCAAGACCAAGAAGCTCACCAACATCCGCGCCGCGGGCAAGGACGATGCGATCCTGCTGACGCCACCCATCGAGCTGACGCTGGAGTACGCGGTCGAGTTCATCGCGGATGACGAGCTGGTCGAGGTCACGCCCACCTCCATCCGCATCCGCAAGCGCTTTCTGAAGGAGCAGGACCGCAAGCGCGCGTCGCGCAGCGACAACACAGTCATGGCCTGAAGGGGTTCGCGCTCGCCGTGCCCCCGCGGCAGCGGCGCCCGGACTACAGCTCCTTGGCGCCGGAAATGTCGATGAAGCGCAGGAACTCGGCCCGGGTGCGGGCGTCGCTGCGGAAGGAGCCGGTCATGCGGCTGGTGACCATCGACACGTTGCGCTTGTGCACCCCGCGCGTGGTCATGCACTGGTGCACGGCATCCACCACTACGCCCACGCCGCGCGGCTTCAGCACCTCGGTGATGCAGTCGGCGATCTGGGAAGTGAGCTTCTCCTGCACCTGGAAACGCCGCGCATAGCCGTCGACCACGCGCGCGAGCTTGCTGATGCCGACGACCTTGTTGGCGGGCAGGTAGCCGATGTGCACCCGCCCGATGATGGGAGCCATGTGGTGCTCGCAATGCGACTCGAAGGAGATGTCGCGCAGTACGATCATCTCGTCGTAGCCGCCGACTTCCTCGAAGGTGCGCCGCAGGTAGGCGGCCGGGTCGATCTGGTAGCCGGAAAACCAGTCGCGGTAGGCATCCACGACCCGGTGCGGCGTGGCGCGCAGGCCCTCGCGGCGCGGATCCTCACCCGCCCAGCGCAACAGCGTGCGCACCGCGCCTTCGGCGGCGCGGCGTGAGATCCGGGATCGAGCACTCGCCATCTGTCTGTCTCCCGCGGCGCGTCCAGCGGCTTGGCTGGCTTGGCCGGAGTGTAGCGGGCGCGGGCGCGCGATACGATCGTTCAGACCGAAGTCAGGTGACAGAGTGCAGCATGGCGAGCGTGAGCAGCAGGCTGCAGGCACCCACCAGGGTCGCCACCACCAGTCCCGCCGCGAGCGGCCGCCAGCCGATGCGCCACATGTCGGTAAAGGAAACCGACAGGCCCACCGCGGTCATGCCGCAAGTGAGGAACAGATCCGAGGCGGTGTAGCCGGTGTTGACGAGCGCCGGCCACAGTGCGGCGGAACCGTGCCACAGCGTGTCCCCGGCAGTGCGCACCACGATGCAGCCGACGAATGCCAGCACGAAGAAGGGGACCAGGGGCACGCGCGTGCGCTGCCCGGTCGGCGCCGGCGCGCCCGAGCGCGCCTCGTGCCGCTGCCCCAGCCAGGCGGCCGCCGGAACCAGCACCGCGATCGACAGATTGCGCAGCAGCTTGGCGACGCTCGCGGCGGCGAGCGCTGCGGGGGCGGCGGCCTGCTGTGAATAGATGAGCGCGGCGCCAATCACCTGCGAGGTGTCGTGGATGGCGGTGCCGAGGAAAATGCCGGCGTGCACGGGGGAGGCGGCCATGAAGTGGCCCGCCACCCAGGGATAAAACAGCATGGCGATACAGCCGAACAACACCACGCAGGCGACGGCGAACGCCGTCTCGGCATGCCGTGCCCGGATGAGCGGCGCGATCGCCACCACTGCGGTGCAACCGCACACCGCGGTGCCGATGGCCAGCAGCAATCCCAGGCGACGCGGCACCGCGAGCAGGCGCGCAATGCCGATGCCGGCGAGCAACGCCACCGTGAGACAACTCAGGGCGATCGGTAGCGCCGTAGCGGCGATGGCGGTCGCGCCACCGAGCGTGAGGCGCAACCCCACCAGCGCAATGCCGACGCGCAGCAGCCGGTGCATGGCCCAGTTCAGTCCGCTGCGCGCCCAGGCGGGTACGCCGATGCTGTTCCGCCACAGCATGCCGAGCAGCACCGCGCACATCACCGGACTCAAGGGAAACTTCGGCAGGCCGCCGACGCCCTGCGCCAGTCCGTGCGCCATGCCCCGCGCCACGACGGCGAGCGCGATGGCAATGCACACGCCCGGCGCCGCCTGGCGCAGCGCCGTCCAGTCCGGCGCGAACGCCCGCAGGAGCGAGCGCACGGCTACAGCGGCAGCCGCTCGTCGCTCGCGATCGGGGGCAGCGGGAGCCCTCGGTTGGCGATCATCCTTTCGTTGAGCTCGGCAATGGCCTGGCTGCCCGTGCGCACGCACAGAAACGGGAAGATGCCGTGCATCAGGCAGGCGATACCGGCGAGCACCATGCGGGTGCCGAAGCACACCGCGCTCACGAGGTGTTCGATGTAGGTCTCACCGACCGAAGCGGGATGTTCCGTAAAGGCGCGGATCAGGTCCATCTGATGATGCTAGCCGCGATCGCGGGCTACGCGGTTGCGAATGCATGGCAAACCGGGGCCGGTTGCGCAACAATGTTGCGCGTTTGCGGGGGGTGCGACGCACATCGTTCCATGGACAAGCTGGATGCCAGAATTCTGGACCTGCTCCAGAGCAACGGCGAGCTGAGCGCCGCCGAGATCGCCGATCGCGTCGGCCTGTCCAAGGCCCCGTGCTGGCGGCGCATCCAGAAGCTGCAGCAGGACGGCGTCATCCGGCGCACCGTTGCGCTGCTCGATGCGCATTCGCTCAACGTCGGCACGACGGTGTTCGTGACCCTTAAGACCGGCAATCACAGCGAAGCCTGGTTCGACAAGTTCGTACGTGCGGTGCGCGATATCCCCGAGGTCACGGAAATTCACCGCATGAGCGGCGACGTCGACTACCTCATCCGCATCGTGGTGCCGGACATCGACGCCTATGACGTCGTGTACAAGCGGCTGATCTCCGCGGTGGAGTTCCAGGACGTGAGTGCCAGCTTCGCGCTCGAGACCATCAAGTACACCACCGCCCTGCCGCTCGACTACCTCAAGCTCGACTGAAGGGTTCCCTCGAGTGAGTTCTCCCCGATGATCTGCGCGATGCGCGCGGTGACTTCCCTCCGGTCGATGTCGTAGACGCGGGTGGTGAGCACCGGATCCTGACGCGGCGCCGGTGCGAGCTGGGGACCGGAGTCATCGCGTACTTCGACGCTGGCGCTGGTCGAGAGTCCGATTCGCAACGGGTGCGCCGCGAGCTCGCGCGCCTCGAGTGCAATGCGCACCGGTACACGCTGCACGACCTTGATCCAGTTGCCGGTGGCATTCTGGGCCGGCAGCAGCGCGAATGCCGCACCGGTACCGAGACCCAGCCCGGCGACCGTGCCGTGGTACTTGACACCCCCGCCGTACAGGTCGGCGGTCACCGTCACCGGCTGTCCGATACGCATGTGCCGGAGCTGCACTTCCCTGAAGTTGGCCTCCACCCGCAGCCGCTCGAGCGGCACGATGGCCATGAGCGGCCCGCCGGGCGCGATGCGCTCGCCCAGCTGCACGCCGCGCCTGGCGACGTAGCCGGTGACCGGCGCGCGCACGCGGGTGCGCTGCAGGGCAAGCCAGGCACGCTCCACCACGGTAGCGGCCGCCTGCACGTCCGGGTTATCGGCTATGCCGGTGCGGCCGACCAGGGCGGCGCTGGCGGCGAGATTCTTGTGCGCGGCGATCAGCGCCTCGCGCGCCGCGTTCAGCGCATCGCGCGCGTGCCCGAGCTCCTCGCCAGACACCGCCCCGGTGGCGGCGACATCCTTGCGGCGGTTGAAATCCGCCAGCGCCTTGTCGAAGTCCGCGCGGCGCTGCGCGGCAACCGCCGCCAGCTGGTCGCGGTTGGCAAACAGCGTGCGTGTCTGGCGCACCGTGCGCGCCAGTTGCTGCTCGGCATCCTGCAAAGCGATACCGGCATCGGTGGCGTCGAGCCTCACCAGCTCCTGGCCGGCGTGTACCTGGTCGGTCTCGTCGGCGGCGATCGCGACCACCGTGCCATTCACCTGCGACATGACACTGACCAGGTCGCCGGCGACGTAGGCGTCGTCCGTATTCTGATAATGGATCGCGTACAGCCACCACCAGGCCGCGGTGAGCAACGCCACGACGAGCACTACCGCCGTCACGCCGACCAGCCAGGTCTGGCGGCGCTGCCGCAGCGCAAGCGGTGAGGGGGCGGTGGTGACGGGAGCGTCCATTCCGGGTTACGCGGCGGGTGCGGACCTAAGCGCTTCAGGTGGGTGATGAGCGCGGGGAGTAGCCGCCGCCGAGCGCGCGCACCAGGTCGACGCTGAAGGACAGGCGCCGTGCCTGCAACTGCGCGCGCAGCCCCTGTGCCTGCAACACCTGGTTCTGGCTCGACAGCACGCTCAAGTAATTGTCGAGCCCGGCGCGATAGCGCTCGCTGGTGAGCTCGTAGGAGCGCTGCGCGGCCTCGAGCGCGATCTGCTGCTCGCCGCTCTCGCGCTCGAGCGCCCGCCAGTTCGCGACCACGTCGGCGACCTCGCGCACCGCATCGAGCAGCGTCTGATTATACTGGCCCACCGCCTGGTCGAGCTGCGCCTGCTGCCTCTGCAGTGCAGCGCGCAAGCCGCCGCGGTTGAACACCGGCAGGTGCAGCGCCGGCCCCGCGCCCACGATCCGGTCGGACGCCTCGAACAGCTGCGACAGGCCGATGCTCTGCAGGCCGGCAAACGCCATCAGGTTCACATTCGGGTAGAAATCCGCCTCCGCCGCCGCGACCCCGTGAGCCGCGGCCTCCGCCTGCGCACGCGCCGCGGCCACGTCCGGGCGGCGCGCGAGCAGATCCGCGGGCAGTGCCGAGGGCAGCGCGAGGTCGGCCGGCGCCGCGAGCTGCGGGCGCCGCAGGCGCTGGCCGCGATCGGGGCCGGCTCCTGCCAGATCCGCGAGCTGATTGCGCGCCAGGTCGATGCTCGCCTGCACCGCCGCCACGCCGGCGCGCGTCAGCGCCAGACTGCCTTCCGACTGTTTCACGCGCGCGGTGTTTTCCAGGCCCGCGCTGACGCGCTGCTGCGTCAGCTCAAGAATCGCAGTCTGCTGCCCGAGGTTGTCGTTGGCGACATCCAGCAGCCCGTACCACAGGTCGAGCTGGACGTAAGCGCGCACCACGCCGACCGCGAGCGCCAGGCGTGCCGCCGCGCGGTCGGCATCCGCTGCCTGTACGCCCGAGCGTGCCGCGGCCAGCAAGGCGCGGTTGTGGCCCCAGAAGTCGAGGTCGAAACTGAAGTCGAGCGCCACACGGGCGTCGGTCGAGTAGCTGCCCGCGAAGGGCGGCGGGAACAGCCCGTGCTCCGGGTATCGCTGGCGGGTCGTCTCGGCGTCGAGCGCCGCCGCCGGCACGCGTGCGGCGCCCGCCGCGAGGGCCTGCGCCTGGGCGGCCCGCAGCCGTGCCTGCGCGATCTCGAGCGACGGGCTCCCCGTGAGCGCCTCGGCGACCAGCGCATCGAGCTGCGGATCGCCGTAACCGTGCCACCACGGGTCCGCCGGCCAGGCCGCGGCATCGAGCCTCGCCCCCGCGAGCGCTTGCTGCGCGCCGAGCGCCTGCGGCTCGAGTTTGGGCGCCGGCTTCCAGTCACCCCGGTCGACACAGCCAGCCAGCGATGCGGCCAGGGTTGCGACGAGAACGGTGTTGCGGGTGCTCATGATTTGCCGCCTGTAGGTAGCCGCTGATTGTCCCCCTTGGATTGCCCGTTATCGATCATCCGTCCGAGGTAGTTCTTGAGCGCCTCGATCTCGGCCGCGTCGAAACCGGCGAGGTGCCCCTCGAGCACGCGCGCCGCCACCGCCATCAGGCGTGGCAGCAGCACCCGACCGCGGGGCGCGATGCGCAGCAACACCTGGCGGCGGTCCTCACGGCCGCGCTCACGGCGCACCAGCCCGTTCTGCTCGAGCCGGTCGAGAATGCGAGTCATGGAACCGGTGTCGTAGTGCATGCGGCGACACAGGTCCGCTGCCGTGTGCGCCGCGCCCTCGGCGAGATGTTTCAGCACCCCGAACTGCATGCCGGTCAGGCCGAAGGGCTCGAGTTCCGTGTCCAGTGCGGTGAGCAGCGAGCCGCGCGCCCGGCCCAGCAGATAGCCGACGCCCAATACCTCCTGCGGGGGTTGCGCCGCCACGCGCGGCTCGGCTTTGATGGCGCTTCTGCGCCTCATGGCGCGCCTGCTATCCTATGGCTGTCGGTGAGATTACTGCCGATGATATTACTGCCTCGGCAGCTAATTGTCATTGAAGGAGCGCGCTTGGCCAGGGCCGGGTACCACAGCTCGTTCGCACGGACGCGGCTGCGGCGCGCGGCGGCGCCTGCCACCCTCGTCGCGCTGCTGAGCGGCTGCGGGTCGCACGCGCCCCCTCCCGCCCCGCACCCGGCCCAGGTCGGGGTGGTGGTGGCGCACTCGCAATCCGTGCCGCTCACGCGCGAGCTCGTGGGACGCCTGTCTGCCACGCGCGCCGCGGACGTGCGCGCGCGGGTCGCCGGGGTGCTGCTCAAGCGTCTCTACAAGGAGGGCTCGGACGTCAGGCAGGGCCAGGCGCTGTTCCAGATCGACCCGGCGCCGCTGCGCGCGGCGCTCGATGGCGCCGAGGCCGCGCTCGCGCAGGCGCAGGCGAACGCCACCAACGCTCACGTCGCCGCCCAGCGTGCGCGCGAGCTCATCACGAGCGGCCTGGTGTCGCGCTCGGATCTGGACAACGCCGAGGCCACCGAGCGCTCCACCGCAGCAAGCGTGCAGCAGGCGAAGGCCGGCGTGGGCACCGCGCGCATCAACCTGAGTTACGCGACCGTCACCGCGCCGATCGCCGGCCGCGCTGGCCAGCAGGGCGTCACCGAGGGGGCCCTGGTCGGCGAAGGCACGGCGACGCTGCTGACGACCGTGGAACAGATCGATCCGATCTACGTCAACTTCGATCAGCCCGCGGTGGATATCGAGCGCCTGCGGCGCGCACAGAGCGCCGGCAGCGTGAGCGTGGCGCGCGATGCGGTGAGCATTCGCCTCACGCTCCCCGATGGCACGCCCTACCTGCACGCGGGAACGCTCGATTTTCTCGACGTCCACGTGGACCCGGCGACCGGAGCGGTGGCGCTGCGCGGCACACTGCCCAATCCGGAGCATCAGCTGCTGCCGGGCATGTTCGTCGGCGTGCGGCTCACGTCCGGGGCTGTGAACCACGGGTTTCTCGTGCCGCAGGCTGGCCTGCAGCGCGACGCCACCGGGCCCTACGTGCTCACTGTCGGCCCCGATGACAAGGTCATCCAGAAGCGCGTGGTCGCGGAGGCGCTCACTGGACCTGAGTGGATCGTCACCGAGGGGCTCGCGGACGGGGACCGCATGATCGTCTCCGGCACGCAGAACGCGCGACCGGGCACCCTCGTGGCCGCGGTGCCCTATGCCCCGGCACGGTAGGCGCTGATGCCGCAGTTCTTCATCGATCGCCCGGTGTTTGCCTGGGTGCTCGCGATCCTCATCACCCTCGGGGGCGCGCTGGCGCTGACGCGGCTGCCGGCGGAAGCCTACCCGGAGATCGCCCCACCACAGGTTGCCGTGACCACGACCTACCCGGGCGCAAGCGCCGCCACCGTGGAGGCGACCGTCACCCAGGTGATCGAGCAGCAGCTCACCGGCCTCGACCATCTCCTGTACTTCACCTCGCAGTCGGCCTCGGACGGCTCGGCGACCATCACACTGACGTTCCAGAACGGCACCAGCGTGGACATTGCCGCCGTGCAGACCCAGAACCGCGTGACGCTCGCCCAGCCGCGCCTGCCCACCGAAGTCAACCAACAGGGCATCCGCATTGCGAAAGTCAGCGCCGGGTTTCTCGGCGCCATCGGGCTGCGCGCCGTCCCCGGCGGCCCGAGTGCCGCGGAACTCAACAACCTGGTGGCATCGCGGGTGCTCGATCAGGTGCAGCGCATCCCCGGGGTCGGCACCGTGGTGCAGTTCGGCTCCGAGTACGCGATGCGCATCTGGCTCGATGCCGACAAGCTGCGCGCCTACAGCCTGTCGGCAGCCAACGTGCTCGCGGCGATACGGGCGCAGAACGCCCAGTTCGCCTCCGGCGCCATCGGCGCACAGCCGGCCGTGCCGGATCAGGCCATGACCGCGACCGTCACGGCGGAGGGACGCTTCCACTCCCCAGAGCAGTTCGAGAACATTCTCCTGCGCACCGATCCGAACGGCGCCTCGGTGCGCCTGAAGGATGTGGCGCGCGTCACGCTGGGCGCGGCGCAATACGGCTTCGAGACCAACATCGGTACGACACCGGTCGCGGCCTTCGGGATCCAGCTGGCCCCGAACGCCAACGCGCTGGAGGTCTCCGGGGCGGTCGCGGCCAAGATGAACGACATGCAGCCGAGCTTTCCTGTCGGGGTCAGCTGGTTCTGGGCGTTCGACTCGACGACCTTCATCAGGGTAGCCATCCGCGAGGTGATCATCACGCTCGCGGAAGCGGTGACGCTGGTGTTTCTGGTGATGCTGGTATTCCTGCAGAGTTTTCGTGCCACCCTGATCCCAACGCTGGTCGTGCCGGCGGCGCTGCTGGGTACGCTGGTGGGCATGTACGCGGTCGGCTTCTCCATCAATCAGCTGTCGCTGTTCGCCATGGTACTGGCGATTGGCATCGTGGTGGATGATGCCATCGTGGTGGTGGAGGCGGTCGAGCGCATCATGCGCGAGGAGCATCTCGGGCCTAAGGAGGCGACGCGCAAGGCCATGCACCAGATCACCGGTGCGATCGTCGCCATTACCTCGGTGCTCGCCGCGGTGTTCATCCCGAGCGCTCTGCAGACCGGCAGCACCGGGGTGATCTACCGGCAATTCGCGCTCACCATCGCGCTGTCCATGGGCTTCTCGGCGCTGCTGGCGCTGTCGTTCACCCCGGCGCTGTGCGCCGCGCTCCTGCGCCCCGAGCATCTGCACGGCAACGTGGTTTTCAACTGGTTCAATCGCGCCTACGAGAGCACGCGACGCTCCTACGTGCAGCGCGTGTTCGTGTCGGTGGGTCACGTGCCGCGGTGGATGGCGGGATTCGCGGTCATGCTGGCGCTCGGGGCATTGCTGTTCGTGAGGCTCCCGGGCAGCTTCCTGCCGGACGAGGACCAGGGCTACGTGTTGGGCGATGTGCAGCTGCCGGCGGGCGCTTCCCTGCCGCGCACCCACGAGGTGCTGCAGCACATCAACACGATCTTGATGCGCAGCCCGGACGTGATGCGGGTGTTCCTCATCGCCGGCTCGAGTTTCACTGGCAGCGGTGAGAATGCCGGCCGGCTGTTCGTGCGCCTGAAACCCTGGGATGAGCGCCGCGACAAGGCCGCGGATTTCATCCGCTGGGCGAACCGGGCTTTCGCGGCAGAAATCCACGACGCCAAGGTGTACGCCCTCAACCTGCCGACGGTGCGCGGCCTGGGCGTGTTCGGGGGCTTCGACTTCTACCTCGAGGATCGTGGCGGGCTCGGACGCGAGGCGCTCACGGCCGCACAGGACACCGTGCTGGACAGCGCCGCCCGCAGCGCGGCGCTTACCGGGGTGCGCGCCAATCTCCTGCCGCCCTCGCCACAGCTGCGACTCGGCGTCGATCGCGTGCAGGCGCAGTCCATGGGCCTTACCGCCAGCGATGTCTATACCGCGCTGCAGCTGATGCTGGCGCCGGTGTACGCCAACGACTTCATCTACCAGGGACGCGTGCTGCGGGTGCTGCTGCAGGCGGATGCCCCCTGGCGCATGACGCCCGAGGCGCTCAAACACTTCTACGCCGCCGGCGCCAACGGCAGCATGATCCCGCTGGCGAACTTCGTGCGCGCCGACTGGGTCGTGGGCGCGCCCTCCCTCACGCGCTACAACGGCTATCCAGCGGTGGAGATCACCGGCGGCAATGCCCCGGGACGCAGCTCAGGCGAAGCCATGCAGGCGATGCAGGCGATCGTCACGCAGCATCTGCCGCGCGGTTTCGGCAACGACTGGGCGGGACAATCGCTGCAGGAGCTGATCTCGGGTGCGCAGGCGCCGATGCTGTTCGCGCTGTCGATCCTGGTCGTCTACCTGTGCCTGGCCGCTCTCTACGAGAGCTGGAGCGTCCCGGCCGCGGTGCTGATGGCCGTGCCGGTGGGCCTCATCGGCAGCACCGTCGCTGCGCTGCTGCGCGGCCTGCCGAACGATGTGTTCTTCAAGGTGGGACTCATCACCATCATCGGCCTGTCGGCCAAGAACGCGATCCTGATCGTCGAGTTCGCGGTCACCCTGCAGAAGGCCGGCAAGAGCCTGCACGATGCGGTGCTGGAGGCCGCACGCCTGCGCTTCCGGCCGATCCTCATGACCTCGTTCGCCTTCATCCTCGGCGTGTTCCCCATGATGATCTCGAGCGGTGCGGGCGCCAACGCGCGCCACGCCATCGGCACCGGCGTGGTCGGCGGGATGCTGAGTGCCGCGCTGCTCGGCGTGCTGCTGATCCCGGTGTGTTACGTCGCCGTGCGCCGGCTCATGGGGGACAAGCTCGATGAGCCCGGGCAGGCTGCGG
>Ga0208991_1000152_pt1 | contig 14214 bp, 15 predicted proteins | sample MedBloCAOM3_M2_FD_187855 | JGI IMG/M metagenome (GOLD analysis project Ga0208991, IMG submission 187855) | Forest soil microbial communities from El Dorado National Forest, California, USA - Mediterranean Blodgett CA OM3_M2 (SPAdes) (version 2) | ecosystem: Environmental > Terrestrial > Soil >...
GCGATACGCCCCTCTGTGGGACAGGACGGCGAGGCTTATAGATTTGATTTGGGTCAGGCGGGAACGGGAATATTTTTGCAAATGAGACTCGACAGCCCCCAAATCAGCACACGGAGCCGCTCCTCCATATCGCACGGCGCGTAGCCCGTCGGGCGGGTTAGTGTGTAGGGCGTTGGTCGAAGCGTAACCCGCCGCGGTGAAAAAGAAAGACGGCAGATCACGCTATCGCTAATCCGCCGTACGGGCTGCGCTAGCGTCCCCTGAACTGCGGCTTGCGCTTTTCCATGAAGGCGCGACGGCCCTCGCGAAAATCCTCTGAGTCCATGCAGGCGATGCCGACCTGCTTGATCGCGTCCATGTCGCGTTTGTCGGGGTCGTTCAGCACCTGCGCGATGGTGATCTTGGCAGCTTTGATCGCCAGCGGCGCGTTGCCGGAAATGGTGCGGGCGATATCTAACGTCGCGCTCCACAATTCGGCGTCGGGCACCACGCGATCGACCAATCCAATCCGCACCGCCTCGGCGGAATCAATCCGCATTCCCGTATACATCAGGAGCCGCGCCCACGAAGGTCCGACCAGCGAGACCAGATGCTTAAGGCCGTCATAGCCATAGGCGATGCCGAGCTTGGCTGCGGGAATGCCGAACTGGCTGTTCTCGGCGGCGATGCGGATGTCCGACATCATCGCGACCTGCATGCCGCCGCCGAGGCAGAAACCCCGGATGCAGGCAATAGTCGGCTTCGGATAATCCGCCAGCAAAGCACGCTGCGCGGCACTGCGTTTCGAATACGCTTCCGACGCCTCGGCGTTGTGGCGGGTTTTCTCGAACTGGCTGATATCCGCGCCCGAGACAAAGGCCTTTTCGCCGGCGCCGACCAAGATCACGACGCGCACATCGGGATCGTCGCGCAATTCGATCAGCGAATGACCGAACCCTTCCCACATGTCGAGCGACATGGCGTTGCGCTTTTCCGGGTTGTTGAAGGTGATGACGCCGATACCGTCTGCGACGCTCTGCAGGAGTTTGCCGTCGGCGAAGGATTTGTCGGTGCTCTTGGGAATATTCAGCATCGGAGCGGCTTTCGTGGATTGAAGTGTGACGCACTTGGATTGAAGCATTGGTTCGGTATTTCGGCAATGGCGCTGGGCTCTCTCAGAGTATGCGGAACCCGATGACTCCAAATTGATCGCTGCGGACCGGCTATCGCCGTCCCCCAACACTTACTGCGCAAGATGCGCCGTCAGGGGATGATTGCCCGCGGATTGCTGGCGTGGCGTGAAATTCGGCGTGCGAGCGCCGGACCAATCGACGGATCGCGGGTCGATTGGAGCATCGCGCATCGAGCACGTCCATATGCATGCGGGAGAGATAGCCCGGATCTTTCCGCATGTGCGCAGAGATTTCGGATTTCGAGATCGATGACGGAACGGTCCATGTCGGATTGATCCCGAATGGCCGAATACCGTCTTTCTATGGCTGCGGGCTGGTGTTGTCGCGGCCGATCAGCATGTGGCCTGGCGCGATCAACCGTATCCGCGGCGCTGCGAACTAGGTTCGCGAGAACCGGGATCGACCAAGTTTCAATCGACGCCTAGCCTTCGTTCGCGGCGATCGATTCCATCAAGGACACCAGCTGACGCTGTACGGTCTGATCCTTGATCCTGCTGTAGGCCCGCAGCAATCTCAGGCTGAACGCGCTGTCGAGAAACAACAGGCTTTCGACCTCCCGCGCCTTGCCGTCGCCGTCGTAAAAAAATGTGACGGGAACATCGAGTGCAGTGGCGATTTGCTGGAGACGGGCGGCACCGACGCGGTTGACGCCCTTCTCATATTTTTGAACCTGCTGGAAGCTGACGCCAAGCTTGTCGCCGAGTTCCGCCTGGGAGATGTGTTGCTCGACGCGCCGCAGCCGAATTCGCTTGCCCAGTTCAATGTCGGGTTTGCCGGCACTGCGCTGTTTCATTTTTTTTGCCGTTGATTTGTTCATTCTGGTTTTACCGTCCTTCGGTCGAGAAGGCCCCGAACAGATGATTCAGGGGTTCCCCCTTATATACAACTTTAAATTCGCTTGGATGGATGAATTCGTCCTGAAACTACGGGAATTTTGCGGGATTGAAGGCTTCCACCAGGCAGTCGATCATGTGTCGCACCCTAGGGATGCGGCCGCTACCGGGATGATAAGACAGCCAAATATTGTATGGCCAGCGCAACTCGATCTCGAGAGGTATTATTTTGCCCCCAAATGCGCAGGCGTATGTTGGAAACACGCCGGTCCCGGCGCCATTGGCGACGGCCCAGTAGTTGGCGCTGCTGACGTTGGTTTTCATCACCAGCAGGTCGCGCTGGGAACGACCGGGAACAAGGTTTCGAAAGCCTCTTTGGCGGCGGTCTGGGCGGCGGCCTGCATCGCGAGCCGGTGCTTGACCAATTCGTCAGCAGTCCTCGGGGCGCCGTAAGTCTCGATGTATTTTTGGCTGGCAAAAAACATCAAATGTATTCTGCCGAGCCGGACCAGTTTGACATCAAGCGCGGCGGGCCGCGACAGATGGATCGCACGTCGGCCTCATGCCTCGATACGTCGGCGGAGCGCATCGCAAAGTGGAGATCGACAAGAATGTTCGGGAACGATTGCTGGAAGTCGACAAGGCGAGGGGCCAGCCAAAACGTTCCCAAACCTTCGGTGATGGCGACCCGGACTTCGCCCGAAAGCGTGTTGGTGACGGAATTGCCGGCGCGCAGCAGGTCGAACGAGGCGGCCTCCATGCGTTCGACTGCCGAAACAACTAATTAGCGAGCCTTCGTCGGTCAGGCGGGTGCCATGGACGTCGCGCGTGAACAGGGTGGCGCCGACTTGCCGTTCAAAATCATCGATTCGCCTGCGAACGACTTTGATGGACAATTCGGGCCGTTCCGCCGCGGATCTGAAACTCCCGCAACGCACTACTTCCAGAAAAACCTGGCCGCGTCCCAATCCGTAAGACTGCCGATTGCGACCCGATGGTGTTCCTCCTGAGGAACGCCCCTTTCCGGCACCAGACGCATACATAGCCCCTCCGCCAGTTAAATTTTGCGGGTAATTGGCCGGATCACAACCATGGCGTGTCGCAGTGCCTGCGCATTTGACGCATATTCTTACCGTCGAGACCGGTGCCCGGGGGCCTTCAGGGGCGCGGCCTCAGCCCGTCCCGCCCTTGAAAGGGAAGCCGCGTGACTTCAGTTGTAAGCCTTCGGACATTTGCAAATTCATCGAGCGTTCCGATCGTTGTGTTTGTGGATATGCAGCAGGAATACCTTGCGAAGCCGCGCCTGCTCGCGATTTCCGAGGTCGATCGCGCGCTGGACAATTGCCGGAAGGTTCTGGATCATTCGCGCAGCATCGGTCTGCCGGTCGCGTTCATCCGCATGCTCAATGAATCGGCGGTTTTCAACCGTGCAACGCCGTTCGTGCGGTGGATCGAAGGTTTCGAACCGTATCGCAACGAAATGGTATTCGAACGCAGCGGCCCGTCGTGCTATTCTTCCGAGCCCTTCACCGCGCTAGTGAACCAAAGCCGGGGCGGCATCGTGCTAGCCGGATTTGCAGGCGAGTCAGCCTGCCTGTCGACTTTGATCGATGCGTTTCATCGCAAACACAACGTCACTTATTTGTGCGACGCATCCGCCAGTCACGCACTGGACGACATGCCGGCGGACGAAATCCACCGCGCCGTCTCGAAGATATCCGGAGTTTATGGAGAGGTATATGAAACGACAGACTGGATCGCCTCGACTTTACCTCGCAAGCTCGGCAACGGAAAAAACGCCGGTGGCTAATTCAGAAGAACGATTGCGTTCGGTTCTCGCAACCCTCGAGCAGTGCCGGGCTGTTCTCGACGGCAGCGACCGCGAGACCGCACTATTGGTGTCTGTGGCAATTCTCGAGCTTCGGATGAAACTCCATCGAATTACAGACTCGGAATTGAAGGCGTTATGCGATGCGATGTTGACCGACGAGGCGGCGGCGGAAAGATCGCAACAACCGAAATCGCCACAAGGCCAGCGCCGGCGTCCCTTGCTGAAGCTGGTCCAATAGCAACGCGGCGATTTCCCTGGTCGATCGTGTGCCGGATACGTCAAATCCTGCCCGCGGTCTGCCCAATCCGGAGCGTTGCGAGGGCGATGCTCGCCCTGTCGCGATGCCGCATTGTTGATCGAGAAAATCCGCCGCCATCGCCGGTACTGCGCACATGGACGGCCAAGCTACGGCTGGCCGCGGGATGGCCTGTTGCGCATTTTCGCCCATCCGCTACATGAAGCCGGACCAGCCCGGCGCTCCCCGATGTCAGGCCTGGCCAAGTTAGCGGGCCGCAAATTATCAACGATGGCGATATGACTGCATGATTCACGACGTCTCGATCCCCGCGGCGCTGATTGCCGGTCTGGTCAGCTTTCTGTCGCCGTGCGTGCTGCCTTTGGTGCCGCCGTATCTGATTTATCTCACTGGTGCGACCATCGAGCACGTCACCAATGACGAGACGGCATCGTCCTCGAAGCGCGCGGTGATGATATCGGCTGTCATGTTCGTGCTCGGCTTTTCCACCGTGTTCGTGGCGCTTGGCGCCAGCGCCTCGCTGATCGGAGGGTTGATCCGCGCCTGGTCGGCCGAGCTCTCGGTTGTAGCCGGCATCGTCATCATCGTCATGGGCCTGCACTTCCTCGGGTTGACGCGGATCGGATTTCTGATGAAGGAAGGGCGGTTGCCGATCCCAAAGCCCGTCGGTTTGTGGGGAGCCTATGTGATGGGCCTGGCGTTTGCGTTCGGCTGGACGCCCTGCATCGGCCCAATCCTCGCGGCCATCCTGTCGGTCGCTGCCGCCGAGGCGACGGTGGCGAAGGGCGCGGGTCTGCTCGCGATCTATTCCGCCGGGCTTGGGATTCCGTTTCTGATTGCGGCGTTCATGGTCGAACAGTTCTCGTTGCTGTTCTCGCGGATGAAGCGGCATCTCGCAAGCGTCGAACGGGCGATGGGCGTGCTGATGGTCATCACCGGCATCGGCTTTCTCACCGGCACCGTATCCACCGTGAGCATCTGGTTGCTGGAGACGTTTCCGGCGCTGCAGAATTTTGGCTAGGATTTAGCTCTCGTCTTCGAGCGAGCAGACCACGGTATAGACTACGCCGCGGGGCAGAAAATCGACCGTGGCTTCGCCACCGAGTTGATCGCGCGCGCTGCGTTCGATCAATCGCGATCCGAAACCGCGCTGTACCGGTGCGACGACGCGAGGGCCGCCAGCCTCGGTCCAGATCAATCGCAATTTCGGCTTGGCGTTTTCCGTGATGACTTCCCAATCCAGCGCAACGGTGCCGGTGTCGTTCGACAGTGCGCCATATTTTGCGGCGTTGGTGGCGATCTCGTGCACGATCATCGACAGGACCACCGCAAGTCGCGGGGATAGCGGAACGTTCGGTCCGAACATTCGCACCCGCTTCGGATTGTTAAGCAGATAGGGCTGCAAGACACGGCCGACTACGTCGTGCAGTTCGGAGCCCTGCCACTTCTCTTTGCTCAGCAGATTATGCGCCTCCGCCAGCGCGCCGAGCCGGCCCTCGAATTTCTCGCGTTCGGCCCTGCTCGCGCTTCGAAAGGTCTGCACCGCGATGGCCTGCAGGATCGCCAGCGTGTTCTTGACGCGGTGATTGAGCTCGTCGATCAACAAATCATGCAGCATCTCGCCGCGGGCGATCGTCGTGGCCATCCGCACCGCAAAGGCGAGGCCGGTCAACAGCAGGACGCCACCGATCACGCTGGTGATCGCGAGGTTACGCCACAAAGGACTGACCAGCGAGCGTTCCGCAATGCCGGCCGCCACAGTCCAGCCGGTGAGCGACGATCGCGCAAATGTCGTGATCAGCGGCACGCCTTCGAGCGATACCGTCTGCAGGGTTGCTTCGGGCTTGCGAAACATCTCGGCATAGAGTGACGCCGATGCGCGCTTGCCGATCGTCTCTTGCGGATTTGGAGCCCGCGCGAAATTGATGCCGTTACCGTCGAAGATCGAGATCGTCCAATCTTCGCTTGGGCGCTGCTTGTCGATGATGGCCTGGAAAATCTCGATCGGCGGGCTGAAGGAAATGTCGTAAAGGACGTCGCCGTCGCCGAGTACAGGCACTTCGACGGTCACGATCAGTCGCTTCTTCGCGGCGCCGATGAACAGATTTGAGTACTGCGGCCTCTTGGTCGCGAACACCTTCTCCACGATTTCGCGGTTGTTGCGCAGGGGGAGGCTGGCAGTGTCCGACGTGGCCGAGGAGAACAACTGGCGGCCTTCGCGGTCCGCCACCAGCACGACGCCGTCCTTGCCATACTGGTTGAGAAAGCCCGAAGCGATGCGACGAAAATCTTCGAAGTCGCCGCTGCGCAGCGCGCTGGTGAGCGCCAGGACCTGGAGCCCGCCCGTCATGCGCTGCACCTCGGCGTCGAGCACAAGGCGAATACTGCGCACGGTTTCAAGAACGCGCTGCGAAGCAGCCTTGCGGTCTTGTTCGTAGTTGTTGAAAACGATGACGGTCGCAAAGACAATCAGCGGCAGCGCGGTTCCCGCGACCAGAAGAGCAAGACGTACTGGCAGTGAGGGTTTCGGCACCCGGGGTCCCGCATAGATGCATTTGGCGCTGGCAGCGCTAAATCGTCGCGAGCATAGGAGAAGCGCCTGAAATCGCCAAGGATTTTGGACCGCAAGCCGGTTCCAGCGGGCGGCGAAGTGCAGTGCGGAAAGCGCGCGGTTCCCTACAGATTGCTGTCGGTGATGGAAGCGTAAACCATGGTGCGCAGCTCGCGCCGTATCGGATAGGCGCTCGACGGCAGCACCTGGGTCATGAAAATGGCGATCAGTTCTTCCGCGGGATCGATCCAGAACGACGTCGTCGCCGCACCTCCCCAGGCATATTCGCCGGCGCTGCCGGGGATCAATGTCTGTGCGGGGTTCATCGTGACGGAGAAGCCGAGACCGAAGCCTATGCCGTTGTAGGTTGCCTCGCTGTATAGCGACCGCGACATCTCCGGCAGGTCGCGCCCGCCGGGCAGATGGTTCGATGTCATCAGCGCCAGCGTCTTCGGACCAATCAGCCTGACGCCGCCGAGTTCACCGCCATTGAGCAGCGCGCGGCAGAAGGTGAGATAATCGGCCGCGGTCGAGCACAACCCGCCGCCTCCGGAAATGAACGACGGCGGCGAGAGGAAAGAGCTCTTGGTCGGATCATCCTGCAGCGTGATGCCGCCCTTGCGATCGGTGGCGTGAAACGTCATGCCGCCTTGCGGGTCGGCCGAATAACAAGCCGCGAAACGATGGACCTTGTCGGCCGGCACAAAAAAGCCGGTATCATTCATGTCAAGCGGATCGAAAATACGTTCTTTCAGGAACTGTTCGAACGGCTTGCCGCTGATTTTGCCGATCAGATAGCCGATCACATCGGTAGCAACAGAATAGTTCCAGGCGTCGCCGGGCGAAAATTCCAGGGGAATTTTTGCAAGGTCGTCGATCATCGATTGCAGCGTTCCCGCTTTCACGACCTCGCCGATCTTCATTTCGCGATAAGCGGCATCGACGTTGGACCGCTGCTGGAAGCCGTAAGTCAGGCCCGAGGTGTGCCGCAGAAGGTCTACGATCAACATCGGCCGCGACGGCGGCCTGGTCAAAAATGCCGGCGCTGTCCCGGCCTGGAAAACGCCAAGGTTTTTCCATTCCGGGATATATTTATGGACGGGCTCGTCGAGCGCGACGCGGCCTTCCTCGAGCAGCATCATGAAGGCGACCGACGTGATCGGTTTGGTCATCGAATAGATGCGAAAAATGGTGTCGTCTTTCATGGGCGCTTTGCGCTCGACATCGGCAAAGCCCTGCACCGCGCTGTGGACGATCTTGCCGCGGCGGTAAACCAAAAGCTGGGTTCCCGGAAAGCGGCCGGTATCAATGTATCGGTGCTTCAGATGCTCTTCGAGACGGGTGAAGGCGGCCTTGGACATACCGGCGGATTCGGGCGAGGCGGGGGCGGGAGCTAACATCGGGATAATCTCCGGAACCTTGCGGGTATGCCCTTGATAGCCGAAAAATGCGCCATGTTCCAACCGCCGCTTACCCCGGCCGTATCGCTGGTGTAGGCTTACGCCCTGCGATCGCGTAACGCCCAGGACAACACCAATGCCGCAATTCAACGACACCGAACTCACCGCCGCCGTCATCCGCAGCTTTGAGGAGACGGCGGACCCGCGTGTCAAATTCCTGATGGAAGAACTGGTGAAGTCGCTGCACGATTTCGTCCGCAAAACCGATCTCACCTTCGATGAATGGGACTATGCGATCGATTTTCTGACCCGCACCGGGCAGAAATGCACGTCGACCCGGCAGGAATTCATCCTGCTGTCGGATGTGCTCGGGGTTTCGATGCTGGTCGATGCCGTGAACCATCGCCAGCGCGACGGTGCTACCGAGACCACCGTGCTTGGCCCGTTCTATGTCGGCGAACACAAGCCGATGCCGCACGGCGCGGACATTTCCGCCAATCTGCCGGGCGAGCGGATGTTCGTGAAGAGCCGCGTCACGGATCTTGAGGGGAAACCGCTGGCGAACGTCCCGGTGGACGTCTGGCACGCCGACGATGATGGCTATTACGATTCGCAAAAGCCGTCCTATGAGACGCAGGGCCCATCGTCACGGGCGCGGTTCATCACCGACGCCGATGGCCGGTTTTTCTTTCGCACCATCCTGCCCTGCAGTTATCCAATCCCGACCGATGGCCCCGTTGGAGAGATGATCCTGCAGACGCGGCGTCATCCAATGCGGCCGGCACATGTGCATTTTCTCGTCGACGCGCCCGGCTACCAGCCGCTGATCACCCACGTCTTTATCGAAGGCGACAAATACCTCGATTCCGACGTGGTGTTCGGGGTGAAGGACGACCTGATTTCCAAAATCGAGAAACGCAGCGATCCCCTGATGCCCGACGGCAAGCCCGCAGCCGCGCCCTGGCATTTGATGACCTACGATTTTCGAATGAAGCCGGGCGAAGGAACTGCACCGAAGCCGATGATGGCCGCGACCGAGCACGCCTGAAGGTTCAGTTCGCGATGTCTGCTCATTAAACGGCTGATCGCGCAGGTGGGCGCGGTCGGCGAGGCAACGGATCACCAACAACGCCAATTCGTACGCGTGGTGAACTGACGAACTCTAGCCGCCCTTGAGCGCTTCCGCCGTCAAGCCTGCCACGATCTGGCGTTGCGCGAAAACCGTCAACAGCAGCATGGGGAGGTGACAATCACCGCCGCCACTGCGAGCGGTCCCCAGCTTGCCGCGCCGGCGATGGCGAGTGCCGCGCCGGCCGCCGCGAGCCGCCGCGCGCAATCGCGCATATCGGCTTCCTGTTTTCGGACCTTGTCGATGCCAGACTATTGTCGTTCCTTAGGTTCTCGCCCGATTCGATAATTTCTGCGCCCGAGTTCAACCGTGACCCCGCCATCCGCCACAGCCGCCAGGCTGGACAGCGCTCAATTGCCTTTGCCCGAGAAGAAGTCAGTCGCACGCACCGCACCGGCGCGCTCCGACAGGCCATTCCGTGGCATCGCGCTGATCCTCGCGTCGACCGTGTTTCTCGGGGCCTCGGATGTCACCGCGAAATATCTGTCGGCAACGCTTCCTTCGATCGAGATCGCCTGGATTCGATTTCTGGTGTTCGCGCTGATCATGTCTCCGGCGATGCTGCCGGGTTCGCCATTGTACGCCCTGCGATCCGACCGCCCCGGTTTGCAGGTAATGCGCGGCGTCGCGCTGTTGTCGTCTTCGCTGTTTTTCATCTCCGGCTTGCGGTTTCTGCCCATAGCGGAAGCGTCCGCTACCGGTTTCGTCGCGCCACTGTTCGTCACGGCGCTGTCGATTGTTTTTCTCGGCGAAAGCGTCGGCATGCGCCGCTGGCTTGCGACCGCCGTCGGGTTGATCGGCGTGCTGATTGTCCTGCGGCCGGGTACCAGCGCGTTTCATCCCGCGGCATTTTTGCCGATCGTCTCCGCGCTGGCCTGGGCCTGCACCTTGATCATGACGCGGATGATGAGCGGAAGGGAACACGCCATCACCACCATGACCTATTCGTCGATCGTGGGCGTTTGCGTTATCTCTGCGCTGGTTCCGTTCGTCTGGGTTGCCCCGAGCTGGCACGATATTCTGTTCGGAATTTTCATCGGTGTTGCGTCGACCGCGGGACAATGGATCGTCGTGCTCGCCTTCCGTTACGCCGACGCCTCCGTGCTCGCGCCGTTTTCGTATACTCAACTATTGTGGGTCAGTATCCTCGGCTTCCTGATCTTCGGCGAACTGCCGGATATCTGGACCGTGACCGGCGCTGTATTCATCGTCGCCAGCGGTCTCTACACCGCGCACCGCGAGCGTGTCAGGCGGTCGCAGCTTTTGGCGCTGCCGGCCGAGCCGTCTCCCAACGCCTGATCGGCCGCAGGCGCGTTGGCTGACCCCGCCAATCCGGAGCGACATACCAAGATCATCGTCGAGTCGTGGCGGTTGATGTCCTCCAGCGAAAGCAGGGACCCATAGCCACCGGCGCTCATTGTGCTTTCGCACGGACGACGAGCGAGAGTGTGATATGTTCACACCGGCAGCGCGATCGAGTACTTCACCTGACTCAAGGCAAAACTCGACTCGATGGAGGCGATGCCGTCGAGCCGGGTCAGCTTGTTCTTCAAGAACGCTTCATATGACGACAGATCGGCGGCGACCACGCGCAAGAGATAATCGCGGTTTCCCGTCATCAGATAGCACTCCAGAACCTCGTCCCATTTCGAAATCGCCTTGGCGAACCGGTTGAGGTCCTCCTCTTTCTGCCGTGCGAGCTTGATCGAGATGAACACGCTGACATGCAGGCCGAGCGATTTCTGGTCGACGGTGGCGATATAGCGCGTGATCACGCCGCGTTCTTCGAGGAGCTTTACCCGGCGATGGCACGGCGAGATTGACAGGCCGACCTTGTCGGCGAGTTCCTGCATGGTGGTGCGGCTGTCGGACTGCAGCAGGCTGAGGATTTTGCGGTCGATGGTGTCAAGCGTCTGCACTGGGATAAACTCTGGCTGCTGGGATCCGGATTGGTAATTTATCCCAATTTGCGGGTGTATGTCGCGAGAATTTGAGATTTTTAGCTGATGTCGGCGCGGTAACATTGGCGGTAATCACAGTGCCTGGGAGTACTGCCATGGCGACCGAACCCGCACGCCTTGAATTGCTGTCCGCGCTGGCACGCAAAGTCTTGTGGCTGTCGTCGTGGACCATCCACCACGCCAACCACATCCGGCCCAGTGCCGACGGCTTGAAGGTCGGCGGCCATCAGGCCTCGTCGGCGTCGCTCGCCACCATCATGTCGGCGCTGTATTTCTCGGTGCTGAGGCCACAGGACCGTGTCGCGGTAAAGCCGCATGCCAGCCCGGTGTTCCACGCCATCCAGTATCTGTTCGGGCGCCAGACCCGCGACAAGCTGGAAAATTTTCGCGGCTTCAAAGGCGCGCAGTCCTATCCGTCGCGCACCAAGGACACCGACGACGTCGATTTCTCCACCGGCTCGGTCGGCCTCGGCGTCGCGCAGACATTGTTCTCCTCGCTGGTGCAGGACTACGTCAAGGCGCATGGCTGGATGAAGGATCGGCCCGAGGGGCGGATGATCGCGCTGGTCGGCGATGCCGAGATGGACGAGGGCAATATTTTCGAGGCGCTGCTGGAAGGCTGGAAGCACGGCCTGCGCAACACCTGGTGGGTGGTCGATTACAACCGCCAGAGCCTCGATGCCGTGGTTCGTGAAGGGCTGTGGGAGAAATTCGAATCCATGTTCCGCAATTTCGGCTGGGACGTGGTGATCGTGAAATACGGCAGGCTGATGCGGGCGGCGTTCGCCGAACCCGGCGGCGAGGCGCTGAAGCGCTGGATCGACGCCTGCCCGAACGCGATGTATGCGGCGCTGTGCTTTCAGGGCGGGGCAGCGTTCCGCAAGCATCTACGCGACGAGATCGGCGATCAGGGCGCGGTATCGCAACTGATCGAGCGGCGCAGCGACGACGAATTGCTGGCGCTGATGTCCAATCTTGGCGGCCACGACATGGCCAGCATGATCGAAGCGTTTGAATCGATCGATCACGATCGTCCCGTCTGCTTCATCGCCTACACCATCAAGGGCATCGGGCTGCCGTTCCAGGGCCACAAGGATAACCACGCGGGATTGATGACGGTCACCCAGATGGAGAAATGGCGCACAGCGCAGAACATCCGGCCAGGCCACGAGTGGGAGAAGTTCGAAGGGCTCTCTCAGGAGCCTGCGGCGCTGGAGGCGTTTCTCGCAGACCTGCCATTCAACCGCGACAATCAACGCCGGCTCAGTTCGCCCGTGATCGACGTGCCCGAGCGGCTTTCGTTCAAGCCGTCGCCCCAAATGTCGACCCAGCAAGGTTTTGGGCTCGTGCTCAACGAACTCGCGCGCGGCGATACCGCGCTCGCGTCACGCATCGTGACCGCGTCGCCCGACGTCACGGTGTCGACCAATCTCGGCGCCTGGGTCAACCGGCGCGGGCTGTTCGCGCGCGCCGGGAAGGCGGACCTGTTCCGAAGCGAAAAGATCCCCTCGACCTTCAACTGGGATTTTTCGCCAAAGGGCCAGCACATCGAACTCGGCATCGCCGAGATGAACCTGTTTATCCTGATGTCGGCGCTGGGACTGTCGCATGCCATCAACGGCGAGCGGCTGCTGCCGATCGCGACCTTGTACGACCCCTTCATCGAGCGCGGCCTCGATGCGCTGAACTATGCCTGCTATCAGGACGCGCGCTTCATGGTGGCGGCGACGCCGTCGGGCATCACGCTTGCGCCGGAAGGCGGGGCACATCAGTCGATCGCGACGCCCCTGATCGGGATGGCGCAGGATGGCCTGGCGTCGTTCGAGCCAGCCTTTGTCGATGAACTCGCTGTCATCATGGGCTGGGGATTCCAGCACATGCAGCACGAAGCAGGCGAGGGCGGCTCGGTCTATTTGAGGCTCTCGACCCGCACGCTCGACCAGCCGCAGCGGATGATGACGCCGGACTTGCAAAAGGGCATCACGGATGGCGCCTATTGGCTGCGCGAGCCCGGCGAGAATTGTGAAGCTGTGATCGCCTATACCGGCGCGGTCGCGCCGGAGGCGATAGAAGCCATCGGTCTCATCGGCGAAAGCCGCAGGGATGTCGGCCTGCTTGCGATCACGTCGGCAGACCGGCTGCATTCGGGGTGGACCGCGGCGCGCCAGATGCGGCGTCACCGCCGCGGGCCGGCACATCTCAGCCATATCGAAAAATTGCTGGCGCCGCTGCCGCGCGACTGCGGCATCGTCACCGTGATCGACGGTCATCCGGCGGCGCTCGGCTGGCTCGGCAGCGTGCGCGGGCATCGCGTCGAGGCGCTCGGCGTCGAGCATTTCGGCCAGACCGGTACGATCAATGATCTCTACCGCCACCACGGCATCGACGCCAACGCCATCATCGACGCGGCGGAAAGCTTAACCGCGGGCGCGCCGGTGCGGCACCGCAAAATGGCGGTGTGATGGTATTTGTCGTCCCTGCTTTCCGCAGGGACGACGGCTAAAGCCAATCGTCTTGCTTCCTTCACACCACCGATATGCCGCCTCCGCTGCAGTGCGGCGTCGCACATATGGCGGGTTCATTTTCTGGGGCATTCGTGCAAGGATGCTTGCCGAACGCTCCGTTCCCCTTCCATTTGCCCCTGAAATCAAGAGGTTTACGATGGTCAACCGCATGCAATTCTACATCGATGGCGCCTGGGTCGATCCCGTCGTCAAGAAGTCCACGCCGGTCGTCAACCCGGCGACCGAAGAAGCGATGTATGAGGTTGCGCTCGGCTCCAAGGCCGACGTCGACAAGGCCGTGGCCGCCGCGCGCCGCGCTTTCGAGACTTTTTCGCAAACCAGCCGCGAGGAACGCGTTGCGCTGCTCGCAAGGATTATCGAGGTCTACAAGACCCGCATGAAGGATATCGGCGCTGCGGTCTCGGACGAGATGGGCGCGCCGCTGCCGATGGCGGAGAAGCTGCAGGCCGGCGCCGGCCTCGGCCACCTCGCATCCACGATGGAGGTTTTGAAAAACTATCACTTCGAAGAGCCGCTCAGTTCTGCGATGGTGGTGCGCGAGCCCCTCGGCGTCGTC
>Ga0208991_1000154_pt1 | contig 14160 bp, 13 predicted proteins | sample MedBloCAOM3_M2_FD_187855 | JGI IMG/M metagenome (GOLD analysis project Ga0208991, IMG submission 187855) | Forest soil microbial communities from El Dorado National Forest, California, USA - Mediterranean Blodgett CA OM3_M2 (SPAdes) (version 2) | ecosystem: Environmental > Terrestrial > Soil >...
CCCGTCACCTGGAATTACCCTGTCGTCGGACCCGCCCCCTTGTCGCATGGCGACAAACGCAGAGGGAAGGTCGATGGCGGCCCCACAGGCGAGGCCAGAATGTACGCCGATTGCCGCGTACAGATCGCTGTACGTTGCTCCCATGACAGCAGCAGCGGCCGCTCCGGCCGACAGTCCACCAACGTAGACGCGCTTTGAATCAACCGAATAGTCGCGCATGATTTGGCGAGTGATGCCCGCGATAAGCGAAGGTTCACCCCTGCCCCGCTGCTGGTCGGCTGTGCGAAACCAGTTCCAGCATTTCGCCTGGTTTGCCTCGCTGCGCTGTGCAGGATAGACCACAAAGCAAGTTTGTTCTTCTGCGATAAAGTTCATCCTCGTACCGGTGGCGAAATCGTCTGGCGACTGCGTGCAGCCGTGTAGCATGACGACCAAAGGAAGCGGTTGCCCCTGATAACGGCTGGGGATGAAGAGCCTGTAGGCACGGCTTCCCGCCGGATTGCTGTAGGTACCTTCGATGAACCTTGCGCCCTCCGGCACGATGTCCGGCGTGGATAGCGGGGCGCGCTTGATCACCCCCTGCAGTCCGAGCCCAGAGCGCTCCTTTGTGCAATCGAGCAACGCGCGGAGCATGCGCGGTTGAGCGGATGTGGCCCGCGCTAGGTGCGGACTATCCGTCTCCTCAATAGCATTGGCGTTCGCGTCAATGGTTGGCGGCTCGCGTCCGGTAAGCGCGATGCGACCGGTGGTGCGCGATGTCGCGTCTGGCGCGCTCTCACCGAGAAGCATGCGCTGCAGGAGCGCGGTGGCCTCGACGAGTTGGCCCGCGCGCGTGAGGCGTGTGGCTTCGTGAACTATGTCCTGTTTCAGCATCGCCTTCACCGCGTCCTGTCGGCAAGAGCGGCCTTGACCGCCGGACTGGCATGCAAAGCCCCCAGCACGGAGACTGAGGCAATTGTGGCGCGAGCAAGCTCGGGCGTGACGTCTTGGGCGATACTGGCAAGGCCCAGAACATTGATGCGAAGCATCTCACCGGCTCGCCGCGCCGCTTCGAGATCCTCGCGGCTGTAGTTCCGCAGACCGAGGTCCAGGCTTTTTCGGGCCGTGGACTGCTTGACTACGTCCGCGTGACGTTCGAGTTGATTGCGGATTGCCGTTCGAATGAAATCGGTACGGTTCGAATAGAACCCTTCCTGCACCATTAAATCCACGTGACCAAGGTCGACATAACCAAGGTTGATCGTGATTTTTTCGGTGTCGGCGGGCTTTGGTCGGAGTTCTTGGACATTGTCGGCCATGATTACCATCCATTAAACATCTGTGTGGATGGTATATGGATGGCAAGGAGCGCCTGTCAAGGGTACGCGTCCTGTCATTGGCTAGATCGCTTCTGGCGCACAGCGAAGGCCGGCGAGTTGTCGATCCGACCGACGCAATTTGAAAGAGATTGAAAGAGATTGTAGCGTTTCCAGGTCGGCGGAGAACCTCTGGCTGCCGCCGTTTGTCTCGATTATGCCTCAGTTTGGCTCCCATGATGCGACCGGAATTTTCGGCGAGTCCTTTTCAGAACGGGTGGTTCTCCAAACGTCGAACCCAGGGGAATGGATGGCCTACGTCGCATCGAAAGCTGACAGGGTTCCGTCGGGTCGCGGCATTTCATTCTCCGGCACGATTGCATCGGTCATTGCTGCATTCGCATTGGCATCGGGAGTGGCAGCCTGGATTGGCGATTTGGATGGGGTTGCTTGGTTCTCAGATCCCGCTTCTCCGAAAGATATCAGCACGTCATCGTTCGATGACCGATTCTCGGTAGTTTCGGCACCCGATTTATTTTCCGCAAACATCCCGCCGCGTTCCCTGGTTCGATCTTTGCCTTCAGAACTGGAGATCAAATTTCAACAAGCGAAAGGCCAACTCGCCCAGAAACTGCAGTCTCAAGACCGGCGGATAGCCCTTATCGAGGAATCAACGCCGTCGAGCGTCGCTGCCGTTCCCCTTCCCAGGTCTCGTCCGGTTGAGCCGAACCTGGAATTAAAGAACGGCGTCCCTAACGGCGTTCCTGGTGCTCAAACTGAAAATCGCACGTTGCTGCAGAAGATTTCTGACCTGTTGCCGGCGCGGATCACGCTTGCGTCGCTGGCTCCCGATGGCGGTCTCTTTCGCGAGGGGCCAGATCTCGCGTCACATGGCTACGACAACGTTACCGCCGTCTATGACATCTCGGCGCGTGCCGTTTACATGCCAGACGGCTCAAAACTCGAGGCGCATTCAGGATTCGGTAGTCTGATGGACGATCCGGCACACGTCAGCGAACGAAATGTCGGTGCAACGCCGCCAAATGTGTATGACTTGAAACCGCGAGAACAACTGTTTCATGGTGTCCAGGCGCTCCGCATGATCCCGGTGGGCGACAACGGCACGCTCGGGCGGTCCGGATTGCTCGCGCACAGCTATATGCTTGGCCCCAAGGGTGATTCCAACGGCTGCGTGTCGATCAAGGACTATGAGAAGTTTCTGAAAGCGTTCACAAATGGTGAGATCAAGCGCCTCGTCGTTGTGCCAAGCCTTGCCGATGAGAAGTCAGCGTCGCGGCGGTCAACCTCACAGTCATGACGCTGGTCATCTGAAGCAATGAACGGTGGCGGAAGAATTCCGAATAACTTTCGCCCTCCTCGCTCCACAACGGCCTCATGAGCGAAGTATCAAATTCTGACACGCCGCTGAGGACGACGTTCAAAATCAGCCTGAACGGCAAGACGATTTCAATTGGTACCGTTGGCCAAGCCTATCGGTTTATAACAAATCTCAGCTCAATTGAGTGGATGGAGTTTAGATCGCTACATGAGGATGCCGTAAGCCATCTTCAGAGTGCAGCCGGGAATGCGATGCTGACTGTGCAGGCGACAAACGCGTTACGCGCGCTGTTCCTCCGCGCCAAACTTCTCTGAACAGAAACAGCGCTCGCCTTATTTCTGCACTATTCAAGGAACAAATAGAGTAATGTGACGCTTTGGAGGACTGGCGGTGGCGAGGTCCGGGTTTGCGTTGTTGCTCATGGGGCTGCTCGGGCTCGTGCTCGGCGGTTGCATGCAATCGACGCTCCAACCGGCCTCGAATGCCAGTTTCACACCGAGAGACCGGCAGTTGCTGGCCCATGCGCCCTATGCGCAGGCGACCGTTCCGGAGACCTATCGCCGGCACATCGTCGACTACTCCCGCAAGGAGGCGCCGGGCACCATCCTGGTCGATACCGACGCGCGTTATCTTTATTACGTTCTGACGGGAGGCAAGGCGATCCGCTACGGCGTGGCGGTGGGGGAGGAAGCGTTGGCCTTCTCCGGCGTCGCTACGGTTGGCCGCATGGCGGAATGGCCGGATTGGATCCCGACGCGGGAGATTCAGGCGCGGCTCGGCCCCTACCCGGCACGCATTCCCGGAGGTCCGGCTAATCCCTTGGGCGCGCGGGCGCTCTACCTTTACGAGGCCAACAAGGACACCCTGTACCGCATCCACGGCACTAACCAGCCGGAATATATCGGCCAAGCTATATCGTCGGGCTGCATCCGCATGACCAACGAGGATGTCATCGATCTGTTTGATCGGGTGAAGCCAAACGCGACCGTCGTCGTGCTCGCGCCGGGTCAGAATGGATGGGTCGGGCGCATGGCCGGTCCCCGCAGCTGATCAAAGCTCTCTGGAGCTTCGTAAGGGACCACCAGGGAATCTCATCTGCAAACCTAAAAAGCTCAGGGCTCGATGACCTCGCCGCGCAACGTCTCAAGCACCCGAGCCCCCCTGTCCAGTCCAGCAGCCGTGCAGATGTCGTGTCGGTACGCAGCAACACTGAATTCTCAAGCGGTCGAAAAATGCCAGAAGGCTCGCAACCCCTTCGTTCCGGAACATCGCTGCTTCGGACTGAGGAACGCCAAGGAAGGGCTCGTTCCGCCTGGCGCTACTCCGCGCGCTCGACGGTTGCCTGCTCGATGGCCGCCGGCATTTTCGCTACCGACATCAGCGATCGCGCGACCTGATTGAGAAGCTGGTCGGCGTTTTCTTCCTCTGCGAGTGATTTGGACAGCAGCGCCACGATTGCGCTATGCCGGAGCTGCTGGGCAAGATTGCGAGCGGTGGTATAGCCGGACATCTCGTAATGCTCGACCCGTTGCGCGGCACCGATCAGTGCGAGATCCGCGGCGGCGTCTTCCTTCTCTTCTCCTTCCGACATCACCTCCTGACCCTCTTCGACGAGGCCCATCATTCCCTTGCAGGGCTTGGTCCGGGCGGTCTGGCCTAACAGCTCAAAGCATTCGTTCAAGCGCTCGATTTGCGTTTCGGTTTCGCCGAGATGCTGCTCGAACAACTCCCGAAGCTGGTCGAAGCGCGCCGCGTCCGCCATCTTGGGAAGCGCTTTTGTTAGTTGCTTCTCGGCGTGAAGGAGGTCGCGAAGTTCATCGATCAGCAGTTCGTCGAGACCTTCCGGGCTCTCGGAAGGTGAACTCTCCGTGACAATGGCAGAAGCGGCGCCGGGTTCGCCGCTCTGGATCGCGGGAGATTCCACGAACACCCAGTCGCCGCCCTCGTTCCAGGGACCGCGGGTGTCGATCTCGCCGTAATCGCCCGCGCCGGTCGAGTCGTTGAAGAACTGGTTGACGAGGCCCGGCGTCGGCGCGAGGCGGCCGACACTGAACGCCGGCTTGCTCATGCTTTCGAGCGCCAGGGCGAAGGCCTTCATATGCGTGATCTCACGCGTCATCAGAAATTGTAGCGCGTCCTTGCTGCCTGCATCATCGCAGAAATTGATCAGCCGCTCGTAGACAATTTTGGCGCGGGCTTCTGCCGCGATGTTGCTGCGAAGATCGACATCCAGCTCACCGGTGATCTTCAAATAGTCGGCGGTCCAGGGATTGCCCTGCGAGTTGAAAAGGTTCACCCCGCCGCCGCCCGCGATTGCAATCAAAGGATCGGCTTCTGCGGATTGGCGGTCGAACTTTGAAGGTTTGAGGTGCATTCGAGCCAAAGTTCCGACCACTTCGAGATGGCTCAGCTCCTCGGTCCCAATGTCCATCAGCAGATCCTTGCGCTCAGGATCTTCGCAGTTCAGGCCCTGGATTGAATACTGCATCGCAGCAGCAAGTTCGCCGTTGGCACCACCGAATTGCTCAAGAAGCATATTGCCAAAACGCGGGTCCGGTTCGTCGACGCGGACAGTGAACATGAGCTTCTTGACGTGATGATACATGCGAGCCTCGTTTGCAGGAGAGAGTAGGAGAACGACTTCGGCAACCGGGACCAGAGCCGAATCGTTCCCTGAAGATGAAAGATAATCGCGAACCGGGAGCTGTGGTCGTCTCACCCTCAAGCGCGAGAAGCTGGGGGCCGAGGACAGACGAACAAAGTTCGCACTCCGTGTGTTCAATGCCATTCCGGCTGCGCTAAAACTGCTGCGACGTACGTTAGGTTAGCGAGCGGAATGAAATGGTGCGCGTCGCCTTCTCAACTTGATCTCGTCATCCAACCGATGTCAGCGTCACCCGGCAGGTGAAACGCTATTTGCTCAGTTGCCCGCCGACGGCTTTGTAGGTTGCGGCCCTTCGGCTACGGGATTCTGGCAATGCCTGCTTTAGGCTCCGCCGATTGCTTTCACGATCTTTCCGCTGCCACCGCAGTCCGGGCAGGACCAACCGTCAATGCGCCCGCTGCCATGACAGTGCGGGCAGATATCCTCGCCCGTCCCGGGTGTTCCGTGTGCGGCGTCATCGCCGGGATTGAGCGTCTGACGGGCATCGGGTGTATGCATCCGGACCTTTGTACCAGCGCCTTTATTTTGAGAGTTCTGAGGGTTGTTCCGCGTCATTCGTGCCTCCTTACCGTTCTCAACGCACCGATCTCGAGATGGTTGCCCCTGATGGCTGAGATCGACGGACGCAAGGCGGACATACGCCACTCGTGGCCTCATTGCGAAGCCGCCCCGTCAGTGCGCAGATACTTAGAACCGATGAACTTCCAATCGGCAGCAAAGGTGTTGGTCCGCCACTCACGAAGGATGGCCGACGACGGCAGCAATGGCGCGCCAGTGGCGCGGCAGCCGCTTGAAGAAACCTCAAATGAAGAAGTCAGCTGTTGCTTCTGTCGGGGAAAAACGCTGCAATTGCGAAGCCGCTGACGGGCAGCCGCGCTCTAACCCCTTCGGAAAAGCTCGTTTCGGATTAGGAACAAAAGCAATCCTGAGCCAATTGAAAACGCATGAGGTCTTCGGAAACGGGTGTCGCATCGCGACAATCATCTTCCAGGGACGTGCTGGCAGATGCAATCAAACGACGTCACGCGATCTTGTTCGTTGGCGCAGGTGTCTCAATGGCCGTGGGGCTGCCGTCCTGGCAAACCCTCGTCGATCATCTGTTGAAAGAGCTCGATCTCAACCCCAGCGTGATCAGTGGAATGAGCGACGGCTATCAAATGCTGGCCGAATTTTACCGCCTGAAGCAGGGTGGCATGGGTCCTTTACGAAGCTGGCTAGATCGAAATTGGAAAGTCGCTTCGGACCGCGTCTCGGCCTCGCAACTTCATAAGCTAATTGTCGAGCTCGACTTCCCCGCCATTTATACTACCAACTATGACCGCAACCTCGAAACAGCGTTCGAAGTCCACAATAGAGATTATGCAAAGATCGCCAATGCCAAGCAGATTGCGGACGCCCCGGACGGGGTAACCCATATCATAAAGTACCATGGCGACTTCGATGACGATTCGTCGCTGGTTCTTACCGAGACCGATTTTCTCAATAGGCTATCCTTCGAGTCCCCTCTGGATATCAAATTTCGCGCGGACGCTCTGGGTCGCACCATCCTGTTCATTGGATATAGCATGTCCGACCCTAACATCCGGTTGTTATTGCATAACATCTGGCGGACCTGGGAACGATCAGGTCACAAGGATCATCGCCCGCGCTCGTTCGTGTTCATGCCGTCGTCGAACCCCCTGCAAGAGGCCCTCCTCGCCCACTGGGGAATCACGCTTTTGACGCCCGAAAGCGGAGCCAGCGTCGATGATGCGCTCGTGGCTTTTGTTACGGATATCAAAGCAAGAATACGCGCGTTGTAATGGTCGCTCTGGTCGCCACTGGAAGAGGCGAAACGGCACGTTGGACAACTAGGTAAATGCCAGGGATCATCACCCAGGGCAGCAATAATTGCCGGGATGGTAGCCATCCCCATCCCCCGCGATCCCGGTCGGCCATGCGGCGGTTGGAATTCATATCAGTGATCGTAGTCTCCGACTTGTTTGCAGCTCAGAAACCTTCATCTGTCGTGAGCGTTCCAAAATGAGGGCACTTGCCGTGATTTCCGCCGACGTGGCCGCCGGAACGCCCTTGCTGACCTTGCATTATCAACCAGGAACTGCGGAGTGATCTAATGAAAGACGAAGACCAAAAGACGGAACCCCAAAAACAAGAAAAGCCGCTCGACGATGAAGAGGAGATCGCGGCGGCAGTCGAACTCTGTTACGGCCTGCGCGTGGTCGGAATTGACCCAAAGACGAAGCTTCCCCCTGCATGAGACCTACTCTTTCGACGATGTCATATCGCCGTCATTGACCTTAGCGAACAGTCGATGATGGCCAAACGAACTCAGGGTCTATGAGGAAGCCTTTCTTCTTTGCTGCGTTGAAGTTGGTGCGAACCGCTATTAATCGCTCCGGCTGGCTCCGCCGCTGGCATGAATCTTTCGCGCTTGCAGACTTAGCTTCCATTTAAGTGTCGGATAGACAGGCAGGGGCCGCGGTGCAAGACCCTCTCCGGCATGGTGCGTCGCGCAATGTCTGAACGTGCTCGCAAGCTACCAAATCGAAGGGCGCGAAATCATCAGCCAGAAGATAGCCATGACCGCCCCGAAAGCAGGAAAACCGAAGGCAAACCAGATCCGGAACAGCTTATGGTACCGGACTGGTAGCGGCTTTGCTTCACTCGCTGATGCAAGGGCGAGGTTACGCATCTGGATCTGGATCCAGATGACGGGGAGCCAAAATGCCCCAGTGAGGAGGTACAGGATGATCGAGAGCACTATCCAGCTTTCACCGAGCGAGTACCCAGCCTCATGTGCAAGAGCAATTCCCGTCAAGGGCTGGGCTATCACCGTCGTAGCGGTAAAGACAAAATCTGCCAGGACAACGATGCGGGCGACTGCGGCGATGACAGCCGCTTCACCCGTCAGGTGCGCCCGCAGCATAAAAAAGGCGATACCGGCGCCCGTGCCCAGCAGTACCGCCGCTCCGATGACATGAAGATACTTCAAAGAGAAATACAGCATCATCTCTCATCCAGGATCGCGAGCGCGACGAGATGCAACACAAAGATGGGTATGATCTTCAAGAGCGGCCCAAGCGGCTCTATCCACAGATCGGGACGAAGGATCGTGCCGGCAGCGGCATAAAACAACGAAAGCGCGAGCGCGCCATAGAGCCCATATCGCGTCACAGGTCGCCATGCGATCCCGACGCCAACGGCAATATCCGCGAGCGCCCCGACAACGACGGCGGGTCCTGACAGGAATCCTGCGCCGGTGCTGCGCATCAGATCCACGCCATTGGGATATCCTACCGTCAGTGAAATCACACCGGTGCCGATCCAGAACATTGGCAGTACGCTAAAGATAATTGGCTTGATCAGATATAGCCGCGCGAACCATTTTTCCTGAATTGGGGCCGGTTCCGCCGCCAGCGCATGGGCAAGTGAGCGAGGTCGAATGCGAGATATCGAGATCCAGCGCTCAGGGTCTCCAACGGCCCCCCTTGCGATCTCAAGCGCGGCATTGGTGCGCACCGGCGGGCGCCACCCCAGCGCGCCGGCAAGATCGCCTAGCCCATACATAAAGCGGGACGCGAGATGCGGAAGTGTAAAGCAGCGAGCTGGACGCCAGCCATACCACTTCCGGTATTGCGCGATGACTTCTCCCATCTCCAATCTGTCGGGACCGGCGACCTCGAGGGCAAGGCGCGACGGCGTTTTTGGTTTGAGAAAGAACGAAACCGTCGCCAGGAGATCTTCAAGTTGCACGACCTGAAGGGGCTGCGTGTCGGGCATCAGCGGGACAACTGGCAGGCTGGCGAGCGCCCGGATCAACGCGCTCGCGCCGAAGGCCGGACGGCCAAGAACCACCGAGGGTCTCAGGATAACCCACTCGAGATTTCGCGCCGTCAAGTGGCGATCGCCTACGTATTTGGTCGCCGAGAAAGATGATGGCTGCGCGCGATCGACGCCAATAGCAGAGAGGTGGATGATACGGCGCACGCCGCTTTGCTCGCAGGCCTCGAACAACGCACCCACTCCCGCTGCGTGGACGCCCTCCGTGTTCTCTTGCCTGCCGTCCTGGAGGACACCGGCGCAATTGACGACCGCATCAACGCCATCCAGGACAGGAACCCAAAATTCGGGCTCGCGGGCAGATGCAATATCCAAAGTCACCCATCCGGCGAGTTCCAATTCTCGGCGGGGGTGGCGAGCGAGCCCAATGACCTGATGTCCCTCGCGCGTTAACTGCGTCGCAACCGCAGATCCAATCAAGCCGCTCGCTCCGGTCACCAGAATTTTCATTATGTTCTAGCCTCGCCGCGCGCATCAGCTGGGCGCAGACAACCGCGCGTGATGCTGGGAGTTCCCAGCTAGCACGTCCCGAGACGGCTACGCGGTCGGGGAAAGTTAGCGTTTGAAGCGTCTGTTTCGGTGAATGTCGCTTGGTTCGTCTTCTAGGAGATAGCCGCAAGGCATTTTGGGCTGGCCATGGGTATATCGCGGAAGAATTCGCACGACATCGCCGCGTTTCTCTATTCGCCGAAATGAGGCTTCATGGCTCTCGCTTGAGATAAAGGAGATCTATGTCTTTGCCTCAAGCGGTCAACGGCCCGCGCGTCAGCAGCATTTCTGCCAGCGCAGCTTGCCTTCGAGCTCGTTCATGGATGATCAGATCTCTTGATGGGGCGGTCGGGTCAACTCTGCTGGTCTTGCAGCGGGAGCACTCGACCACAACCCCGCTCTCGGCATCATCGATGTGCGCCAGTATTTGGGCGTCCAGCAGCCGAGGGGTCAACTATGGTCTTGGACGCACCGCCGGGCGCGGGTTGCATGTCTGGCGGTGTGCCTCCCTGTGGACTTTCTGCCGGCGCGCCGCCCGTGCCGGTCGAGTTCGGGCCGGTCCAGCCCTGCGGCTGGAGTTGGCCCTTGTTGTCAGGCAACACCGTGCGACCGGTGCTGTACGAGGAGTCGCCCGGCTTTTTGTCTTCGCTCTGAGTTTGGGCCGTAGCCATAGTGGTGCAGATGGCAAGGCAGAACGCTGCAGGGGCAAGGCGCATGCTCAATCCTCGGATAGGTCTTCTTTTGTCCAAAACCGCCAGGACAGAGATGGTTCCAGAACAAAAAGCCCGGCTGGTCAGGCGAGAGCGCGAAATAGCGGGCTATCTGGGTACAGGTCACAGTCCAATCAGTAACGCATTGTCTAATTTTGGCTCATACGTTGGGCCCTTCCAATATAAACCTCAGCCACTCCGGAGGAACCTTTTCTGAGCGTCAGATTTGTTTGTCCAACCACTAGGTGGAGGAAGAACTTATGACCTCAAGATATCTCGGCATGGCTATCGTCGCAGTAGCGGCACTTGGCTTTGCAAGCACAGCGGATGCGCGTTCCCACCACAAACTGCACCACCATTCATCCATGAACAGCATGGAGCCTAAAGCTGGAGCGAACTCTTCCTCGAAACAAGCGGGCACGACTACGCCGCCCCGACCGACCAGCAAGGCGTCCACTTCGGAAACGCCAAAGCGTTAGTACTGAGGCTCCGCGGAGGGTTTACGATAGGCACAAATGGATTATGCCTCGCCACCCGCGAAAATGTCCTTCTTGATGACGGCGTGGACGCCCCAGTTGCCGTCAACCACCTGGGTGATGCCGAAGTCGACGCCGACTGTGATCAGAGAGATTGCCTCATCCTCCGTCAGCTTCTTGGTCGTCATCAGGAACTTGCGCATCTTGCGGAACGCATCGCGCAAGGCGAGATCGACCGACGATTTCGAGTAGATATCGGATTGCGCCTTGGCTCCGAGCTCGTTGAGGTAATTGGCAAAGCTGAAGCCATGCACCAGCCACTCGTTTTGAGTCTCTAGCATCGGATAATCAAGAGCTTCTAGCGCGGTGCCGGCCAGATCGGCCTTCTTGTGAAGAATGATCTGGAAGGTGCCATTCAGCGAGCATTCGATCGCTGTGCCGCACAATTCGGAATCGCCTTGCGAGGCATGCGAGTCGCCAACGGACAGCAGGCCGCCCTCAACCGCGACTGGATAATACATGGTCGCGCCTTTGCCGATCCGCCAATTATCGATGTTGCCGCCAGTGTAGCTCGGCGGAATCGAATCGACCATGTCAGCCTCTTTCGGTGCCAGCCCGATCACGCCAAAATGCGGCCGTATCGGGATACGAACGTTCTTCAGGATGCCGTGGTTCTCCTGAATAGTGCCGTGGTCGACCGGGACGCCCGGATAGTCGATGGTCTTATGCACCACGCCGGATGGATCGGTCTGCGGCGTCCATTTGAAATTGTATACCGCTTTCGCCCAGTTCCGTTCTCCGGTGGCATCGACCTCGTAGATGGTAATGACTTCGCGCGGCTTGGGTTCGGTAATCAGATCCTTGTAGTGGAAGCCCCACCATGCCGCAGCATTGCTGCCGAACGCCTTCCCGGGATATTTTGGATTGGCGCAGGGCCGAGGCGCAACATCGATGATCCGTAGCTCGATCACGTCACCTTCCTCGGCGCCGCGGACGTAGACCGGTCCAGTGAGGATATGGACGCCCAGGCCTTCGCCGGCACCGCGACCGAACAGCGAAGCATCCATCGGCCCTGCGCCACGCCGGTCCACACCCTTCTTCTCCTTGGTCCACAGGAATACGCTCTCGGCACCGAGATCGCCCTTGACCATGCGCTCGGCGTCGTCATTGGCATGGTGGGTCAGCGCCTCGATGGTGATGAAGTCACCAGAATCGATCTCGACCTGCGGCTTCAGTTTTTTGCTGAAATAACCCCAATGCACCGTGTCGGCGTTTGCGGGCAAATGATGATAGGCGCGCTTGGCCGGCTGATGCCTCTCGGCGGCGGCCGCCATCTCCGGCGTCACCAGCGAAATACCGCCGGCAGTAAGCGCCGCTGCGCCGCCGGCTGCGGCGAAGCTCGACTTCAGGAACGACCGTCGCTCACGATCGAGCGTTTCCTTGAATTTTCGGTGGTGCAGTTCAAATTCCGGACACGTCTTGTCGTCACCTGCACACATCGCATCGCTCCTCGCGGTTTGATCAACTTGCCCCTGCCGCAGTGACGCTATCATCTGTTCGAGCTGTTCAGCAACGATCAACGGCGCGCATGAGCGTCTTGAATGTGCCGAAAACCTGCAATTCCCTAAGCGAATTAACAGGAAAAATATTTCAAGGTTAGGGAATTTCTACGCGATAAGAGGGTATTTCCCAGAATTGTCGACAACCCGATGCTAGTTCGCTGCGCTAGCGAAGCTTGCCGCGAGGACTTGCGCGTCTAGCTAGATAGTGGCCGCTTGGTCAAGTTTCGCCATGAGATAGCGGCCAGCGGCGGAAGCAAGAAAGCACCCTCCTCCCAGTTGATGGTGGCTATATGTCTTGGCTTTCAAAGCCGCCATAGGTCAATCCCCTCATCAATACGTCAGCGTGAAGCATCTCGATCATGCCAAAGCTTTGTTGATAAGAGGAGATGAGTCGTTGGTTGATATTGCACTCGCGCTCAAGTTTTCTTGCCAAGCTCATTTACACGAGCATTCCGTCAGGTGACAGGTCAAACACTTGGTCAGTTTCGGGCGGAATTCAGGTTAAAGTGACGAAGCTGACAAGGCTTGGGTGGTTGCGCCGCCTTTGATTGCAGGCGAACCTAGTCGCCGCCTCATCGATTCCTGCGTGTCTCGATTGTCAGCAATAAATGACAAAACCTAGCAAGCAGTGCAAGACAGTCCTTCAATTCGACCATCATGTCTCAAGCCTGCTTGGCGGGAACGAGCAGCGCCGCATGATGGTGATGAGTCTGCACGACATCGACATCTAGGAATGGCCTTTAGCATCTCGTGCCCGCGCCACTGATCGGTTCCAAGTAGAGGCATCAAATGATTATTTGGGACAAGTTCTGTGAGACAACGAGACCACCGGTCTTGGAGATCGGAAAGTCGGTAAATTAATGTGCTGCGAAAAAGACTTTTTGCAACACAATCGGCGAAAACCAGACCTGGCGGCGATTGCTCCGCACGTTCTGTCTCCTGAGTAGTAGGGCCTAATCCTCAGGCTTGTGACATGCTATTGTTTGGGCCTTTCTCGGCGGCCGCGTTAGCCAGCCGGCGGAGGTCCGTGAATGCGCCTTGAACTAGATTGAATGGGTGCGACCACGAGATTGAATGGGGGTGTGACAATGATCGGGACTGGACCGGACGATAAAATTTATTCGGTCGTCAAGCTTACAACCGTCCTCAATGCTCTCGCCGACGAGGGCGTTTCGACGGAGGATGCGCTCGCCGCGGCGGCCGAAAGGCAGCAATCCATCAGCGGCGTTCAACGAAAATGGTGCGCACGCGTGCGCTATGCCCACCCTACGCTGCCCGGCAGCTCCCGCGCAACGTCCTAGTAATTGGTCGCGGACTTCTGATTCGGGATCCCGTCGATTGGGCATTCGTCAGTCCCCGCGGTCGGGCGGGTCATCGCCTCGACCATTTCGCGCGTGCCTTCCGGATCGGCGATCCACTTCTTATAGAAATCGTAGGGGCAGACCGCGACGCCGCGCGCGCTTTCGCCGGAATTGATCATGCCGGTATAGCCGCGATGGACCAGTTTGTAGAGGTGGTTCTGCGACTGGCCGGTGCGGCGGAAATCGCGGATCAGGTTCTTCGACAGCGCAGCATACTGGATGCCGTATTCCTCCTCGCCGGTCTCGCCCAGGGTGCGGCCGTCGAAGCCGATGATGGCGGAGTGACCGAAGTAGGAATAGACGCCGTCAAAGCCGGCGGCATTGGCGACCGCGACATAGACATTGTTGGCCCAGGCCATCGCCTTGGAAATGAGGATCTGCTGTTCCTTGGCCGGATACATGTAGCCCTGGCAGCGCACGATC
>Ga0208991_1000155_pt1 | contig 14124 bp, 14 predicted proteins | sample MedBloCAOM3_M2_FD_187855 | JGI IMG/M metagenome (GOLD analysis project Ga0208991, IMG submission 187855) | Forest soil microbial communities from El Dorado National Forest, California, USA - Mediterranean Blodgett CA OM3_M2 (SPAdes) (version 2) | ecosystem: Environmental > Terrestrial > Soil >...
GCACCATCATCCTGGCCGGCCAGCCGCACATCTCGCAGGCCTGGATCGCGCGCTTCAGTGGCTCCAGACCGTGCTTGAAAATCACGTTTTCCGACATCCGCACTTTCACGCCGATCAGGAAATCCGGATTTTCCGCGAGCGCCATCGCGCAGGCCTCTACTTGCGCGTTGTCGATGTTGTAGAGCTCGGCGACCGGGAACGCCGACAGCCCGTTATTGGCGATGTGGACGAACGCAAAAATTCGCGCACGCGACTGCGCCACGATATAGCGGCGCAGTGCCGCAAGGTTGTTGACGCCGGCATCTCCCGCCGACACCACCGTCGTGGTGCACTGATGCTGCACCAGTTCGTCGGCGGGGATGCCGATCGCCGAGCCATAAGGGTAGACGTGGCAATGCAAATCGATCAGGCCGGGCGTGACCAATTTGCCTGCGGCGTCGATGGTCTTCGATGCGCGGGCCGGCGGAATCTCCGGCTCGATCGCCTCGATCACTCCCCAGCGGATGCCGATGTCGCGCTTGCCGCGCAGCGACTGGCTGGGATCGAGCACGTCGCCGCCCTTGATTACGAGGTCGAACTTGTCGGCCGGACCCATCGCCGCCTCAGTGGACGTTGTGAGGCGTCCCGACAGCGTCGCTGCAGCGGCCGATCCCGTAAGCGCAAGAAAATTGCGGCGTGACAATGTGAACATGCTGGCGCTCCCCCAAATGAGATTTTTTTGTCGATGAAGGATGCCCCGGGCGCTGGCTTTCCGCAAGCCGCGCCGATGAATAGGGCCTGTGCTTGGCGCGCCGACACCCAGCTTCGATTGCCGATCACCGCACGTAAGCGGAGCGCGAAACTTGAGCGGGCATTTTAACCGGCAATTCAACGCCGTCACAGCATAGATGCAGGTAGAGAAACGCCTTGAGTACCGGACGGCGATCCTCCGATGCGCCGGTGCGCAGTCAGCCCCCAATAAAACGAATAGGAACGCAGCTGGCCTCTGCAAGCGCGTTGCCCTAGTCTTCCGTTCGCAAAACACCAAGGGCCGAAGAGCCTGAACGGGAGACACCCATGGCTGCCATTCGAATTCTCGCGACCACGCTTTGCCTGCTCGCTTCCGGCGCCGCGTTCGCCGATGATCCCTTGCCGCGCGCCAAGCCCGAAGACGTCGGCCTCTCCAGCGAGCGGCTGGGACGGATCAGCGCGACGCTAAAGGCTGACATCGAGGCCGGACGTATTCCCGGAGCGGTCATCGCCATCGCCCGGCACGGCAAGCTGGTAGCCCTCGATGCATATGGCTGGCGCGACAAGGCGGCCGGCGTCGCCATGACCACGGACACCATCTTCAACATCGCCTCGATGACCAAACCTATGACGGCGGTTGGCGCCTTAATGCTGTATGAGCAGGGCAAGATCCTGATCGACGATCCGCTCAGCAAGTATTTTCCGAAATTCGCCAGCATGCGCGTCGCTGTGCGCGACGCAGGCGAGCCGACTGCCGACACCGTGCCAGCCAATCGCCAGATCACAATCCAGGATCTGATGCGCCACACCTCGGGCCTGATCTATGGCGGCCGCGGCAACACCCTGGTGCACAAGATGTATCCCGCCGGAAGCGGCGATGCGTCGCGCGATTATGACGGCGCGGCCTTTATGGACAAACTGGCGTCGCTACCGCTCTTGTATCAGCCCGCGACCGTGTGGGATTACGGCTTCGGTCTCGACGTGCTCGGCCTCACCGTCGAAAGCATTACCAAGCAAACGCTCGGGCAATATCTGCAAGCCAACCTGTTCACGCCGCTTGGAATGACCGACAGCGGATTCTCGATTTCCCCGGATAAGGCCGCGCGCTACGCAAAGCCGTTGCCGGCCGATCCCGACACCGGCAAGCCGCAGGCACGCAGTCCGGAGTTGACGCAACCGCTCAAATTCGAATGCGGCGGCGGCTGCGCGGCTTCCACCGCGAGCGACTATCTGCGCTTTGCAATGATGCTGATGAACGGCGGACGCTCCGGCGAGGCCCGCCTGCTCGGCCGTAAGACGGTCGACTACATGCTGTCCGATCAGCTCGGCCCGAATATCAAGAATCTCGTTGGCAACGCCGACCCGACCCGCGCCGACTATGGTTTCGGTCTCGGGCTTGCGGTGCGCACGACCCCCGGCGTTGTTCGAATGATGGGATCGGTCGGGCAGTTCTCCTGGCCCGGCGCCAGCGGCACCGACTGGTGGGTCGATCCGAAGGAAGAACTCGCGGTGGTTTATCTCTCCGCGGCGCCCGGCCCGATGCGCTGGCACTACCGCCAGAAGATCAATGCTTTGGTGTATCAGGCGATCATCGAGTAACGCGCAGCGTCCGCCAGCCGTTGCTTAACAACTGTTCAGAATTCTCCGGCAGTTCCCCGGGAACGTTGCCCACGGCTGCGATGTTTAGTTCTCGCTCAACCGAGGAGAACAACATGAAGAAGCTTGGATACATTTTTGCCGCGCTTGGCGCGATCGCCGTCGTGGCGCCATCGATTGCAAGTGCTGAGGACGTCGTGATCAGGAACGGCGACCATCATCACTTCGGCGCGCGGGCCGAATTCCGCGGACATCGCGACCGCGGCTGGCACCAAGGCTGGCGCCAGCGCCACGCCGACAGGGTCGTGATCGTCAAGCATCGTCATCACGAATACTGAGGCTCGACACAGGAATGGCCCCGCGAGGGGCCATTCTTTTTATGTCAATCCCACGCCGGCGCGAAGCCGGGATTCACGCAGCGCCTGTTTTTCGGCAGCGCCGTGATGGCCTTCCGGTCCGCATCGTCCAGGGTCAACTTCAGCGCGTCGAGATTGGCCTGCTGGCTCTCACGGCGCGACGCCTTCGGAATCGCGGCAACGCCGTCCTGGTCGAGCAGCCACTTCAGCGCTACCTGCGCGGCGCTGGCGCCATGCTTGCGGCCGATCGCGGCCAGCGTCTCGTCGGACGAAACCTTGCCCTGCGCCAGCGGGCAATAGGCCACCAGCGGGATCGATTTCGCCGCCAGATATTGGCGCACCTTGGTCTGATCGAGCATCACATGGTATTCGATCTGGTTGCAGGCGATCGGGGCCCTGATCTCTTCGACCACCGTTTTCAGCAGCGCGACGTTGAAATTGGCGACGCCGATGGCGCGGGTGCGGCCCTCCGCCCTCAGCTTGAGCAAGGTTTCGAAGATCGCCAGCAGGTTCATGTTTTTGGCGGGCCAATGCACCAGATAGAGATCGACGTGGTCGAGCTTCAGCTTTTTCAGGCTGGCGTCCAACGCTCTGCGGATCGCATCCGGCTCGAGGTTTTCGTGCCAGACTTTCGTGGTGACGTGCAGATCCTTGCGCGCGATGTGAGATGCGGCGAGGGCCGCGCCGACGGCGTCTTCGTTGCCATACATTTCTGCGGTGTCGATATGCCGATAGCCGAGAGCAAGCGCGCTTTCGACCGCCGCGTGGCAGACCTCGCCCTGCATGCGAAAGGTGCCGAGCCCCAGCCGCGGCAGGCTGATGCTTTGGGTTTCCAGATATTCCATGATAACTCCTAAACACGTAAAACCGCCGGAGCGAACAACCGGCTATGCCGCGTGACGGGCGTTTTGTTGAGGGAATAGATGAGACGGCGGGTCCGCCGTTTGATAGTCTGGACGCATCGCCGGGTGCAAATCAAGATCGAGTTAGATAACGATGGTTAGGGCATTACGACGATGGCTGGAGGCCAACGAACTGTTCGCGATCGTAACCGGCGTACTCGGTGCGCTCGTAGTGCTGTCCATGCTGCTGGTATTGGGCGGCTATCTCATCGTGACGCGCTGAGCCGGTTTTCTGAAGCTTTAGTTGCCTTGCCGCAAAATATTGGCGACGTTACCAAGAGCCGCTTTTATCGTGTATTTATTTTTCCTTTCAACTCGAAGTAGACGTGATCTATTTTAATCGTTTCATCCAATTTAGAGGGTCGCCCATGAGCAAGCCGCTAAAATTCCTTTCGCCTGGCCTTTTCGCATTTTTCTTTGCGTCGTCGACAACACATGCTTACGACATCAATGATATTCAGAGAGCGTCCTCAGCTGCACCCGCGTTCACGAACTTCACGAGCCCGCGGGAGATATATGAATACGATTTGAAAGTTGAGAATCTTTGCGACAAGCCGGGCAGCCTAGCAACTGTAACCAATGCATGGATCGGACCCAAGAGAGAGAATTGGGATCTAACCATCTCAGATAGATCGGTAGCGTTGGCAGCGGTTGTTACCTTCCCAAATGCGAAGGCCGACCAGGTTAAGCAGGTCAAAGTACCGCTGCTCGCGCAAACGAACTTTGGCGACGCGGTCGTTCAAAACTGCGACGGCACCATTATCACCGACGTACCTGCAAACGCGAAAGTGAAGCTTCATTTTGAGTTCAAACGAAGTTCCACTTACCGATTCAACGATCCATCGAAATTCATCGGGGGTCTCACGAAGGTGGCATCCAGTGCGGCGAGCTTGGGAGCGATTGGTAGCGGAGCTGTAATTGTCGGGGCCACCATCGTTCCCGTCGTGTCATTCCTTGAAAAAAACCTTGCGCCCATCACCGCACTTAATGTTGGCGTCAATGAAGTAATGGAATCTTTTTCGGAAGTAAAAAGTCCTGACCCAAAACAGTATGAGATCAACTCAATTGCAAACAAGATCAGTTACAAATCAGGACGTACGTCAGTAATAACGATCACCAAAATCGGGAGGGACGGCGGACCCGTTGTGGAGGGGCTCAATGGGTGGCCGGGCGTAGCTGCCGCCTTTTCAGCTCGATACGGTTCTCTTACAGATCAATTCAACAATGCTCAGAATGCGGTTGACTCCCCTTGGGCTGCCAATCTCGCAAAATTCTGCGGCAAGCTTCGGAACTATATTGATGGAGCCACCAAGGGAGACCGTTTTGCTACGGCGCTCGGCATTGGATTTCACGCGTTCTATAATTCAACCGAGTACGGCGGCAAAACATGTCTGAACTCTTGGGAAATCGCGAAACTAAAGCAGCGAAATTTCTCACCGCCCTATCCAGATGCTTGGCCGAGCGACCCCGCTATAACTCCTGTCGCGGCCGCAGCGCCAATGCCGCGCCGGTCGGCCGCAAATGCGTCACGCTTAGCTTACGCTCGGTTGGGACGTTGAGCCTTGTAACTCCTAGCCGCATAACCGCCAGTTGCGGATGGGATGATTAGCCTAGCTAGCATCCCGTCCATAATGCTGAACGTCGCACGGGCTGCTGACGTCTACAACTATCAGACAGCCCGTTACCCCATTGGGGCAGAGTGGGGGGTGGCATGACGACGGCTGAGGCCAGCGAACTGCCCACGATCGTCGCCGCCGCGCGCTCGCTGTACTGTCGATGCTGCGCGCCCAGGGCGGCTATCTGATCGTGGCGCGCTGAGCCGGTTTCTGAGATCGGTCAAATGTGATGAGCGAGGACTCTTCCCGGCCGCGCGTCCGGCTGCGGCTCGATATCGACCGACCATAGATCGCGATTGTCGACATCCTTCAACGTCACCGTCATGACGCCAGACCGGCCGTCGATATCGACGCGGCCGAAGAACTGCAGTCCAAAACACGGTGCGAGATTTTCGCCCTGTTCCGCGCTGCAACCTTTTTGAAACATCGCCGCCGGGCCGAACGTATTATCTAACTCGCCCGGGGCCCATGTCCCCGCATGCAGCGGACCCGAGACGAATTCCCAGAATGGCTCGAAATCCTGAAACACCGCGCGGCTCGGATCGTAATGGTGCGCGGCCGTATAGTGCATGTCGGCCGTTAGCCAAACGGTATTCCTGACGCCGGCGCGATTCATGAATGACAACAGATCGGCAATTTCGTGTTCGCGCCGCTCGGGGGGCCCATCGCCGAGTGCAATCGCGTCTTCGCTGATCAATCCGATCGGCAGGTCCGCGGCGATAACTTTCCAGGTCGCATTGGAAGCTGCGAGCTCGCGCTTCAGCCAGGCCAGTTGCGCCGAGCCCAGGATGAAGGTGTCGCCGCGGTCGTCGCGCTTGTTCCAGGTCGAATCGCGATAGCTGCGCATGTCGATCAGAAACATATCCAGCAGTGGCCCGTATCCAATCTTGCGATAGACACGGCCATCCTGTTCGGGGATCGCGCGGATCGGCATGAATTCATGAAACGCGCGGCGTGCGCGTGCAACCAGTCTGGATGTGCCGTCCTCAGCGTAACCCGTCTCGTCGGCGGTACCGACCGGCGACCAGTCATTGGTCACTTCATGGTCGTCCCACTGCGCGAGCATCGGCACCTGCGCATTAAAGGCGCGCAAATTGTCATCGAGCAGGTTGTATTTGTAGTTGCCGCGAAACTGCGCGAGACCGTGCGCAACAATGGATTTCTCTTCCGTTACGATATTCCGCCAGGTTTCCCCGTTCGGTAGTTTCAACTCAGCGGGGATAGGACAGTCGGCGTAGATGTGATCGCCGGAATGAATGAAGAAATCCGGACGGTTTTCGAGCATGGTCTTGTAAGTTCGCATGCCGCCGCGGGACGCATCGATACCCCAGCCCTGCCCCGCGGTATCGCCCGACCAGACAAACGATATCGAACCTTGCTCGAGCGGCGCTGTCCGGAAATGCCCAACCTGCGTTTCGCCTGATATCCCTGATAGAGCGATGTCTTCAAACCGCACCCGGTAGAAAATATCCTGCCCAGGCGGAAGACCTTCGAGCAGCACTTTCGAGGTGAAATCGCGCTTCGGCAACGCTTCTGACGATGCGATGCGAATAATTGTCTTGAAGCTTTCGAGCGTAGAGCACTCCACTTGCATGCGCGCGGGCCGGTCGGCTCTCGCCCACACTACCGCAGAGCCGGCGGACACATCGCCCGACGCAACCCCGTTGGCGATCTGTGGACGATCTGCGGCGCGGCTGAGATAGGGCCCGGCGAGACCTCCTAGTCCAGCGAGCGCGACCGTGGATGCAGAGCGGAACAGTAGATGACGTCTGGTCAGACTTTGCTTCGCGCGTATCGCAATCGCCATTCCGGGTACCCTCGTCGAATCACGACGAAGGTTGCCCGCTCAACTTGACTCCGAGCCGACAGTTTTGCGACAGGGGGATGACTCAAGGATTTGTGAGGGCGCGCTGATTGCGATCCGCGCTACGCGGCACTCAATTGCGCTACTGCTTCCACTTGCAGATGCCGCCCGATTTGCACGGCCAGGCTTGAATCCGCGTATCGAACGCTTGCGCGTCGAGCGGATTGCCCTGTCGCCGCGCCAGCTTCGTTCGAGCCGCGCTGCGCGGTTTCTCCGCGCGCATATGCACAACCCTGGTCTTGTGAATAACGACTTTGGGCTCGGCTTTCGATTCCGCGCTTGCCTGCGCGCCCTCACTTCCGCGATCGGTTCTTGCTTCGACCTGAACCGGCACAAATTGCGAGGCAGGCCCAAGCGGCTTCGGCGAAAGCACGGCCTTGGAAAGGTCGAGGCTAAGGAACTCGTCGGGACGGTATTCATCCGCCATTGCCAGACCGCTCCATGCCAGCAGCATCGCGCAAATGATGGCGGCGAAAGCATTTTTCAGGACCATTCGAGGCCTCCTGAAATACCAAAAAGGGAACAGTGGCACATTTAAGAAGCGGACTGCGCAATTCCAGCTGATGTTGCCGGCAAGGTTACCGCGTTTACCCCGGCTTCGAAAGGCCTCGCGGACCAAGCCCCGATCGAAGGCCGTTGGAACCGTTGTCATCGCGGAACGTTCTGCTTTCTGGATTTGGAGAAAGACGTCTTTCGTTGGAGCCAAAGAATGATTTATCGAGTCGCGGCAGCAGTTTTCGCAGGATACCTGGTTGTGGGCGCTGCCGCCGCACAATCGACCACACCATCGGGCGATAAGCCGGAGACGAGTTGTATCACTTCGCCGCCTGCGACCACGGGAAGCGCGGGCGACAAAAAATCCGATTCAAAATCCGATTCCATGGCAATGGAAAAGAGCGCGATCCTGCCCGATGCCGGTGGCACAGATTCGGCCGCGCCCACGGTGCAGCAGGACAGCAAGTCCATGGAAGTCCGCCCGGATTGTCCGCCGGAGCCGAAACCGAAGTAACGTCACAGCCAAATCGAATTAGAGAGCAGCGGATTCGTTCCGCGGGCGGCAGGCCGCGCTGGGCCGCCACGGGCTCACTCGATCACGATGCGCGGGGGCGGTCTGCTCGCCGTGCCGGCGGCGACCGCCATCCAGATTTCACGTGCGATGCCGATATAGTGCCTTGCATGCACGCTGTCGGGCTCGATCGCGACAATCGGGCGTCCGTCGTCTGACGTCTCGCGAATGTGTGAGTCGAGCGGGATCTCGCCCAGAAATGGGATTCCACGCATTTCGGCCTCCAACCGTGCGCCGCCGTGACCGAAGATCGGCGTGACATGATTGCAGGTCGGGCAACAAAAGCTCGACATGTTTTCGATCAATCCCAGCAGGGGTATGGTCACTTTCTGAAACATGGCGATGCCGCGCCGCGCATCGATCAACGCGAGGTCCTGCGGCGTCGAGACAATAATCGCGCCGGTGAGCGGCGCCTGCTGCGCCATGGTGAGCTGCGCGTCGCCAGTGCCAGGCGGCAGATCGACGACAAGAATATCGAGATCGCCCCACGCCACTTCGCGCAGCATTTGCGTGATGGCCGAGATCACCATCGGCCCGCGCCAGATCATGGCGAGGTCTTCCTCGACCAGAAAGCCAATCGACATCACCTTGACGCCAAAGCGCTCCATCGGTTCAAGCATGCGCGGGCCCACTAGGCGCGGTTTGCCGCGCAGACCAAATAGTTTCGGCTGCGAAGGACCGTAAATGTCGGCGTCGAGGATGCCGGTTTTCAATCCCATCGCAGCGAAGCCGAGCGCAAGATTGCATGAGGTGGTGGATTTGCCGACGCCTCCCTTGCCGGAGGCGATAGCGATGACGTGCTTCACGCCGGGAATGCCGGCGGCTTTCGAGGTCGCACGCGCTTTCAGGTCTGGATGGATGGCGGACACGATGTGCTCCTCACGATCCGAGCGGATCGCCCTTCTTCGCATCGCGCGCGCGCAAATAGTCCTCGGTGGTCATGACGGGCGGGCGCTGCGGCGCCGCGTGCGGGTCGAAGCTCTCGTTCACCACGGCTTCGACGCGGCAATCCGCGCACATCTTGATGACATCGATCCGCTTGGCGTTGGCGCCCTGGAACATCCAGTGCTTCTCGCCGAGCTTGGCGAGCACGCGGTCGATCGAGCTTTTGGTGCCGAACGGTTTGCCGCAGGCAATGCAATGGAAAGGCTCTTCTTCCTTCAGCACGCGCAGCGGCGCGTCCCATGCCTTGAAATCGAGGCGCGGCTCAAGCGTGATGACCTTCTCCGGACAGGTCGATTCGCAAAGTCCGCATTGCACGCAGAGGCTTTCGGTAAAGCGCAGCATCGCGCGGTCGGGATTGTCTGAAAGCGCCCCCGTTGGGCAGGCGGTGACACAGGCATGGCAGAGCGTGCAGCCCTCGACGTTGAGTTTCACGCCGCCGAACGGTGCGCCTGGCGCCAGCGGCACGATATCGACTGGCGCGGGCGCGGCGAGATGGAGTTCGCGAAATGTGGTCTCAAGCACGCTGCGCTTCGCACCGCGCGGGACAAAGCCGGCAGGCTTTTGCGCCGCGACGCCAACCGGCGCTGCATCGAGCATGTCGCGTAACTGGTCCGGATCGTCGGTCTCGATGATGCGCACGAGGCCTGCGCCGAAGCCGAGCGCCGAAATAATGCTGTCCGACATCTCGACCGCTTGGCGAAGTCCTGAAATGTCGTGCCTGGGCCTGGCACGCGTCACGATTGCGACGCCGCTGCCGCCATAGGCAAAGACTGCCGCGATGATCTCCGGTCCGAGCTGCGTCACTTCGTTGACGCGCAGCGGAAGCACGTTCGCCGGCAAACCGGCGCCGAACCGCGCCAAAGCGTCGATGATTTCCTCGCCGTGCTCGCCGTCGTGAAACAGCACGATGGCGTCGCTGCCACCAGCCTTGCGGTAGGTCTGCAATAGCGTGCGCAACCGCCGCATCAGTGCGTCCGCGCTCGGCAGCGAATACGACGCCGCGCCCGTCGGACATACCGACGCGCACGAGCCGCAGCCCGCGCATACATTGGCGTCGATGACGACCGAATTCCCGTTCGGCGTGATCGCACCGGTTGGACACTGATCGAGACAGCGCGTGCATCCGGTGATGCCGGAGCGCGAATGGGCGCAGAGCGACTCTTCAAAGTGAATAAAGCGCGGCTTGTCGAACGTGCCCACCAGACCGCCCGCATCCGCGATCGCGCGCTCGACAGCGGCCCGGTCGCGCGGATCGGCCCGCAGATATCCCGGGCGCAATTCGTGCGCGGGGAACATCGGAACGCCGCCGCTGAGATCGAGGATCAGATCGCAGGTCGAAATTGCGCCATCGCGCGAAGGCCCGAACACGAGCTTCGCACGTGAGGAGGGCAATGGCAGCGCGTAGTCGTCGATCGCAAGCTCAAACCGGCCGAGATGTCCCCGAGCGTTGCGGATCGTGCCTTTGAGAACCGGAAACTCGTTCGTCCTGCGAGGCGTCACGTCGCCGGGCTTTGTGAGAAGCACGGTGATGTCGAGACGGTCCGCAAGACGCTGTGCAGCCTCGATTGCGATCTCGTCGCGGCCATAGACAAGCGCGACGCCGCTGCTTTCGAGCGTCACCAGCGAAATCGGCGGCATGTCTTCGCCTGCCGCGGCAATCAACGCCGCGGCTTTCGGGCCGGCCGCGGCCGCATCATTCGACCAGCCGCCGGTCTCGCGAATGTTGACAAAGGTGAGCTGAGCTTGCGGGAAATTCTCCGCGACTTCCTTGAACAGCGGGGCTTCCTGGGTGCAGGCGACGGTGACGGGCGCGCCGTCGGCAAGGGCTTGCTTGAACCGCTCAAGCTCGAGACCGCAGAGCTGGTTCGCTTGCGTGATCTTTGCCGCGCAGCCGCGACCGATCGCCTCCGCGTCGAGCGGCATGGTCTTCTCGCAACTGCAGATCAGGAGATGAGAGGACGTTGCACTCATTGCGAATTACCCTGAAGCGGCGCGCCGAACGGACGGTTGCTCCGTTCTACGGTTCCGCGGTACTTGCTAAGATGAAAATTTGCAAGGTCAAGGCCCGCTCGCCTCATGACCTTGACCGGGATAGCATACACCGGCGGATTGCAAAGCAACTAAGGATGAATTCTTCGATGCCGTCGCGTCTTGCGGACCTGGAGCAGACACTCGATCTGCCTCCAGGCTACACCCTGGTTCCGTTGCGTGAATTTGGCGACGCGTTCGTTCACGGCTGCGCGATCGCGTCCGATGCCGGCGCGGGAACGCTGGTCTGGGTGCGGCGCTACGATCTGGTCGAATTCGCCGTGGTTCTGGAACCCGACGAGCCGCTGGTGTCGGCGCGGCGGGCGTTCTTTGCCGGCATGAACGCTGTGGCAGACGCGATTGCCGCCCATTGCCCGCCGGAGCGGGAAGTCAGTTTCGGCTGGCCTGACGCGATTCTGTTCGATGGCGGGCTACTTGGCGGCGCGCGGCTCGGCTGGCCAACAGATTGCGCCGAGGGCGAGGTTCCTGCGTGGCTGGTGCTCGGCGTCATCCTGCGCGCCGCCGATATGGCGCATGTCGAAGAGGTGGAGGCCGCTGCCGGCGTTTCCCTGTTGAGCGAAGGCTTCGAGATGATCGACACCGACGCGATCATCGGCAGCTTCGCCCGTCATCTCATGACCGCGTTCGACCGATGGAACGAGCGCGGGTTCGAGGCGATCTCACGGGATTATCTGGAGCGGCTTCCCGGGCGAAAAGCGGGCGAGCGCCGAAGCATCGACCTCAACGGCGACCTCCTGGTGGGCCCGCCAGCCGGCGGCGGGCCACCCGAGCGAACCAGTCTTGTGGATGCGCTCGCCAAGGCGGCTTGGTATGATCCGCAAGCGCGCGGTCCGAAACTCGGATGAGGCGGACATGTTGAAGTTCCCGCGGACCATCAGGCTCGACCCCTCGGATACGTTTGTTTTCGAGCGGGCGGCCGAACCCGGAGAATGGGCTGTTTCCGGCGCTTTTGTGTTCTGGAACCAGGACCCGGCCAGCCTCGGCCAGAAGCAGCGCGTGGCGCTGCGTTCGGGCTTTCTCGGCATCGACAGCCTCGGCTGGTCCACGCTTGCTATCGTCACTGAGGCGACGGAGGCGGACCGGCAAGCCATGGTCGGGCGCCTCGCAAGTCAATTGCTGGAGAAATTCGGCGCACCCGATCTTGCGGCCGCGCGTCTTGCCGCCGAAGAAGAGGTCGCATTTGCGGCTTCGTTGTGCGACCACCCGCCTCAGACCTTGCTCGCCGTGCAGCGCAGCGTCGAGAACGGCGAAATCCGCGAGCGCTTTCGCACGCTGAAGCCGCGCGAAGCCGCGGCGGATGCCGATCGGTTGCATGCGCATGTCAGCGCCTTTACCTTTCATGAGGTCGAAGGCGACATTGAACCCGCCGAAGAGGTGGACCTTCTCGGAATGATCAAGACTGACCGCATGACGACGGATCGCACATGAGAGAATTCTGGGTCGCCTCGGGCCATCACCTCACGCGCCGTGCCGATCATGGTGGGCTCGTGGCGACGCCCGAACTGATCATGGCCTATCTGGCCCGGCCTGAATTGATGCCGCCGGCCGACGCCTGCGAGGCCGAACGCAATCTGCACGCAAGCCTGTTGGCGGATCCTCTCCGTCCGGTCTCAAAGGCGGACATCGCCGCTCTCGCCGACGCCGATGCGCGCGAGAACTGGACCTTCATGATGGCTTTCCGCGACCGGCTGATCGCTGCGCCATCGCTTGAAGCCGTGTATGTGGCCTTGGCCCGCAAAGGGGCCGGCGATCTGCCGCCGATCTTCCTGTCCCAGCTCTGCCATCTGATCTTGCGCAATGCGCTGGAGGGTTGCGACGATCCTTACACGCTGCGTGCGGCCGAGCTGTTCTATCGCAGCCAACTGGCCACCGTCCACGACGGTGCGCTGCTGTTGGCCGATGCGGAAGTCATCGAGGCGCAGCAACACGCGCAACACGACATGCATTCCTCGCCACTCACGGCCATGCTCCAGCCGAAGGCGTTCGGTGAGATGGATGTGATGGACGACGACAACGCCTGGACTTACTGGTCGCGCTCGGACGCACATGCGATGGTGATGAACATCGGCGGCAATCCGAAGGCGCGTGCCGGGTTGTGCAGGGTCATCGAACGATGGGTTGCCCATCTGCTGGGCGTTGCCGTCAGTGTGGAAACGGTCGCTTCGATCGAAGACCGCGACTGGCGTTGGTTCATAGGCCTCGACAGCGAGGGCACCCGGATCGGCAACGCCTTGTGGAACGGCGCCGCGCTGGATGGCAACGCCGCGGAGCGCATCGTCGCCCTGATGCGTTTGAACATCGAGGACGCTCGGCTGGTGGATGAGCGCGTCGGCACCAGGCCGGTCTATCTCATTCTGGCGATGGGCGCAGACAAAGTGGTGCGCCTGAAGCCGCAAAATCTGGTCGCAGGGCTACCGCTCGCGTCGTCAGCGAATGTTGCATGATCAACCGGCGAACGGAGGATCGACCATGGCAATGACCGAGTCGTCCCGCGAAGTCGGTGTGGTTTTGCGCCGCCGTACGATCGATAATCCATGGATCGATCATATGTGGTCGCCGGTCATGATTCTTGACGATGTGCCCGCGACCGCGCAGTGGACCGTGTTGTCCACGGAGGCCGATGCAACGATTTACTACGCAGGCTCCACGAGCATCGATCTGTTCAGCTCGGACACAGCGAATTATCGCGACAATCTGGCCGATGGCGAACCGCTCATTTGGGTCGCGCTGCGGCGTCAGGATGGCGGCCCCGAACTCGAATTGACAAAAGTAACGGCCGACCCGACCGAAGGCGAGGCGCTGTTTGAAAGCGGTTGTGATGTGATCGGTACCGTTGCGATGCCGGCTGAAATCGCGTCCTGGATCGCAGCCTTTGTCGATCAATTCCACGTCGAGCGCGTATTCCACAAACGCAAGCGGGACCGCGCGGGCGGCGACCGCCAGCGAGCGCCGGGCGGCTCCCCGGATGAAGGAACAGGCCGCACATGAGTGGTCCGGACCA
>Ga0208991_1000156_pt1 | contig 14066 bp, 9 predicted proteins | sample MedBloCAOM3_M2_FD_187855 | JGI IMG/M metagenome (GOLD analysis project Ga0208991, IMG submission 187855) | Forest soil microbial communities from El Dorado National Forest, California, USA - Mediterranean Blodgett CA OM3_M2 (SPAdes) (version 2) | ecosystem: Environmental > Terrestrial > Soil >...
CGCTGATCATCAGGGCGGGGGTGCCGGCTTGCGCCGCGCGATGCTATAGGTCGCTATGGCATCGGTCCTCGATCTCATCGGCAACACGCCTCTCATCGAGGTCACCCGCATCGATCGCGGTCCCTGCCGGCTCTTTCTCAAGCTCGAGAGCGCGAACCCGTCCGGCTCGCTCAAGGACCGGCCGGCGCGCACGATGATCGAGGCGGCGGAGGCCGACGGCCAGCTCAAGCCCGGCGGCACGATCGTCGAGGCGACGGCCGGCAATACCGGGCTTGGGCTCGCCCTGGTGGGTGGCCGTAAGGGCTATCGCACGCTGCTCGTCGTGCCCGACAAGATGGCGCGGGAGAAGGTGCTGCACGCCAAGGCTATGGGCGCGGAGGTGGTCACCACGCGCTCGGACGTCGGCAAGGGCCATCCCGATTACTATCAGGACGTGGCCGAGGCGATCGCGCGTCGCACAGCCGGCGCGATTTTCGTCAACCAGTTCGCCAATCCGGCCAACCCCTTGGCGCACGAGATGACGACCGGCCCGGAAATCCTGCGCCAGATGGATGGCGACGTGGACGCCATCGTGGTCGGCGTCGGCTCCGGCGGGACGCTGACCGGGATCGGCCGCTTCATGCGACAAGCGTCGCCCAAGACCGCGATGATCCTCGCCGACCCCGAGGGCTCGGTGCTCGCGTCTTATATTGCGACCGGCCGAATGACCGAGGCGGGGAGCTGGGCGGTCGAAGGCATTGGCGAGGACTTCGTGCCCCCGAATGCCGATCTCACACTGGTCTCGGAGACCTTCACGATTCCCGACGCCGAGAGCTTCGCGTCGGCGCGCGAACTGTTGCGCGTCGAGGGCGTTCTTGCCGGCTCCTCCTCGGGCACGCTGCTGGCGGCCGCATTGCGCTATTGCCGCGCCCAGTCGGTACCGAAGCGGGTGGTGAGCCTGGTTTGCGATTCCGGCGCTAAGTATCTGTCAAAGGTGTTCAATCCCACCTTCCTGGCGCAGGAGGGCTGGAGTCATCCCGATCGCTACGGCACCGTGCGCGACGTCGTGGTCAGCCGATACAGCGAGGGCACCGCCGTCTTCGTGCGCCCGCAGGACAATCTGCGCACGGTCTTTGCCCGCATGCGTTCGGCCGATGTCTCGCAGCTGCCGATCATCGATGAGAACGGACGCGTGGTCGGCCTCGTCGACGAAAGCGACGTGCTGGCGGCGCTGCTCACGGAGTCGGACGATCCGAACAAGGTCTTTGGGCGGCCGGTGAAAGACGTGATGGTGACGCGGCTCGAGACGATCTCCGCCGATGCGCCGATCGCCGACCTCGTGCCGCTGTTCCGCAAAGACTACATCGCTATCGTGATGGACGGCGATCGGTTCCTCGGCATCGCGACCCGCCTCGACCTCATCAACTATTTCAGGATCACTGTATGATGGGCCGTGCCATGGATCCGGGACCGTTCCGATCTGTGGCGGTCCCGGATCAGCGCTGCACCGAGTGCGGGACACGTTCGTTGAAGGGCTTGTAAATGACCAGATCGAACCGACTCGACTTCGCCACCCGTTGCATTCACGCCGGGCAGGAGCCCGATCCGACCACCGGCGCGGTCATGATGCCGATCTACGCCACGTCGACTTACGTGCAGCAGAGTCCGGGCGTGAACAAGGGCTACGACTACGCGCGCACCAAGAATCCCACGCGCATGGCGTTCGAGCGCTGCATCGCCGATCTCGAAGGCGGCAGTGCGGCTTTCGCCTTCGCGTCCGGCCTAGCTGCCATTTCGACGTCGCTCGAATGCCTCGACCACGGCTCCCACGTCATCTCGGTCGATGACCTCTATGGCGGCTCGCGCCGTCTGTTCGAGCGGGTGCGCAAGCGCTCGATGGGGCTGGAGGTGAGCTATCTCGATCTCGCCGACCCGGATGCGATCGAAGCGGCGATCCGGCCCAACACCCGCTTGGTCTGGGTTGAGACGCCGACCAATCCGCTGCTCAAGCTCGTCGATCTCGATCGCGTCGCCGCGATCGCCAGGCGGCGCGGCATCTGGGCCGCCGCCGACAACACGTTTGCCAGCCCCTACGTGCAGCGCCCGCTCGAACATGGCTTCGATCTCGTCGTGCATTCGACCACGAAATATCTCAACGGCCATTCCGACATGGTCGGGGGCGTGGCGATCGTCGCCGACAACGCTGATTTGAACGAGCGTCTCAAATTCCTGCAGAACGCCGTCGGCGCCATTCAAGGTCCATTCGATTCGTTCTTGGCGCTGCGTGGTCTCAAGACCCTCGCGTTGCGTATGGAGCGGCATTGCGCCTCGGGGCTGAAGATCGCCGCCTGGCTCGAACGCCACCCCAAAGTACGGCGGGTGTTCTATCCCGGGCTTGCGAGCCATCCGCAGCACGCGCTCGCCAAGAAACAGATGCGCGCCTTTGGCGGCATGATCTCGGCCGAGCTCAACGGCACGCTCGACGATGCGCGCCGTTTTCTCGAACGCTGCCAGCTGTTCGCGCTGGCCGAAAGCCTCGGCGGGGTCGAAAGCCTGATCGAGCATCCCGCGCTGATGACCCACGGCTCGGTACCCGCGGACGTGCGCGCGGAATTGGGCATCAGCGACACGTTGGTGCGGCTCTCGGTAGGCATCGAGAATGCCGACGACCTCATCGCCGACCTTGATGCGGCGCTGGGCTGAGCCGCGTCGCGCGAATGTCGCTTCCCAGGGGTGCAGGCACCTGCGCGGCGATCCGCCGAAAAGTGCAAGGCAATCCCACGTCCGTCTCTTCTCGCCTGTGACCTTGCCATTGCAATGAGCGCTACGAAGCGCGCCAAGGAGAGCTAAATGCGCACGCGGGTTGGTATAGTCGGCGCCGGACCGGCCGGGCTGATGCTGTCGCATCTCCTGCACCTGGCGGGCATCGAGTCCGTCGTGCTGGAGAACCGCAGCCGCGACTATATCGAGAGCCGCATCCGCGCCGGGCTGATCGAGCAATGGGCTAGCGACCTCCTGGTCGAAATCGGCGTGGGCGCGCGCATGCAGCGCGAGGGCATGTTCCACGACGGCGTCTATTTCGGCTTCGGCGGGGCCTTGCACTACATCAATTTCCGCGAACTCGTCGGCAAGGGCGTGACCATCTACGGCCAGCAGGAGGTGGTGAAGGATCTGATCGACCGGCGCCTCGCGGATGGCGGCCAGATTCTGTTCGACGCGAGCGACGTCAGCATCCATGACTTCGCCGGCAAGACACCGAAAATTCGGTTCCGGCACGACGGCAAGGACCAGGAACTCGCCTGCGATTTCATCGGCGGCTGTGACGGCTTTCACGGCATTTGCCGGCCGAGCATTCCGGCCAACGTGCTGACGGCCTATGATCGCGAATATCCGTTTGGCTGGGTGGGCGTGCTGTCGGAATCTCCGCCGCCCGAAGATGAGCTGATCTATGCCTATCACGATCGCGGCTTTGCGCTTTACACCATGCGCTCGCCCACGCTGGCGCGGCTTTACCTGCAATGCGCTCCCGACGACGATATCGAGAACTGGCCCGACGCGCGCATCTGGCAGGAACTGCATGCGCGGATCGCAGGGACGCGACCGCTCGCCGAGGGCGTCATGCTGCAGAAGGGCATCACCGCCATGCGCAGCTTCGTGGTCGAGCCGATGCAATACGGCCGGCTTTTCCTCGCCGGCGATTCCGCCCACATCCAGCCGCCGACTGGGGCCAAGGGCATGAATCTCGCCTTGGCCGACGTGATGGTGCTCTCGCGCGCCATCGTCGAATTCTATCGCGCCGGGCGCACCGATCTGCTCGAACGCTATTCGGCGACCTGTCTGCGGCGGGTCTGGCGGGCGCAGCGCTTCTCCTGGTGGATGACGCAGCTATTCCATCTCGATCCGAGCCACAACGCCTTCGATCGCAAGCGTCAGCTCGCCGAGCTCGATTATGTGACCGGCTCGGAAGCGGCCGGGCGCTCGCTGGCAGAGAACTATGCCGGGTTGCCGGTCGAGATCTAGCTTTTGGAGCGGGTGCAAGGCGGATGCAGGTCCTCGTGGTCGGAGCGGGCGTGGTCGGGCTTGCGGTCGCGCGCGCCGCGGCGATCGCGGGGCACGAAGTGGTCGTCGCAGAAGCAGCCGCCGCGATCGGCACCGGCGTTTCCTCGCGCAACAGCGAGGTCATCCACGCTGGGCTCTATTATCCGACCGGCTCAAGCCGCGCCTATCACTGCACGCGCGCACGGCGGATGCTGTATGCGTTCTGCGCCTCGCACGGCGTGCCGCACCGCAAGTGCGGCAAGCTCGTCGTCGCCACCAACGAGAGCGAGCGCGAGCGTTTGGCCGCGGTCCACAAGCAGGCTGAGATCAACGGCGTCGAAGGCGTCGAGATCATCGACGCCGCGGCCGCCAAGCGCCTCGAGCCGGAACTCGCCTGCGTTGCCGCGATGCGCTCGCCGGAAACCGGAATCATCGACAGCCACAGCTATATGCTGGCGCTGCGGGGCGATCTCGAAGATCACGGCGGCATGATCGCCTTTGGCAGCCCGATCGAGCGCCTGCGGCCGACGCGGGGCGGCTGGGACGCCGCCATCGGCGGCAGCGATCCCCAATGGCTGAGCTTCGACGCAGTCGTCAATTGCGCCGGGCTCGGTGCCCAGCAACTCGCGCGGGCGACCGAAGGCTATCCCGCCGAGCGAGTGCCGCGGCTCGTGCTGGCGAAAGGCAATTATTTCAGTTTCGCCGGACGGCCGGCATTCTCTCGGCTGATATACCCGGTGCCGGTGCCGGGCGGGCTCGGGGTGCACGTGACGCTCGACCTCGCTGGGCGCATGCGCTTCGGGCCGGACGTCGAGTGGATCGAGAAGGAGAATTACGACGTCGACCCCGCCCGTGCCCGCGCGTTCTATGCGCGCATCCGCGACTACTGGCCGAGGCTGCCGGACGACTCGCTCGCCGCGGACTACGCCGGCATCCGGCCGAAGCTGACGGGACCAGGGGAGGCGGCGGCGGACTTCCTGATCGAGGGTCCGGTGCAACACGGGCGCGAGCGGCTCATCCACCTGTTTGGGATCGAGTCGCCGGGGCTCACCTCCGCGCTCTCGCTCGCGGACGAGGTGACCAGCTATCTCTCGCGCTGAACGCGCCTGTTCTTGCGGGCCGACGGCGCGTTGTCACCTTGCCTGATATATCGGCCGCCGGCGCAGGGGGTGCCAGCGCGGGCGCGATCTTGGTCTTGGCCAGCTTGCGCCGCAGATCCGCGCGGCCTCCAAATGCGTGAGGGCAGGCCGTGAGCGGCGGGCGCCTACCAGGGCTTCGCGACCCAAACAAAATTAAGTATTGCAAAGACCGGCAGCAGCACCAGTACAGACCAGATCATGTAACCAAAGAAGCTCGGCATCTTGACGCCGCGCTCGGTCGCAATCGCATAGACCATGAAGTTCGGCGCGTTGCCGACATAAGTCATGGCGCCCATGTAGACCGCCCCCATGGAGATCGCGGCGAGCGTGGTCGCGAACGGCCCCATCAGCGCTTGCGCGTCGCCGCCGGCGAGCTCGAAGAACACGAGATAGGTCGGCGCATTGTCGAGAAAGGCCGAGAGCACGCCGGTCAGCCAGAAATAGGCGATATCGTTTGGGCCGCCATCGGGCGCGGTGACGGCGGCGAGGAGCCAGGAGAAGGTGCCGTCTTTGCCAGCTTGGAGCATGGCAAGAACTGGAATGATGCACGTGAAGATGCCGGCGAACAGGATCGCCACTTCGCCGATCGGTTCCCAGGTAAAGTCGTTGGCCTCGCGGTGCTCGTTCGGCGTCAGCGCGAGCGACAGTGCCACGATCAGGAGCAATGCGGCGTCGCGCGCCACGTTCTGCAGTTCGACCGTGGTGCCGTAGAGGTCGAAGCTGATGCCCGGCCGCCATGTCGCCGAGGCGAGAATGACGCCGACGATGGCTGCGATCAGCAGGAAATTGATGCTGCCGCTCACCCCGAGCTTTGTCGGCGGCTGCGTCTCGCCGACCGTCGTCACCAGCCGGTCTTTGCGGTAGTGCCGGACATCGATCACGACGAAGATTGCGAGCACCACTCCAGCAACGAGTACAGTCTCAAACCACAGATGCTGCATCGTCCAGAAGAAATCGACCCCGTGCAGAAAGCCTACGAATAGCGGCGGGTCCCCGAGCGGGGACAGCGCGCCTCCAATATTGGCCACGAGGAAGATGAAAAACACGATCACGTGGACGTTGTTGAGCCGGGCCGCGTTCGCACGGATAAGCGGACGGACCAGGATCATGGCCGCACCTGTCGTGCCGACCACGCTCGCGATCATGGTGCCGAACGTCAGGATCGCGGTGTTCACGAGCGGGGTGCCGCGCAGATTGCCGGTGACCAGAATGCCGCCGGCGACCACATAGAGCGCGAACAGCAGCACGATGAAGCTCAGATACTCCGCCAGCATCGCATGCACGAAGGCGGCGAACGCGGTCGGCGCGCCATGGAGGGCGGCGAGCGGCGCCAGCGTCAGCGCGCTCCAGATAAAGGCAAGCTTGCCGTAATGGTGGTGCCAGAGCCGCGGAAACAGCAGCGGACCAGTCGCGATCGTGAGCAGGATGCCGATGAACGGCAGCGCCCACGGCCAGCGCAGCGCCGTGCCATCGAGGACGGGGGCGGCGTACGCGCTATCGTGCGTGAAGATCGCAAACAGAACGGCCAAGGCAAGGGCGGTTTGCCGCATCATCGGGATTGTCATGCCCGCGAAAGCGGGCATCCACGAGGCACCGGCCCGGGGTTGTGACGCATGCTCGCGACGCACGCAAGTTTGGTGGCTACTGGATCATCCGCTTGCGCGGATGACGACACCTGAATGCGGGGCGAGGCGGTTCATCGCACGCCGGCAGGTCTGGCCGGCGGCCGGGTGGTGGGCATGAGCGGCGGCTTAATGCGCCTCGTCCCAATTGTGCGCGGCGCGGGCGTCGACGGCGAGGGGCACCGCGAGCGAAAGCGCCGGCATCGGCGCGTCTTCCATCACCTTCTTCACGACCGGCAACGTTGCCTCGACTTCATCGTCGGGCACCTCGAACACGAGTTCGTCGTGCACTTGGAGCAGCATTTGGGCGGACAGCTTCTTCTTCGCGAGCGCCGCGTCCATGCGCACCATGGCGCGGCGAATGATGTCGGCGGCGGTGCCTTGCAGCCGCGCGTTGATGGCCGCACGCTCGTTGAAGGCCCGGATCGATGCATTGGAGTGGACGATCTCCGGGTAATGGCACTTGCGCCCGAACAGGGTGAGCACATAGCCGTTTTTTTTGGCGGACGCCTTGGTCTCGTCCATGTAGTCGCGGATGCCCGGGAAGCGCTCGAAGTATTTCTTGATATAGGCGCCGGCCTCCTCGCGCTCGATGCCGAGCTGATTGGCAAGCCCGAAGGCCGAGATGCCGTAGATGATGCCGAAGTTGATGGCCTTGGCGCGGCGGCGAACCTCTCCCGGCATGCCCTTCACCGGCACGCCGAACATTTCGGACGCCGTCATGGCATGAATGTCGAGGCCTTCGCGGAAGGCCTTCTTCAACTGCTCGATGTCGGCGATCTCGGCTAGAAGCCGGAGCTCGATCTGCGAATAGTCTGCGGAGACGAGCTTGTGGCCGTCGGTCGCGATAAACGCACGCCTGATCTTGCGGCCTTCCTCGGTGCGGATCGGAATGTTCTGTAGGTTCGGCTCGGACGATGACAGCCGGCCGGTCGGCGTCGCCGCCAGCGCGTAGCTGGTGTGGACGCGGTGGGTGCGGGCATCGACGTAGTCCGGCAGCGCGTCGGTATAGGTCGATTTGAGCTTCGAGACCTGTCGCCAGTCGAGGATTTTCCGGGGGAGGCGGTGACCCTGCTCGGCCAACTCGTCGAGAACGCGCGCGCCGGTCGACCACTGGCCGGTCTTCGTCTTGGTGCCGCCGGGAAGCCCGAACTTGCCGAACAAGATGTCGCCGAGCTGCTTCGGGCTGCCGGGATTGAGAGGCTCACCGGCCAGCGTCTGGATTTCCGCCTCGAGCGCGCCCGCGCGCTGCGCGAACTCGCCGGACAGCCGCGACAGCACTTGCCGATCGATCGAGATGCCGCGCCGCTCCATGCGCGCGAGCACCGACACCAGTGGACGTTCCAGCGTCTCGTAGACCGTCGCGGTGTGCTCGGCGGCCATCCGAGGCTTGAGCACATGCCACAGCCGCCACGTCATATCGGCGTTCTCGGCGGCGTAGTCGGCGGCCTTGTCGATCTGGACGCAGTCAAAGCCGATGCGCGATTTCCCCGATCCCGTCACCTCGTTGAAGTCGATCTTGGCGTGATCGAAGTAGCGCTGGGCCAGCGGATCGGTTCCGTGACTGGAGCGTCCGGCATCGAGCACGTAGGACATCAGCATGACGTCGTCGTAGGGCCCGAGCTCGATGTCGCGCAGTGCGAAAATCTGCAGGTCGTATTTGAGATCCTGGCCGATCTTGAGCACGCCGGAATCCTCCAAGAGCGGCTTCATTGCCGCGAGCGCGGCGCGCTCCTCGATCTGGTCCGGCGCGATCGGGCCGGCGAACAGGCCATCGCCGCCGCCGTCGCCACCCTGGCGATGGGCGAGCGGCACGTAGCACGCCTCGTTCGGGGCGACCGCCAGTGAGAAGCCGCACAACGTGGCCTGCATGGGGTCAAGACTGTTGGTCTGGGTATCGAGCGCGACCATGCCGCGATCGCGCGAGCGCGCGATCCATGCGTTGAGCCGATCGAGGCTGCGCACGGTCTCGTAGCGCGATCGATCGACCTTGGCGTTGCGGGCCGCTTCGACGCGCGCGGCGGCGAGCGCCTGCGGCGTCAGCTGAATTTCTGCGGCTGCGGCGGTTGGTCTCTCCTGGCTCGGCCGCGTGCCTTCGTCTTCAAGCGGCAGGCGCGGGGTGGGAAAGAGATCACCCGTCTGGCCGCCGCCTGTCGACTTGCCCCTGTCGACGGAAGCTGAAGAGAGCTTGCCGTCCGGGTCGATTTGCGCGGCCTCGGTGCCGGAGAATTCCGCCACCCGCCGCGTGAGGGTGCTGAACTCCATCGCCTTGAGGAAGGCAATCAGAAGCTTGTAGTCGGGCTCGTGCACCGCCAAATCGGCGAGCGGCACGTCCAGCGCCACGTGGGCGTCGAGAGTCACGAGCTTCTTCGACAGCCGTGCCCGCTCCGCATGCTCGACCAGCGCCTGGCGCCGCTTCTCCTGCTTGATCTCGGTCGCGCGCGCGAGCAGCGTCTCGAGGTCGCCGTATTCGCCGATGAGCTGCGCCGCGGTCTTCACCCCGATGCCCGGCACGCCCGGCACGTTGTCGGTCGAATCGCCGATCAGGGATTGCACTTCGATCACCTTCTCCGGCGGCACGCCGAACTTCTCGACCACCTCCGGGATACCAATCCTGCGATCCTTCATCGTGTCGTACATGACGACGCAGTCGTTCACGAGCTGCATCAGGTCTTTGTCGGAGGACACGATGGTCGCGCTGGCGCCAGCCTCGCAGGCGAGCCGAACATAGGTCGCGATCAGGTCGTCGGCCTCGAACCCAATCTGCTCCAGGCACGGTAGGTCGAAGGCGTGCACCGCTTCGCGGATGAAGGCAAATTGCGGGCGCAGATCGTCGGGCGGCTCCGTGCGATTGGCCTTGTACTCGGAATACATTTCGTTGCGGAAGGTCTTCTCCGACTTGTCGAACACGACCGCCAGGTGGGTCGGCCGTTCCTCCGGCTTCATGTCGCGCAGGAGCTTCCACAGCATGTTGCAAAAGCCGAGCACGGCGTTGACTTGCAAGCCGTCCGACTTGCGGTGAAGCGGCGGCAGTGCGTGATAGGCACGGAAGATGTAGGACGATCCGTCGACCAGGAAGACGTGGTCGCCCTTCTGCGGCGGCCGGGCCTGGAGGGTAGATGCGACACCTTTGGTGCTCTCGACGCGTTTTTCGGCTTTGGCTGGCATGCCATCGACTTAACACTTGAACGGTGATTTCGCCACCGGCCCGGCCGCGCTATGCACTTGTCTTCCACGCCTGTTCCCTCGACGGGAGAGTTCAGCACAGCGCCCTGATGAACGAGCACGCACAGTCGCTTCCGATCGATGCCGCGCTGCCGGAACTGACCGGCGTCCTGCGCGCGCGGAACGCCGCGGTTCTGGTCGCGCCACCCGGTGCCGGCAAGACCACGCGGGTGCCGCTCGTGCTCGCCGGCGAGGCCTGGGCGGCTGAAAGGAAGATCCTCGTGCTCGCGCCGCGCCGGCTCGCCGCGCGCGCCGCCGCCGCGCGCATGGCGGCGACGTTGAGCGAGGCGGTCGGCACGACCGTCGGCTACCGCGTTCGTTTCGCCTCCAAAGTCTCGCGGGCGACACGGATCGAAGTCGTGACCGAGGGCATATTCACCCGGCTCGTCCTCGACGATCCCGGTCTCGCGGGCATCGCCGCCGTTGTGTTCGACGAGTTCCATGAGCGCTCGCTCGACGCCGATCTAGGGTTGGCGCTTGCCCGCGACGTGCAGATGGGTCTGCGCGAGGATCTCAAGCTCCTGGTCATGTCGGCAACGCTCGACGGCGAGCGCGTCGGCAAACTGCTCGGCGATGCACCCGTGATCGAGAGCGCCGGCCGTGCGTTCCCGGTCGAGACGCACTATCTCGGGCGCGACGCGCAGCAGCCGATCGAGCGGCAGGTCACCGATGCGGTCCTGCGCGCCTTGCGGGCCGATTCCGGATCGCTGCTGGTCTTTCTTCCGGGCGCCGCCGAGATCCGGCGTACCGAAACGTTCGTGCGCGAGCAAATTGGGGATTCGGATATCGATGTGGTGGCGCTTTATGGTGCGCTCGACGCCGATATCCAGGATCGCGCGATCGCGCCGGCGGCGCCCGGCCGGCGCAAGGTCGTGCTGGCGACCTCGATCGCGGAGACCTCGCTCACCATCGAGGGAGTCCGCGTGGTGGTCGATTCCGGGCTCGCGCGCGTGCCGCGCTACGAACCTGACGTGGGGCTGACCCGGCTTGAAACCGTCCGCGTGTCGCGCGCCTCCGCAGACCAGCGACGGGGGCGGGCTGGACGCACCGAGCCCGGCGTGTGCTATCGGCTGTGGGACCAGCCGCAGACCGCCGCGCTCGAGCCCGCCAACCAGCCGGAAATTCTGGCCGCGGATCTGTCCGGCTTCATGCTCGACCTCGCCTTTTGGGGCGTCGCAGATCCCGCGGTGCTTGCCTTACTCGATCCACCGCCGGCGCCGGCGCTCGCGGAAGCAAGGGCATTGCTCCTCGCGCTGGGCGCCGTCGACAGCGACGGACGTATCACCGACGAAGGACAAAGGCTGCGGCGCCTGCCGCTGCCGCCGCGCCTGGCGCGCATGGTGGTCGATGCCGCCGACCTCGGCGAGGCTGAACTTGCCGCCGAAGTCGCCGTCGTTCTTACCGAGCGCGGTCTCGGCGGCAACGACGTCGATCTCGCATACCGCGTCGACGCCCTGCGTCGTGAGCGCTCCCAGCGTGCGCGGGATGCGCTGATGGTGGCGAAGAGGTGGACCCGTATCGCGGGCGAGACGCTCTCTCCGCGCGGAGCGGACCAGAGGGAGACATCGCGAGAATGGAATGGGAGAAAGCTGTCGGTCGGCTCACTGCTTGCCCTCGCCTATCCCGAGCGCATCGCCAAGAATCGTGGCGCCGGCGGGGCCTTCCTGCTGGCCAATGGACGTGGCGCAAGCGTCGATCCGACATCGGCGCTGGCGGGGGCGCCGTTCATTGCCGTGGCCGAGGTCACCGGCACGGCCGGGCAGGGCCGCATCGTGCTGGCGGCCGCGCTCGACGCGAACGAGATCGAAGCGCAGTTCTCCGATCGCATCGAAAGCCGCGAGGAGATTGTCTTCGATGCGGCGAGCGGGAGCCTGCGCGCACGCCGTCTGCGCCGTCTCGGCGCGATCGTGCTTGCCGAACAGCCGATGCCGGTGGTGCCAAGCGAGCAGACGGCGCGCATGCTGGCGGATGCCATCGCCCGGCTGGGCATCGACCGGTTGCCATGGACGAAGGCCCTGCAGCAATGGCGCGACCGCGTTGGATTTCTGCGCCGCGTCGAACTCGGGTCTGCCCGAGATCGCCAAGTGACGGGGTCCACGTCGGCCAAAGCCGACACCGACGAATGGCCGGACCTCTCGGATGCCGCGCTGACGGCGAGCGCGGCGGATTGGCTCGCTCCCGCGCTTGCCGGCAAGGCCGCGCTCTCCGCGCTGCAGAGCGACGAGCTCGCCGAGGCAGTGCACAGGTTAGTGCCATGGAGCTTGCGCCGCCGGCTCGACGCCGAGGCGCCCACCCATTTCAGCGCGCCGTCGGGCTCGGCGGTGCCGATTGATTACGCAGCGGAAGAGGGCCCCAAGCTTGCCATCCGCGTGCAGGAGTTGTTCGGGCTCGACCGCCACCCGGCCATCGCAGCCGGACGGGTCGCGCTGTTGGTGGAGCTACTATCGCCGGCGCAGCGGCCGGTACAGGTGACGCGCGACCTACCGGGCTTCTGGCGCGGCAGCTATGGCGCAGTCAAAGCCGAGATGAAAGGCCGCTATCCGCGCCATCCCTGGCCGGACGATCCGCTCGCCGCCGCGCCGACTCGCCGCGCGAAACCGCGCTCCACGTAGTCGCACTGACGGCGGCCCGGCGGCCGATCGTCCGGCTGCCGAGGACGAATTTGACGACGGTATCGAATTACGTGTTGTAATCTCCCATAAGTTCGTCCCCGCCCGGCCTTCCCTGCGGAGTGCGTTGATGCGGCAAGGTGCAAGGACCGCGTGTGCCGCGATCGCCGAGCTGTTTCGACGCTATTGCTGGATCGGTTGTACCGGCTGGGTCATTTTCGTCCTGATCACGCTGGTGCGTACACATCCTCGCCGCTTCGGGTCGACCTTTTCCGCCTATCTCGACGCGGCACAGCGGTTGTGGACGGGCCAGCAGGTGTACGATCCGGCGACGCTAGGGGATTTTCTTTATTTTCCGCTCACGTTGCTGGTCTACACGCCGTTCACGTTGCTCGACCGCGTGCCCGCCGCTGCCATCGCATTGGCGCTCGGCGCGGCGTTCTTCACCTGGGCCTGCGCAACGCTCACGCTCTCGTTGCTTTCGGCGGACTGGCGGTCGAGTGACGCGATTGCGACCGCCGGTGTTGTCCTGCTGATCAATATTCCGGCAGCGTGGTTCAACTTCAAAGGCGTGCAGGCGCAGGTGCCGATGACCGCGGCGATGATGGCGGCCTGCGCCGCCATCATCGGCTCGCGCTGGCGCACCGCCGCCGACTATCGCGGCTGGCTGCTGATCGTCGCCGCGCTCGTGCTCGGTTTCGCCTGGCCTTGGCGATGGACGCCGTGCTCAAACCGGCAATTGTCACTGCCATCTATGTCTGGTTGGCGTGGCTGATGGCGCTCCCGGGCGGCTGGCGCGCCCTCGTCGAGGGCAATCAGCCGCAGCGATCGGGCGCTAGCGATCATGCCGTGGCGAGTGCCGTCGCGGACACCGGACACCACTAAGCCTCGGGAGGACGGATCGGTGGCAAGGCGGCCGAACTTCCTGTTCTTCATCACCGACCAGCATCGCGTCGATTACCTCGGCTGCTATGGCCATCCGGTGCTCAAGACGCCGAACATCGATTCGATCGCCGCTCACGGGACGCGCTTCGAGCGTTTCTACGTGGCAACGCCGGTCTGCATGCCCAACCGCGCGACGCTGATGACCGGACGGATGCCGTCGGTGCACGGCGTGCGCAGCAACGGCTCACCGCTCTCGCTACAATCCAACACCTTCGTCGATGCGCTGCGCGCCGCCGGTTATGCCACCGCGCTCGTTGGCAAGAGCCATCTGCAGAATTTTTCCGATATTCCCGCAATGCTGCAGCGGCCACCGGCGCGGTCGGGCGATCAGATGCTCGGCGCAGAATTTGCGGAGGCGAGGAAGCCCGCGGCATCCGAGGGGCACTATGACCAGGAGCATCCCAAGCAATGGGAGGCGGGGCGCGACTTCAAGATGCGGCTGCCATTCTACGGCTTTGAACACGTCGATCTATGCACCGCGCATGGCGACCAGGTTGGCGGCCACTACT
>Ga0208991_1000157_pt1 | contig 14016 bp, 10 predicted proteins | sample MedBloCAOM3_M2_FD_187855 | JGI IMG/M metagenome (GOLD analysis project Ga0208991, IMG submission 187855) | Forest soil microbial communities from El Dorado National Forest, California, USA - Mediterranean Blodgett CA OM3_M2 (SPAdes) (version 2) | ecosystem: Environmental > Terrestrial > Soil >...
ATCTCAAAAGAGGAATCCTCTTTTATTTTTAATGTATCTAATATATAGATATTAATTGTTGTTTTATATGTAATTTTTTAGGAACATACATATAACTAAATATTTAAGTTAAATTAAAAGAATTTAACACGTATAAGTACTATGAAATATTTAGGCTTTATTGTTATTGTTATTGTTATTAATAATAACAATAACACACTTCTCCTAAATTTCTCTTTAAACAAAGAGGATAAAACTTTAAGTATTTTGTTGGATAATCATTTCTGGGTCTATTACTATTTATATTACTAAATATATTTATAGGGATAATTATAACTAATATAAAGATAAAAATATTTAACCCTCGTATCTAAATATATAACCAGGTCTAGTATATCTAAGAGATTCCCTTAAATATTGTTCGTGTATTTCCCTTTGATACATTGAATGAAAATTAGGGTCTATTTGTTTAATATTATTTTCTATCTGAAACGATCTATGAAAAAGATCTCTTATAGTGGTTCCAGTATGATTAATTGTTTGATCAAAAAGTAAAACTTTATGTCTAGCTGTAATCTCATCACCAGGAGACATATTATTTGGTATCTCTAGACTTAGATTACTACCAGCATCTAAAATAGGAATAATATTGTTTGAAGTAACATAAATATGAAAATTATTCACTTCTCTAATATAATCATTTATTAAATTAGTAAGGGTAATTCAGTTTTCGCTTAATTCCAACAGTTCTATAGTATACACATTACACTAAAAATTAAATATTTTTTATTTAAATAATGCATATATTTAAAATACTAAAGATGTTAGCTAAAATAGTAACTATGATATAGTAATATTAACATCATCTTTATTAAAGCTTCCTTTACACTACTGCAATTAAGCAAGCAACGCTTGGGCTTTAAACAATTTTACATATTTAAGTTAAATTAATGTAATTTAATACATTTAAATACTATATAATATGGTTTAAAAACAAACAAACAATTATTAATACATAGGCTTTATTATTATTGTTATTAACAATAATACACTTCTCCTAAATTTCTCTTTAAATAAAGAGGATAAAACTTTAAGTATTTTGTTAGACAATTCTTCCTATTTCTATTATTATTAATTATATTTTTATTTTTATTTTAATTTTATAGGAATAATCATAACTAATTCAGTTTACATAAAGATAAATAATTTAACATTCTGCCTTGATGTTTATATAACCATTTCTTTAACATATTGACTCTCAAACAGGGAAGAGACTGGTACCTTCCCCTCTAGTGCCTTATTATAATTCACATTAACTATCTAAGTTCTATATATAACTAAAACGCTCTATTCTGCTATAGTCTTATTATTATCAAAAAGTTTTACATTATTTATAACAACAATCCGTTCATTAGATAGGGAACTCAACACATGTAAAGCTACAATCAGGATAGAAGTAACCTAACTTGAAGGAGTGTAATGATGAAGTTCACTATCTACCAAATTCATCTATTATTAGTAGAGTAATTTTATACAAAGTATCTATTAATTCTACCATTTCTTGCTTATACGTCAATATCCTAATAGTTAAGAATAAAAAGTTATTAAAGCACAATGGCTTTAAGCAGCCTAATAACAATAAAAATTGTTATTTAGAAAATTATTAAGATACTTTTCCTCAAGCTATTATAAATATAACTCAAATTTAGGCCATTTACACATATATATATATATTAATAGAATTTAAAATTATAAAAATATTAAGATAAAAGCACAACTTACAGCAAAAAAGAGAATTTAATAATAATGATCAGGTGCTTGAATTCGTGGATTATAACCAGGAGGAAATCCAAAATCCGGAGCTGCAAAATTAGGATTTAAAGTCTTAATTTGTGAAATCAAGCTATTAGCTTGGCTACTTTTATTACTAATTTGAGTAAGCATATTTGTATGTCTTTCTACAAGATGACTTACAGAAAAATCAGGAGGATAGTTTGGATTAGGTTGAGCGGTTAATTGTAACATTTCAACCTGTGACTTAAGAACATGAGCATCAACTGTAGTGTTATTTATTTGACTAACTAAAGAAGTTAATTGTGAAACTAAACTATTTAATACTTCAGGTTGTTCTACTGCGGTTTCTACAATAGAACTTTGTAAAGGTAAACTTACAAAAGCATGAGGTTTAGGTGGACTAGTTAAAGCTCACTCTAAGCTATTATAACTTCTATTTAACAATGTTTGTAAACAATCACTATAAAATTGTGGGGTTAATCAAGGATATCTCAAAGTAGCTTTACCTTCAACTAATTGAATATAAACTATGTACAAGAATAATCAAGTAGCAACTACACTAATAATAGATCCAAAACTACTTATTAAGTTTCATCCTGCAAATGCATCAGGATAATCACTTATACGACGCGGCATTCCTTGTAGACCAAGGAAATGTTGAGGAAAGAATGTAACATTAACACCAATAAATAGTATTCAGAAGTGTATTTTACCTAACGTTCTATTATAATCTAAACCTAATATTTTAGGTATTCAAAAATATCATGCACTAAACAATGCAAATACTGCACCCATACTTAAAACATAGTGGAAGTGAGCTACGACGTAATAAGTCTTTATAAAATAAATAAAAAAATTTAATTCTTATCTTGCATTTCTCAATAAATCTCTGAATGCTTTAGTGTTAGTCTGATTTCCCCATTGGGCAACTATCTCATTATTAGTTGAGTTACCTGGTCTAATCACAATCTTATCATAAACATCTTTATGGTTAAACAACAAAAAACTTAATATATATTTCTCCTGGTCAGAATTAAAGGTAAAACGACTTAATGAATGCAAACCTATACTCTTTTGATAATCCAGACTTCTAGCAATATTACCTAATAATGGTTGGTTAGTACCATATTGATCATAAATATAATTCTGATTTAAAGGGTCATTAACCTGTATAGGACCATTAATTTTTCCAGCTCTGAAATGTTGTGGATTAGTAATAGGATTATTATCCATAGGAGGATTACCAACTGTAGAAACAGATGGATTACTTGCAACAGGGTTACCTGCAATAGAACTATTAGCAGTAGAAGAAGAAGAGCTACCTGAAACAGGAAGAGTAGAATTATCAGCAGTAGAAGAAGAGCTACCAGGAACAGGAACATAAGAACTACTATTTATAGGTAACCAACCTCTTCCTAAATCGTTTCCCCCGTTCATCATTAAAACCATACTATCATTTAATATATCATTAACAATTAGTTTAGTAATAACAGAAAATAAAGACATAAACCCATAGTATAAGAGAGATATTATATTGAAGTAATCTTTAAAAACATCTATTAATAAAAAATTATTAATTATAAATCTAAAAAACAATCCGGTAAAGAAAATAATAAAAAAACTAATAATTGTTTTTTTAGAAAAAATTCTATTTTTTAAATAATTAAATATTTTTTTAAGTAATATTTTATATTTATTATTTGGCTTTTTATTAGGATTAGAATTAGAACTATTGTTTTTATAAGATAAATGTATAGATAAAAATGTAAAAATTTTTATAAACATATATAGGAATAAACTTAAAACATAAGCCATTTAAATATAATTATTATATATATATATATACCCTATTTATATGTTTAAACTATTATACTCAATAATAAGCTTTTTAAACAATTTATAAGGGGATCGGACTAAATCTTTATTAATTTTAACAATTACTTTTAAAATTAAATACATTGCGTATAGTCTCTACAGATTATTAATCCACGGTATAGCTTACAATAATGTCGTAATACACTCGCATTAAAGTGTTTATTATAAATTCCACCGTTCGCAATATGTACATTAAATACATATTACGGATTAAACATACATTTGGTAAAAGGATATACCTAATAATTATTTAATCAAGCAATGTGACAACACAACACTTATATTAACATTAAAACAGTTTATTTTCAAGAAAAAAGATTATAATTCTAATTATTATGACAATGATAAAACTTCATATAAGACATATTTTTATATCCCAATAAGGGATACTTTTTAAAGTGTTCAAATAAAAGTCTTCTAGACTCAGCATTATAAAGATCTAGACGGTAGTATTGAAAGTTACCATTAATTTTAGGTTTATCCACGATAATTGCGTTATTGCTTTTGAAATATAATTTCATTCAGTTTAAAATATGTAATTCATCGTTTTGACCTAAGGTAAATTTAGATACTCTTAAATCACCTTTCTCATTAAAGACTAAATTAAAATTACCTTCTGCTTCTATAAAACCAGATAATCAAGGAGCAAAATAAGAAGGTAAGGTATTCCAAGTAGCAAAATCTTGCATATAAACTTTTTTATTAGTGTATTTATTATTTCTATTTTCTATAAAATTTTCAAGATCTTTTTTTAATAAACAGTTTTTTGCAAAATCTAATTGACATTGTTTTCTTGCAGTTAATAAAGGATATTTTGCTAAAATTATAAACACTTTATTTAAATCATTTTTATTACTAGCAATTCATGTAACATAACTATTTTTCCTTTCAATTATTATTCTACCCCCTATAACTTCTTTTATTTTATTTAACATAATGACATTTTCTGTATTGTTTATTAAAGAAATTACTATACGTATAATAATACTATTAGCGTTATTAGAATTTAAATTACTTGTAATAATACCATCTCCTTCCAGTAATCCTACAAAAAATTGTTCTATATAAGTTTTATTTTCAATTATTAAAAAATCTTTTAACTCTTTCTTTTTATTTGATTCCTTTACTGTTTTAATATTAACTAGTTTATCGTGAAATGCAATATCAAGTGAAGCATTAGCTAAAATGACTCCACTTAATCCTCCTATTGTGAACATAAATACGAAACCTAAGGCAAATAACATTGATGGTGTTAATTGTAAAGATCCTCCGTAAGATGTAGCTAACCAACTAAATATTTTAATCCCAGTTGGAACAGCGATAATTAGTGTAGCAGCTGTGAAATAAGCTCTCGTATCCACATCTAAACCAACTGTGTACATATGGTGCACTGAGTAAAAACCCTTTGTGGACTATATCTTCATCTTTTAATTAAGCTTATCACCAATTTTTTTTGTAACACTGGTAATTAAATTAACTTCTTTACTTAGCTTTCTAATTTGGCTAAGTCCTTCTTCTGTAAGATGAGCCTTATTTTTTACTAACCCATAAACTGTTACTCATTTGTCAAAAGATTCTTGTTTTTTACTTTTTAATCTAAATTTATTAAGATATTCAATTATAAATGGCATTTTAACAAATGAATTGCTCTCTATTCTATGTATTGTACCTATAGCTCCTTTAAGTTTTATAGGTGTTAAATAAAAGAGATTTAATTGATCTTTTATAAATAGCATCATATTATCCAAACTATCCTTTTGATCAATCATAAATCTTAATTTAACTTGATAACCTAAGGCTATAGCTTTTCTTTTAAAGAGTGTAACATTAAAACAACCTTCTGCATCTATAAACCCTGATAATCAACCATTATTCAACAAGGGAAGAACATTGTTATTTTTTTCTTCTATATTAATAGTATCTAATCATTTTTTTACTTGGACTTTTCTTTTATCTAAGACCAAATTACCATTAAATAAAGCTATTAGAATAAGTATACCATTTTTATCATCAACATGATAACGACTAAAATAACCATATGTTCTAACTCTTCCTATTCCTAAAGTTTCATATATATGATATAATATTGCAGTTTCTTTTTGAGTTAATACAAATCTAAGACCTTTGTCTTTTCCTGTAAGAAAAGCTCCATCACCTTCAGAAAAACCAATAAATCAAGTTAATCAGTTGTCAGATATTTCATTATAATTTTTTCCTGACATTTTTCTATAATCGTCAAAATTAAAAGATGTTTCGCGTGTAGTCTCTGAGGGGCTCTTGTCAGCTTTTACTTCATCACCTTTTATTGAATTTACTAATAAAATATAAGAAATAATGCTAAGATTCCCTGCTGATTGAGCATAACTTATAAGATTTTCACTATTAAAAGTACCTATAAACACTAAGCTGTCCCAGCATATAGCGAAATTTATTACCATATCCTCACGGATATGGAAAGCCAGCCATTGACTTCAAACAACAAAACCTAATACTCCAATAGACATCATAGCATATACCCGTGTTTCAGAATTCGACCTATTAAATAATAATAATAACAATAATAATAATAACAATAATAAAATTATTTTAATCCTCAGGATCCGTGTAACTAGGCATCTCAGTCTGTGACAACCCTACTACAAAATCGATGGGTGTTTCCTTTTTTTCATTAGATTCTCCTTTACCTGATAATGAAGAACCTTCTTCTTTACCTGATAATGAAGAACCTTCTCCTTTACCTGATAGTGAAGAACCTTCTCCTTTATCGTTAGATTCTGATAATGAAGATTTTCATGTTAATAAATTTTTTTTTATTTTAGATACTAGTTGGGATTCTTTGTCAAAATAATCCTGTCTTTCTTTTAATCTACTGCCTCTTGCTATCTTATGCAATAATATTTTTTCTTCACTAGCGTTACCCTCAGATAAGCTTCTTTCAATAGCATTATTAGTAATAGACTCTATATTATCAGACATTTTATTAATACTTTTTCTTAATGCTATCTCCAATTTTAAAGTTTCTGATTGATACTCATAACTACGTTTATCACTATCTTTATTTAAGTCTTCTATTTTCTTTTGAAATAATTCATGTATTTTTTTAGAATTTTCTTCTGCATTATATTTCTTAAAATCTTCTTCATTAAAAAAACGCATACCATTAGAAAGATAAGTTCTCATTTTATAATCTTCCTCGTTTCTAGCTGCAATAACCTTATTTTTATCTTCTATTAACGTACGGAAGCATTCTTTAAATTCTAATTCTTTTTTAGATTCCTCAAATAAAGCTTTATTTTTATCTATTAATTCTTGCATTCTAGCTAATCTATCATTAGGTTCTGTTCATAAAACTCGTGAATTGCTAAAAAATCGTATAAACCTTACTTTATAGTAAGGATAAGAGTTACTATATAAATAGTTGTTGTTCATTGTATTTAGTATTTTTAAATTAAAATTATTCTATGTATAGGTGTAATATTAGGAACTAAAGAAAAAAATTTAAGTTAATATTTTTATATTTATTATTATTATTATTTATTTAATATATTTCACATGTTAAATGTATAGATCAAGCTATCTTATTTATTTAATTATTTATTACTTTAGATTTTCGTAAATAAACCTCTTTCGAGGCTACTAGAGTATACCTTAAATATAGATTATTCTATATCTAGTGCCGTCTACTCGTTGCTCTTTTATCCTTTATAACAAAGGAACTTAGATCCGCGATTACCCATTCACTATTTTTTAGTATATAATTAAACTTGTTACTATATCCTGTACATTACTACAGGCCCTTTTAAAGTTACCTTTAATTGTTAGTATTTAATTCTTTAGGGCTTCCCCGGAGTTTGACACTATAATGATAGGCTATCACATTATAATGATAAGCTATCACCCTTGTAGGACCAAATGAAACTTGCTCAAGGTTTCTTAAATCCCTAAATAACCGAAAACGCTTTTATTGGAACTAGCTGAGATTGTAGTACTAATAATACCAAAACCTGGTATAATTAGTATATAGACTTCTGGATGACCAAAGAATCCATTTCTTCAAGTTTAACTTATTATCAGTAAATGATACTCTTGTATTAAACCCAGGTACCGTTAGCATTAATAACTACGGGCTTGTGCATTAAATATACTAAACCTATGTAATGGAAGAAACCGACTGTACATTAAGCATCATTTCAGACACCCACCAGTGAACCAGTCTGTAGCGGTCACTCATATAACCGACGGTCTTTGAATAAGAAGTTCGTTGACCGTTAACACTAGTATCGCTAATGTTTATACTAACTTTTTCTTATATATTAATAAAATATATGTAATATACTTATAAACTATTATATAAGCATATACACTTGAGAGTTACAAGCAGTAATAACTAAACATTAACTAAATCTAGGGTATATTTTAATATTCACTATTTTAGATCTTATATACTTTTACATCTGTCTTAATAGTTTCATAACTTAAACTATTTATACGTTAAACCCTGACTTTTTTTCCCAAAACTTTTATTTATTTATTTTTTTATTTATTTATTTATTTATCTTTTTATTTAAACATTAGATTTATTTATCATTCGCGCTTTTTCTATCATAATTAATAGTTTATCCGGATTAAGATGCTGTTTATTATATAAATCTGAATAAATTTGTTTTCATAAAGTGTAAGATAGAGATTTTTTAGTTAACAATGTATATTTATCAAAATAGGGAAATATATTAGGACAAGCTTTAATTCCTGCAATACGATATTCATACACATTTTTTACAAAATGGTTAGAGACTTTACCTGCTTTAAACATTGAACAAATATATTTTAATATAATAATATTATTTTCTCCTTTTTGTGCTATATTGTAATTAAAACTATATCCCTTTTTATTACCAATAGAACATGTAAAACATCCTTCCCCATCTGTAAAACCAGCTAATCAGCTATTATTTAAAGATGGTTTAATATAATTATCAATAAAAACTATTGGTTCTAATCTTATATTTCCTTTACTAGCTCAAATATTAAACCCGTTAATAAATTGGTTTAATTGATTTTTTCTAGTAGGTAAAATAACATTACCGTTAAAAAGACTAATAATAATTTCTATTTCTCTTTTACTTTGTGTAACATATCTACTAGTTTTTATTGATTGTGATATAACTTTACCAAAACCTAAGGTTTCCTGTATATAGTGTAAAATTCTTATATCACTTGTACTTTGTACAACAACAAAAGCTAAATCACCTCTATTATTTACAACAAAAGATCCTTCACCTTCAGTAAATCCAATAAATCAACTTAAAAATTTAGATGAGGGCGATAAATTATTAGGTAAATAGACTTCATGCTTTTTATAAAAAGCAGAAAAATTAAAATTTAATTCTTCTTTTTCTCATGTTTTATTAATATAAGTACTATATTTTCTAATATCCTTATTAATATTATTACATTTTTTCATATACATACTTGTATTCATTTTATTTATTTTATTCATTTTATTCATTTTATTCATTTTATTCATTTTATTCATTTTATTCTAGTTTATAATAGAGTTACTTACTAAGTGAAATATGTACAGCTATATAACTATCTAAATTATTATATAGTTCATTTGAAGCATAACCTGAAAAGGATAAACCTACTAATAATGCAACTAGTATTAATCAAATATAAATAAAGCTCATTTTTTTATTTAACTTTAAAACTATATTTAAGTAATATTCTAGTTTATTATTAAAATTAGTACCTAAAAGATTAGATAAATTTAAACTTATGCTGTCTTTTAAATAAAATTTAAACAATATTTGTATTATTAGTATAATAACTAAACTTACACAAATATAATTTAAGGCTTCTATATCAAATAGTAAATTTTCTAGGGGACTAGAAGGTGTAATATTATCTACAAGTTTATTCAAAACATCATTAGTACTATTAGAACTAGTTATACTTTTACTTGGTATATTATCTTGTAAAACTTTATTTCTATTAATATTACTAATAATTGAATGACCTAGTCCTGCAATTAAGCTAGAACCAACTATAATTCCAGCTTTTTGTATAGGAGGCATAGCTGATTTAGCTATACCTTTACCTACAGCAGCACCTATACCTACTATAGAAGCACCTAATCCTATTTGACTACCAATGGTTTGCATACCTTTTGATAGCTCTACTGCAGCATCTTTTCCTATAGATACAGTACCGTTAAAATCAATATCTGGGTTTATATTATTATCCTTATCTTTAACATAACTTATTATATCTATCATACTAATTACATGGTATAAACTATATATTAAAAATAAAGGTATACCTATAAAAGAAATAATTTGTACATATTTTATAAAATGATTTTTAGATAATTTAAATTCATCTAAATAAAATAAAACAAAACTGAAAGTAAATAAAGATGAAAGTATAAAATATAAAAATGAAATAAATAAAACCAAAGAAAAAAATATATTACTTTGTAAGGGTGAATTATTGTAAATATTAATTCTATTTAATCTTTTAATTAATTTAAACGAGAAAGAATTAAAATGTACTTTAGTTAATATGACACGTGCTATATATAAATAAAGAAATAAAAAAATAAAAAATAAATATAAAATTTCTATCAAGAAAAGATGTTGATAAAGTATAGGGTCACCTCCACCTGCAACTTCGAAGAATGATGTATTAAAATTTCTATCTGTTAAAACCATTGTAATTGCACCTGCTAACACAGGTAGTGATAGTAATAATAACACAGCGGTAACAATTACAGCTCATCCAAATAAAGCTAACTTGTGTAATTTTATACCAGGGCTTCTCATATTAAGTATGGTAGTTATAAAATTAGTTGCACCTAATAAACTACTTATTCCTGCTAAGTGTAAAGCAAATATAGCTAAATCTACACTAGGTCCACTATGACTTAGTATACCTGATAAAGGTGGATAAAGAGTCCACCCTGTACCAGCTCCATTTTCTATAATACTAGCTAATAAGAATAATATTAAACTAGGTGGTAATAGTCAGAAACTTATATTATTAAGTCTAGGAAATCTTTCACCGATTAAAAGTAAAACTTACCTTTAATCCTACAATAAAATTAAACTTTAATGTAGAAGTAGTTTCCTACCCGGACGGACTATGTCTTCATCCTTCTTAGAAGGAGCTTCGCGTGTAGTCTCTGAGGATCCTACTGATAATTTATTTTATAAAATTACTTTGGTTTCCTGCACATTCTTCCCATGTATACATAAGTGTTACGACTAATTCAGTTAATTTTAACTTTATAAGCAAATAACTTAATATTTACCCCAATTAGGTGTCTATGTATCTGTTAACTGGAAGCTAGTTTCCATAATTCGAGAGATTCTATGCATATAGCGTAGTCATAATAAAGATCTTTACAGATCTCCACGGCATTCCCTTAATACTTATAAATGGTTGTTACATCTAATTTATATAAATGATCTCAATTAAACTCGGTTCTACATCTATTCATTTTACTTTTCAAGTGGTATATTACTAAAATATTAGCATCTGTGTAATGCTCATTACTTAATATTAATTTGACCGCTTTACTTCAGTCGATATAATCTAGATATTTAGAGAACAACGGAAAAGTTTCAAAATAATTAGTTATAGTTAAAAGAGAGTCACGACTTGTCGCGGCTAAAGTATAATATTCATTACCTGTAGATAATTGTTTTCTAGTTAAAAGATTACAATTTAAAAATTTAGCTATTTCACTCAGAACATTGAAGTAACTTACATTAGTTGTAGGCTCTATCATTCTTTGTTCTATTCTTAATCTACAAGAAACTTTTATCTTATTTTCTTTTTTAATATGTTGTATAGAGAAACTACCATCTGCATCCACAAAACCCGCTAATCAACTATCATTACTTAAATTCCCTGTTTTTAGAGGAAGTTTATTAATGTTTGACCCATGGTTTTTATTTAACCAGTCTATTAAAAGATAAAGCTGGTTTATTTTAGGTGTTCTTAGTTCTCCATTAAGCAACCTAACTATTCTTTTCAAACCTTTCACAGGAGAAACAGTTAATACACAAGCATTATTTTTAGGTTTATATCTAATATGTCCATATTCTATTATATTAAGTAGTTTTATAGCTAATGGTTCATTCTTTAAACTAAAAGTAATACAAAATCTAGGATTTTTAGTAAAATATTTAGATATTCAAATATGTCCATCACCTTCAAATAAACCTGCTAAATAGCTACTTATACTAATTTTGTCTTCCTTGTTGTTTCGTTCACCAGTATTGTTATAAATATTTTTATCTTCTTTTACAAAAGGCCCTTGTTCTTTTGCCATATCAGGACCCCCTACTAATAATGGTAATAAAAAATTACCAAACCCACCTATCATAGCAGGCATAACCATAAAAAATATCATTAATATAGCATGAGCTGTTATAATACTATTATATAATTGGTTATCTGCTATATATTGAACACCAGGTCCACTTAATTCCAATCTTATTAAAACTGAAAAAGCTGTACCTAATAGTCCTGAGAATATTGAAAATATTAAATATAGTGTACCTATGTCTTTAGCGTTACAAGATAATAATCACCTCTCAGTTCAAAGTGAAATATTTGACTTTAACTTAACAGTTGAAAGTTTCGACGAGGACAAAAAAACGTCTAATAACACTATCCTTATCATTTAAGAGAAGATAATATAATCTATTATCAGGAATAGGTAGGAAGTTATTAAAAAATAACCAAAAAGACTATTATAATTATTTTTAGCTCTTCTTACAATAGTATAGTATCGTATTTATTATAATAAAAAAATGTTGCTTGGTATTATTTCAAAACTATATAATATACAAGGAATAAACACTACAAAAGAAATTACTATAGGTAATAAAATAATTCAACAAAATGACATTAGTTGGTCAAAACGTATTCTAGGAAAAGAAGCTCTAACTCATATAAATATAAAAATCATAACACAAGCTTTTAATCCTAAACTTAAACCATATATTAGTCCTTCAATTAAAGGATTTGATAATAAAATATTATTATTTACTATATATTCTAAATAAGAATCAAAATCAATATGTTGAAAGACAATAGCAAATATTGAAAAAGGTATATAATCATATAAATAACCACCTAAAAATAATATACTTATTAATATACAAATTAATACAATACTTGCATATTCAGCTAAGAAAAAAAAAACAAAAATAACTGCAGCATGTTCTGTCATAAACCCACTAACAAGTTCTGATTCCAGTTTAATATATAACAAAAAAATATAATGATATTTATTGATTATTTATTTTAAAACGATATGTTTTATTATAAATAAAGCCTGAATTTAAATACTTACCTACTATTACTATTCAACATTATTTTTAATTATATTATAATTTAAATAATAAATACCTACTTCTTTAATATGTTTACTCAGTTTATCACTATTTTTACTATATTATTTAGTAAATCCTCCAGATTACTGTGTATATACATATATTTTACCAGATTCTTTTTAATTTACCTTAATCGCTATATGTGTATATAAAACTTATTGTTATTATCATAAAAATATACAAAGTATTAAAAGGATGTTTTTCAATGTAACTTGTTTACAAACCAATTAAATTTTTATGACTAACAAATTTACTATTTATAAATACAAAAATTAAATCATATTTTGTAATGTAATGTTACATTGGACTTTTTATTAAATCTTAAATATAAATCATTAGCACTACCTATAGTTTACTTTTAACAAAAACACCTATTATGGTACAAATGGAGTAGAGTCACTTATTTTTATAATAGTATTCATATATTCTACTAATTGTAATAGGTAAATATCTCAGACTATATATTATTCTTGCATTTACATACAAGGTTGGACTATACCTTATTAAACACAAATATATGCTTAATGATCGCGTGTAGTCTCTGAGGATCCTATATATTATAGTTTCCTGCTGATTGTCCTAGATATTAATTAGGGGTTTCCAGCATACAGCGATCTTTTACGAGACCAAATCTTATATAGCCTCGGCTAAATCAAAGGGAGCTCTATTAGTTTCTGCTACTGATCCTATATAAAATATTATAAAAATAGGGAATAAAGGTATTATAAATCAAATAGCTCTTTGAGCTTCTATATTTACAGAAATATTTAAACTACCAGTTAACATAATTACAAGTAAAATAGCGGAACTTAAGACTAATTCATAACTTATTAATTGAGCTGTACTTCTAAGTGAACCTAAAAAAGCATATTTACTGTTAGCACTTCAACCTGCTAATAATATACCATATGTAGATAAAGAAGAAACAGCCAATATATACAGTATACCTAAATTAAAATCA
>Ga0208991_1000158_pt1 | contig 13979 bp, 17 predicted proteins | sample MedBloCAOM3_M2_FD_187855 | JGI IMG/M metagenome (GOLD analysis project Ga0208991, IMG submission 187855) | Forest soil microbial communities from El Dorado National Forest, California, USA - Mediterranean Blodgett CA OM3_M2 (SPAdes) (version 2) | ecosystem: Environmental > Terrestrial > Soil >...
GGCCGCTGCCGTAGTTGCGGGCGATGTCGAGTATCTCGCACACGCCGATGCCCCCGATGTCGCGCGCCGGAACCAGCTCGTCGTAGTCGGTGACGATCAGCAGCCCGCCGCGCTCGAGCGTCGCGGCCATCTGCGCCACCGCGATGCCCGGCAGTCCGAGCTCCGTGGCGAGGCGATTCACGCTCCAGCGCCGTCCGCCGGCGACATGTGCGCGGCCCACGAAGTACATCAGTTTCAGCGCCAGCTGCTCGAGCTCCACGCTCGAGAGCCGCAGCTGCTGCAGGCCGAGGCGCAGGTACGCGGGGTTCTGCACGTAGAACGACAGTTGCGCGCCGGCCAGCAGGATCAGCCAGCCGAAATACGTCCACAGCAGCGCCGCCACCACGAACGCGAATCCCGCGTACACGATGGTGAGGCGCGTGGAGTACAGGACGAACGCCGTGAACATCTTGCCGACGGCGGCCCACAGGATGCCGCCCGCCAGCGCCCCGATGAACGCCGCACGCCACTGCACGCGCGTGTTGGGAATCATCATGTAGAGCGCGGTGAAGAACGCCGTGACCATCACGTACGGCGCCACACTGATGCCCGTGCCGCGCAGGCGCTGCAGCAGCGGCAGGTGCACCATCTCCTGCACCGGCGCGCTGCTCAGGGCCGCGTGCGACAGCCCCACGAAGCCCACGAGCAGCACCGGGCCGGCGATGAGCAGGCTGGTGTACTCCGCGAGCCGCCGTGCAAGACTGCGCGGCTGCTCCACGTGCCACAGGAAGTTGAAGCTGTCCTCGACCTTCTTGATGGTGCCGAGCAGGGTCCAGGCGAGCAGCGCCAGCCCCACCGACCCCACCACGCCGCTGCTGACGTGGCTGGCGAACTGCACCACGCGCGTGGTGAGCTCGGTCGCCGCCGCGCCGCCGACCGGGCGAAACAGCTGGTAGACGATCGGCTCCAGGTCGCGGTGCCCGCCGAACACCTTGAGTATCGCGAAACTGAAGGCGAGCAGCGGGATGATCGACAGCAGCGTCGTGTACACCAGGCTCATGGCGCGCAGGTTGATTTCCCCGCGCCACAGGTCACGCACCACCGCATACGGGTAGCGCAGCACGCGCAGCGTCCCCCCGAGCATGCCGGCGCGCACCGACGCCGGTCCGAAGAAGCACCAGTCGAGAAAGGCCCAGGTGCGCGTCCGCATGCCTTAAGGATACAGTGCTCACCGCCTGGCGGTGCGCTGTTCCAATGACGGCAATTTCAGGATTTCCACAACGGATCGTCTGCCTGACTGAGGAGACGACCGAGACGCTGTATCGGCTCGGCGAGGAGTGGCGCATCGTCGGTATCTCAGGCTTCACGGTGCGCCCGCCACGCGCGCGTCGCGAAAAGCCGCGGGTCTCCGCCTTCACCAGTGCCCGTACCGACCGTATCGTGGCGCTGCGGCCAGACCTGGTGCTCGGCTTCTCCGACCTGCAGGCCGACATCGCCGCCGAGCTGGTGCGTGCCGGCCTCGAGGTGCACGTCTTCAATCACCGCAGCGTCGCGGACATCCTGCGCATGATCCGCACGCTCGGCGGCATGATCGGCTGCGCCGGCAAGGCACAGGCGCTCACCGCTGAGCTGGACGCGGGACTGGCGCAGGTGCGCGCGCGGGCAGCCAGCCTGGCGCGCCGTCCGCGCGTCTATTTCGAGGAATGGGACGATCCGCTGATCAGCGGCATCCAGTGGGTGTCGGAGCTCGTGACGCTCGCCGGCGGCGAGGAATGCTTTCCCGAGCTCGCCCGTGAGGCCCTGGGGCGCAATCGCATCATCGCCGATCCGCTGGAAGTGCCGCGGCGCGCTCCCGACATCGTGCTCGGGTCGTGGTGCGGCAAGAAGTTCCAGCCGCAGCGCCTCGCTGCCCGGCCCGGTTGGGACGCCATCCCCGCGGTGCGCGACGGCTACGTGCGCGAGATCAAGTCGTCGCTCATCCTGCAGCCCGGACCCGCGGCACTGACCGATGGGGTGCACGCGATCCAGGGCATCATCGAGGAGTGGGCGCAGCGCACCTAAGTCATGCCGCGCCGCTCGCGGATCAGTTCGTAGGCTTCGATGATCTGCTGCGTGCGCTGCTTGGCGTGCGCCATCATCGACTCCGGCAAGCCGTTGGCCTTGAGCTTGTCGGGATGATGGCGGTGCAGTTGCCGGCGGTAGGCCTTGACGACTTGCTCATCGCTCGCGCCCGCGCTCGTCTCGAGCACGCGATAGGCCTCCTCGAGCGAGCGGTCGCGTGCCGCGGCGCTGCGCGCCTCACCGGCGCGAAAGCCGCCGCGCTGGATGCGCAACACCGCCTCGATGTGGGTCAGCTCGAGGGGCGAGATACCGAGCGCCGCGGCGATCCGTCCCACGAGGGGCCGCACCGGGCCTTGCAGGTTGTTGCCGGCGAGCGCGGCGCGCACCTGGATCTCGAGGTACACGCGCAGCAGGTCGGGCCGGCCGCGGCAGGCGCGCCTGAGAGCGTCGAGTTCGCTGCCGAGGTCGAATCCGGGGAGCTTGCCTGCGGTGAAGCAGGCGATCGCCTCGCGCACCTGGGAGACATCGAGGCGCAGGTCGCCCATGACGGCGCGCGCGGCGGAGATTTCCAGCTCCGACACGCGACCGTCGGCCTTGGCGAGATAGCCCATGACACGGAAGGTGGCGCGGAAGAAGCGCTCGCCGATCGCAGCGATGTCTTCGCCCGCGGACAGCCCCACCTGCAAACCGTCGCTGTGCTCGTCGAACTGATGACCGAGCAGCACACCGAGCACGGCCCCGATCGGACCGAGCGCGACCGCACCCAGCAGGCCGCCGGTGAGTTTGCCGATCCATTTGATTCTCATGAGCGCGTCGCGCCTGAAGGGTGTCGCAGGCTCAAAGGGCCGCTATAGTACCAAGTGCATGCCGGCGCCCGTCGTGTACCGCAGCGCACTCACCGGCCTTACCCGCATCCACGAGGGCAAGGTGCGCGACATCTACGCCGTCGATGACGACACGCTGCTCATCGTGACCACCGACCGGCTGTCGGCTTTCGACGTGGTGCTCCCCGATCCGATTCCCGACAAGGGGCGCGTGCTGAACGGCATCTCCAACTTCTGGTTCGCGCGCACCCGGCATCTGCTGCCGAATCACCTGACGGGCCGGGAGCCGGCGGAGGTGGTCAGGGACGAGGGCGAACGCGCCCTGCTGGCCGGGCGGGCGGTGATCGTGCGGCGCCTGAAGGCGTTGCCCATCGAGGCGGTGGTGCGCGGCTATCTCATCGGCTCCGGCTGGAAGGACTACCAGGCGAGCGGGCGCGTGTCTGGCATCGCTCTGCCTGCGGGACTGCAGCTGGCCGGGCGGTTGCCGCAGCCGCTATTCACGCCGGCGACCAAGGCGCAGCTCGGCGCGCACGACGAGAACATAAGTTTCGAGGCAGTGGTCGCGCTCATCGGTCCGCAGCTGGCCGCCGCGGTACGCGACGCCGCGCTTGCGCTGTACGGGTTCGCGGCCGAACACGCGTGCCGCCGCGGCATCATCATCGCCGACACCAAGTTCGAATTCGGCGTCGACAGCCAAGGCACACTCACGCTCATCGACGAAGTGCTGACGCCGGACTCCTCGCGCTTCTGGCCTGCGGACAGCTATCGCGCGGGCGTGAGCCCGCCGAGTTTCGACAAGCAGTTCGTGCGCGACTACCTGGAGACCCTCGACTGGAACAAGCAGGCGCCGGGGCCGAAGCTACCGCCCGAGATCATCGCGCGCACCAGCGACAAATACCGCGAAGCGCTGGCGCGCCTGACAGCTTGAGTAAGGGGGCGTATGACGAGCTCACAGGATGCGGCCGGCGAGGAAGCTGCGGGCGCACCGCCACGGGCGTGCTCCGCGGCCGAGATCGGCGCCATCGCCCACCTGTACCGCGGTGAGATCTACCGCAGCACGGTGTGGCGCACGCGGCTGGACAGCACCACCAACTGGGCGGTGGTGACGACGGGCATCGCCCTGTCCGCCACCTTCAGCAGCGCCCAGGCCTCACCCCTCCCCATGGCACTGGTCGGCCTCATCGTGACCATGTTCCTGCTGCTCGAGGCTCGCCGCTATCGCTACTTCAACATCTGGCGCGCCCGCGCGCGCCTGCTCGAGACCGACTTCTTCACGCCCATGCTGCGCGGCGACCCGGTGGCGATGAACGCCGCCTGGAGCCGGCTGCTCGCCCGCGACCTGTGCCAGCCGCGCTACCACGTGAGCCTCGCGCGCGCCGCGGGCCGGCGCCTGCGGCGCACCTATGCGTGGATCTTCCTGATCCAGGCGCTGGCCTACTATGGGAAGCTCGCCATCCACCCGACGCAACTCTCGGCGCTGTCGGAACTGTGGGAACGGGCCGCGGTCGGCCCGGTTCCCGGTCACGTGGTGGTGGCCGCGGGTGTGGTGTTTCATCTCGGGTGGATGCTGTTCGCCTACGTCACACTGCGCCGCGATCAACGCTCATGGCGCGTGCGTCAGAGCCTGATTGCGATCGGTTAGACTGTAGCCATGCTGCCCGTGTGGATTGCCCCGTCGATCCTGTCCGCCGATTTTGCGCGGCTCGGCGCGGAGGTCGACGCGGTGCTCGCCGCCGGCGCCGATCTCATCCACTTCGACGTGATGGACAACCACTACGTGCCGAACCTCACCATCGGTCCGATGGTGTGCGAGGCGCTGCGCAAGCACGGCGTCAGGGCGCCGATCGACGTGCATCTGATGATCCGTCCGGTCGATCGCATCGTGCCGGACTTCGCCGCCGCCGGCGCCACGTTCATCACCTTTCACCCGGAAGCCTCCGAGCACATCAATCGCACCATCGCCCTGATCCGCGAGCACGGCTGCCAGCCGGGACTGGTGTTCAATCCCGCCACGCCGCTCGACTACCTCGACTACACCCTCGAGCTGCTCGACATGGTGCTCATCATGTCCGTGAATCCCGGTTTTGGCGGTCAGCAGTTCATTCCGACCACCTTGCGCAAACTCTCGGACGCGCGCGCCCGCATCGACCGGGCGGGCCGCGCGGTACGCCTCGAGGTCGATGGCGGGATCAAGACCGCTAACATCCGTTCGGCGGCACAGGCCGGAGCGGACACTTTCGTCGCCGGATCGGCGATCTTCGGCAGTCGCGACTATGCTCAGACCATCCTGGAGATGCGGCGCCAGGCCGCCACCTGACGCCACGGCGCCGCGAGCCCCAGGTTACGGGTTCTCCTCGTCTTCGTCGTCATCGTCATCATCATCATCGTCGTCGAGGTCGAGCGGGCTGCTGGCCTTGGGGGCGCCGGCGGCCGCTGGTTTCGCGGGCACGATGACCGGGCGGGTCTTCATCTTCGGCCGGGCGTTGAAAACCACGATCGTCTTGCCCGTGGCGCGCAACAGCCCCTGCTCCTCCAGCACCTTGAGCACCCGGCCCGCCATCTCGCGCGAGCAGCCGACGAGGCGCGAGAGTTCCTGACGGCTGACCTTGATCTGCATGCCTTCCGGGTGCGTCATGGCGTCGGGTTCGCCGCACAGATCCATGATGGCGTGAGCCACGCGGCCGGTGACATCGACGAAGGCCAGATCGCCCAGCTTGCGGTTGGTGCGGTCGAGGCGCGTGGCCAGTTGCGTGGCGAGCTCAAACACCAGCCCCGGGCTCTCGGCGGCAATCTGCCGGAAGCGCGGGTACGTCATCTCCGCGAGCTCGCACTGGTTGCGCGTGCGGACCCAGGCGCTGCGAGTGGGCTGCTCGTAGAACAGGCCCATTTCGCCGAAGAACTGCCCGCGGTTCAGGTAGGCCAGCACCATTTCGTTGCCTTCCTCATCCTCGATCATCACTTCCACCGAACCGCTGATGATGTAGTAGAGGACGTCCGGCAGGTCGCCGGCGTGGATGACGACGGTCTTGGAGGGGACCGCGCGGATGCGGCAGTAGCTCAGGAACCGGTTGATCGCGGGAATCTCGCTTAAGGGCTTGATGTTCTCTTCCATAGCGGCTCCCGGGATCAAACCCAGTAGGCAGTGCTTGTCATGACACGGGCGGTGTGCCGCATGAGCGCGCACACCGGTGCGGGCAGAGGGGCGCCGCCGGCCGCCGCGGCCGCGGCGCCATGCGCGATCTCTTCCGCCCTCATGGTCTCAAGTATCGCACGGCTGCGAGTGTCGCTTGCCGGGAGTCTGTCGAGGTGATCATCGAGGTGTCCCTCGACCTGACGCTCGGTCTCGGCCACGAACCCCAGGCTGGCGCGATCGCCCATCAGCGCGGCGGCCGCGCCGATGGCGAAGGATCCGGCGTACCAGAGCGGATTGAGGAGACTCGGCCGCGCGCCGAGCTCCTTCAGGCGCGTCTCACACCAGGCGAGGTGATCGGATTCGGAGCGCGCCGCGGCCATCAGCATGACGCGCGTCGCGGCGCGGCGGGCGACGAAGGCCTGACCGTGATAGAGCGCCTGCGCGGCGAGCTCACCGGCGTGGTTGACGCGCATGAGCGCCGCGCTGGCACGCTGTTCCGCAGCCGGCAGGGGGTCGGGCGCCGGGTCCGAACCGCCCGGGACGGGCCGGGATGTCCTGGCCGGCGCAAAGACGGAGCGCAGTCCACGGTCAAGGGCGGCGATGGCAGAGTCGAGAAGGCGACCGGACTCCATATCTAAGTGCTCTATTATAGAGGGCAATTACTCCGGGCAAACCCTTAGCCGGGGTCGCAGGGCCCCCGGGAGGGCACTGTCCGGCGCCTTTGCATTGGTGCACCTGCTTGAGTACACTTCCCCGCCTTTTTTCGGCCCCGGGCGGGCGCACCGCCACGAGTGACCTATGAAGACCGTATTTGCCAGGCCCGGTACCGTCCGCGGCGATTGGTTCGTCGTCGATGCGAGCGACAAGACGCTCGGACGGCTGGCCTCGCAGATTGCCCATCGCCTCAAGGGCAAGCACAAGGCTGACTACAGCCCGCACGTGGACATGGGCGACCACATCGTGGTGGTCAATGCGCAGAAGATCCGTGTCACCGGGCGCAAGCTCTCAGACAAGATCTACTACCACCACACCGGCCATATCGGCGGCATCAAGTCGATCGCTCTCGAGAAGCTCCTCAGCGAGCACCCCGAGCGTGTGATCGAGTTCGCGGTCAAGGGCATGCTGCCGAAGAACCCGCTCGGCCGGCGCATGTTCAGGAAGCTGCACGTGTTTGCAGGCGGTGAGCATCCCCACAAGGCGCAGCAGCCGAAGCCGCTCGACATTCAATAGGACCGCACATGCCAGCGACCCAGCACAATCACTACGGTACCGGCCGTCGCAAGACCGCGACGGCGCGCGTATACCTGAAGCCCGGCAGCGGGCTTATCACCGTGAACGACCGTTCGCTCGATCAGTTCTTCGGCCGCGAGACCGGCCGCATGATAGTGCGCCAGCCGCTCGAGGCGGTGAAGCTCGTCAGCAATTTCGATATCGCGGTCAGGGTAGACGGCGGCGGCATTACCGGCCAGGCGGGCGCGATCCGTCACGGCATCACCCGCGCGCTCATCGAGTACGATGAGAGCCTGCGCAAGCCGCTGCGCGCTGCGGGCTTCGTGACGCGCGATGCGCGTGAAGTCGAGCGCAAGAAGGTCGGACGCCGCAAGGCCCGCCGCGGGCCCCAGTACTCGAAGCGTTAAGATGGGGGCGGAGCAGGGCACGCAGCCGCGTGCCCGCCCGCAGGATTTTGTATCCCGCCCTCCTGGGGGATCGTCTAGTGGTAGGACAACGGACTCTGACTCCGTTTACCTAGGTTCGAATCCTAGTCCCCCAGCCAATTGGAAGGGCCCGTCGATCTGACGGGCCCTTTTTTATTTGGCCGCAGCGCAGGCGTGGCTAGCGGGTCTGGACGCCGAGCGCGGTGCCGACCAGCAGCACGTCTGCCGGGCGCGCCGCGAACAGTCCGACGGTCACCACGCCCGCGATCTGGTTGAGCTCACGCTCGAGCGCGACCGGATCAGCGATGCTGAGATCGTGGACGTCGAGGATGTGGTTGCCGCTGTCGGTGATGAAACCCTGGCGCCACAGCGGTCGGCCGCCACGCGCGGTGAGCTGCCGCGCGACCAGCGCGCGCGCCATGGGAATGACCTCGATCGGCAACGGGTAGCGGCCGAGTGTGGTGACCATCTTGGTGTCGTCGATGATGCACACGAAGCGCCGCGCGGCCGCGGCGACGATCTTCTCGCAGGTGAGGGCGCCGCCGCCGCCCTTGATCAGATGCCGCGCCGCAGTCGCCTCATCGGCGCCGTCGACGTAGAGGGCGAGGTCGGCGAGCTCGTTCAGGTCGACGACCGCGATCCCCGCGGCGCGCAGCCGTGCGCTGCTCGCCTGCGAGCTCGACACGACACTGCGCACACGAGCGGGGCTGGCGGCGAGGGCCTCGATGAACAGGTTCACCGTGGAGCCGGTGCCGACGCCGATCGTGATGCCGCTGGGAACCAGTTCCAGCGCCGCCAGCGCCGCGCGCCGCTTGTTTGCCTCAGCATCCGTCGCCATCAGCGCCCCCGTACGCGAGTGACTTCCAGAAACGACTGTGCCCGCGTCAGCAGCGGGCACAGTCTTCGAATACGACTCGGCGGCCACTTTCGCGACCGCCGAGTTAAGGCCTATTTCTTCTTGGCAGCTTTCTTCTTGGCCTTCTTCTTTGCCTTCGCCATGTTGGGTCTCCAATTGACGGGTTAGTCCGGGGTCCGAGTATATACACGCGAATCGAAATTACAAGCGAGCGCACGGTGAAGTGTGCTAAAGCGCGAGCGCATGACGACTCACGCACGGCGCGCGGCGCCGCTCTCGTGAGTCACTCGAGCGAGAGGATGAACTTCCAGTGCGCCGCTTCCACCGGCGTGATCGACAGTCGATTGCCCGGGCGCAACAGCACCATACCCTTGAGTTCCTTGCCGGCATGCGCTCGCAGTTCTTCGAGCGCGATGGTGCGCGCGAAGCGGCGCTTCAACTGCACGTCCACCATGAACCAGCGCGGATTCCCGGGATCGCTATCGGGATCGTAGTGGTGGTGCTTGCGATCGAAGGCGGTGGGATCGGGGTAGCCTTGCTTCACGATCTGCATGACGGCGACGATGCCCGGGACCGCGCCGGAATGGTAGAGAAACGCCTGGTCACCCCGGCGCACCTCATCCCGCAGCATGTTGCGCGCCTGAAAGTTGCGCACCCCGTCCCACGCGGTGGTGCTGCGCGGGGCGGCGGCGAGATGCTCGACGCCGAAGGTGCCGGGCTCGGTTTTCATCAGCCAGTAGCGCATCGGATGATCCCCTCTTCGGTCACTACCGCATCCATCAGCACGTCATGTGCCGCGGCCGTGATGTGCTCGAGCTGCTGGAAACCATAGGCGAGGCCCAGCAGGCGCGGCGCGTGCCAGGCGTTGCGCCAGCGCCGGAACGCGAACGCGCGGTCATAGTACCCACCGCCAGTTCCGAGGCGCACGCCGCGCCGATCGAATCCCACCAGCGGCAGGAACACCACGTCCAGCCAGCGCGCGCCGAGCGTGGCCGCCGCTTCAGGCTCGGCAATCCCGAGGCGGTTACGCCGCAGCGGGCCGCGCATCTCGACGAACTGCATGGCGCGCGAAGCGCGCCGCCGGTCGATGCGCGGCAGGTAGATGCGGCAGCCGCGCTCCTGCGCCAGCGCGATGAGCGGCGCGGTGTCGAGCTCCTCGGGCAGGGCGGCATACACCGCGATACGCCAGTGCGAGCGCAGCAGCAGCGCCCGGTCGACGTTGCGCGCTACCAGGAGCGAGGCGTGCTGGCGCTCGCGCGCCGGCACGCTGCGGCGCCGGGCAATGAGGCTCGCCCGCAGTTGCCTGCGCGCGACGCCGGGTGGGGATTCAGGTAGCGCCACCCGCAAGTGCCGGTGTGGACCGTTGCTCTCGAACCGGAGCAACAAGTGGGACAAGCTGCGGCACGTAAGGCTTTCCGCTCGAAGGCGGACTTGCACAGCGATGCGCGCAAGCCGGAAGTCCCGAGGGTGTTTCAATTAGGGTCCGAGGTAACCCGGTCCGCTTGTCGAACACCGCAGGCGACGCCACGAGCACTCTACACCAAGGAGGGGTGGCGCGCCTCAGCGAAGCGGCGGGTCGCGGCCTGCGTCACAGCTCGAGTTGCTGGCCCTTGCCGAGCACGCTTTCGACACGCTCGCGCAGCGTGCGCACCCGGCCGCCCACACCGCTGTCAGTCCGTGACTCGTGATCCTTAACGCGCAGGAACTCGTGCGCCAGATTGAGCGCGGTCATGACGGCGATGCGGTCGAGGCCCACGACCTTGCCGCTGTCACGGATCTCGCGCATGCGTGCGTTGAGGAACTCGGCGGCATCCAGCAGCGCAGAACGCTCCTCGTAGGGGCAGCCGACCACGTATTCCTTCTCCATGATGCGGACACTCACCCGCGCCTGGTCCTGGTGGCTCATGCGCCGTGCTCCAGGGTCTTCAGCCGCCCGATCATGGCCTCCACGCGCGTGCGCACCTGCTCGTTCTTGTGCATGAGCGCGGCGCGCTCCCCGGCGAGCGACTCGTGCCGTGTCCGCAGCGCGCGATTCTCTTCCTTCAGGTGCTCGAGGGTGGTGATCAGTTCTTCGATGCGTTTGGTGAGCCGGGTGAGCTCGAGATCGAGTTGTGTTTTTGTGGTATCGCTCATGGCGCGGACTATAGAGCCGCGCTCTTCTCACGGTCAATTATAATGAGCCGTGCGCGCATGAATCAGCCCGACTACACCCACATCCAGCAACTGCTGGCGCAGGCACGCTCGCACGCCGACGCGGCCGAGGCGCACGGCACGCTTGCGGGTTGCCTGTGTGGCGCGGGCGGGTACCGCTTCGAGGACTGGCTGCGCGAGATCCTGCCCGAGGGGCGCGCTGAGCCTGCCGCGGCCGCCACCCTGCACGCGCTGTACGCGGCGACCGCGGACGCCCTGCTGCAGCCTGACATGGAGTTCGAACTCCTGCTGCCCGAGGATGAGCAATCGATCGATGCGCGCACCGCGGCACTGGCCGAGTGGTGCCAGGGATTTCTCTACGGCCTGGGCGCCGGCGCCATCCCGGATGCCAGCGGGTTGCCGGGGGAAGCCGGTGAGATCGTGCGCGACTTCGCCGAGATCACGCGCGCCGGGGTCGACGCCCAACAGGGGGAGGAGTCGAACGAGAGCGCCTACGCGGAGCTGGTGGAATTCGTGCGGGTGGGCGTGCAGCTGCTGTTCGAGGACCTGGCCGCCGCCCGCCAGCTGCCGGCGCCGTCGGCGGCTTCGCTGCACTGAAGGGCGCGCGGCTCATGGCGAGAGACGAGTTTGCGCGCCGCCGCCGCCAGTTGATGCGCCTGATGGGACGCGACTCCATCGCCGTCCTGCCCGCAGCCCCGGTGCGGCACCGGAACAACGACGTCGAGTATCCGTACCGCCAGGACAGCGACTTTCACTACCTCACCGGCTTCGGCGAGCCCGAAGCGGTGGCGGTGCTCGTGCCCGGCCGGCCGCAGGCCGAGTACATCCTGTTCGTGCGCGAGCGCGATCCGACCCGCGAAACCTGGGACGGGCGCCGCGCCGGCCCCACGGGTGCCGCGCGTGACTACGGCGCGGACGACGCCTTCCCCATCACCGATATGGACGAGATCCTCCCTGGGTTGCTCGAGAACCGCACCAGCGTGTTCCACACCATGGGGGTTTACGCCGACTTCGACCAGCGCGTGGTCGGCTGGGTCAATGGCCTGCGCACCCAGGCGCGCAACGGTCGCCACCCGCCGCAGGAGTTCGTGGCGCTGGATCACGTGCTGCACGACATGCGGCTCTACAAGTCGCGGCACGAGCTCGCGCTGCTGCGCGCCTCGGCGCGCATCGCCGCCCAGGCACACCAGCGGGCGATGCGCTTCTGCCGCCCCGGAGCCACCGAGTACCAGGTGATGGCGGAGTTGCTGCACGAATTCCGGCGCCACAATGCCGACACGGCCTACCACCCGATCGTGGGCGGCGGCCCTAACAGCTGCATCCTTCATTACCGGGAGAACAACCAGCCGCTCGCCGACGGCGACCTGCTGCTGGTGGATGCGGGTTGCGAGCTGGAGTGCTATGCCTCCGACATCACCCGCACCTTCCCGGTCAACGGGCGCTTCACCCCCGAGCAGCGCGCAGTCTATGAGGTGGTGCTGGAAGCGAATCGCGCGGCGATCGAGCGCGTGCGGCCCGGCAACCACTGGAACGAGCCGCACGAGGCGGCGGTGCGGGTGATCACCCAGGGCCTCGTGAAGCTCGGGCTCCTCAAGGGTCGGGTCGCCGCGCTCATTCGCAGCGGCGCCTACCGGCGCTTCTTCATGCACCGCACGGGTCATTGGCTCGGACTCGACGTGCACGACGTCGGCGACTACAAGGTGGGCGATGAGTGGCGGGTGCTCGAGCCGGGCATGGTGATGACCATCGAGCCGGGGATCTATCTCCCCGCCGGTGCCCGCGGCGTTCCCAGGCGCTTTCGCAATATCGGCATCCGCATCGAAGACGACGTGGTGGTGACGCGGCGCGCCGCGGAAGTGCTCAGCGCGCGAGCGCCCAAGGACGCCGAGCAGATCGAAGCGCTCATGGGGCGGGGCTGATCATGAAGCCCCTCGATGTCGACGTGGCCATCGTCGGTGGCGGCATGGTCGGTGCGAGTCTCGCCGCCGGCCTCGCCGGCACCGGCGTGCGGTTGTTGCTCGTAGAGAGCTCCCCGCTCGGGGCGGCGGGGCAGCCGAGCTTCGATGAACGGACCACGGCGCTGGGCAACGCCAGCCGCCGCATCTTCGAGGGCCTCGGGTGCTGGGACGCGATTGCGCCCGCGGCCGCGGCCATCCGCGCCATCCACGTCTCGGAGGCGGGGCGATTCGGGTTCGCACGCCTCAACGCCGCCGAGCACGGGATCGATGCCTTCGGTTACGTCGTCGCCAACCGCAGGATCGGCGCGGCGCTGTGGGACAAGCTCGCCGCAACTCCGGGCCTGGCACTGCGGGTCCCCGCCCGGGCGCAGGACGTCGCGATCACCGCAGACGCCGTGCGCTTCACGGTGGTCAGCGCGGCCGCAGAGCCTGAGCCGGTCGCGGCACGCCTGGTGGTCGCCGCGGACGGTGCGCACTCGCAGATCCGCGCGCTAGCCGGCATCGAAGCGGCCGTGGAGGATTACGATCAGCTGGCGGTGGTCGCCAACGTCGCGACCGATCGAGCGCACCAGGGCGTCGCCTACGAGCGCTTCACGCGCACCGGGGCGCTCGCCGTGCTGCCGCTGCACGACGGCACGCTGGGCGTGATCTGGGCCTGCCGGCCGCAGCACGCGAGCGAACTGCTGGCGCTCGATGACGCCGGCTACCTGGCGCGGCTGCAGGCGCAGTTCGGCTGGCGCGCCGGGCGCTTCGTGCGTGCCGGGCGGCGCGGCTCGTATCCATTGAAGCTCACACGCGCCCGCGCGACGGTGGCGACGCGCACGGTTCTGATCGGTAACGCCGCCCAGGCGCTGCACCCGGTCGCGGGCCAGGGATTCAATCTCGGGCTACGCGACGCCGCGATGCTCGCGGAAGTGATTGCCAATGCGCACGGCGACGCCGGTGCGGCGCCGTTGCTGCGCCGTTTTGAGCAGTGGCGAGCGCACGATCGCAGCGGCGTCGTGCACTTCACCGACTCTCTGGTGAAGCTGTTCGCGGATTCGCGCCCGGGGGTGGGCTTGCTGCGCAATCTCGGTTTGCTTATGTTCGATCTGGTTCCGCCGGCGAAGAGTGCCCTGGCGCGTGTGAGTGCCGGCTTTGGCGGGCCAGCGCCGCGCCTGGCGCGCGGGCTTGCGGTGCGCCATGTTTGACGTGGCGATCGTGGGCGGTGGGCCGGTAGGGGCGTGCGCCGCGGCACTGCTCGCGCGCGGCGCCCCCGGCGGCCGCGGCGCTTTGCGCGTCGCGCTCCTCGAGCCCGGTGCGCCGGAGCCGCTGCCCGCGGATGCGCCGCTGGAGGCGCGCGTCGTCGCCCTCTCGCGTGCG
>Ga0208991_1000159_pt1 | contig 13974 bp, 15 predicted proteins | sample MedBloCAOM3_M2_FD_187855 | JGI IMG/M metagenome (GOLD analysis project Ga0208991, IMG submission 187855) | Forest soil microbial communities from El Dorado National Forest, California, USA - Mediterranean Blodgett CA OM3_M2 (SPAdes) (version 2) | ecosystem: Environmental > Terrestrial > Soil >...
ATCGGCTTTCATTCGCTTGCGAAGGATGCTCTTGACGCACACTTTCGCGTCATAGAACAGGAGTTAGAGGGATGGTAAACGAGGTTGGCAAATGATGAAGGCCGATTTCGTGCGTCTGCCTGAGGCCACATCACTCAACAGTTCGGGTCGGGACAACTGATGACCGAGACATTCGACCACCAGCCGCTCGACGACGTCTGCACGGGTGTGGCAATGAGGTCAGCGGATTTCCGTACTTGAGGGGCGGGCAGGCTGTGATTGGCAACGTCCGAAGCGCAGGGTGATGCGCGAAGGGCTCGGATGCCGGGGTAGGGCATGGTGCGCTGAAACGACTTCCGGTGCTCTCCTTTGGGATGCCAGCTGGTGGGGTGATTGCTTGGTGGTCCTGCCCCCTGGAGACACCAACTGACTGACGTGTCCCAGTGCCGGTGCGTCGGGGAAGGCATTAACCCAAGCCGAAAGACAAAGGGTCACACGATGGCGGTGTTTTGACGGCCTCTGGCGCCGTTTCGCCTTCGATGTCAGCGCTGCGTGGTCGGGCTGGTGACCGGAGGTGGGTCCCAATTGCCGTTGCCCTGGTCCAAGGGCGCGCCTTGCTGCTGGGCCGATGCCGGTGCGGGGGCTGCGCCGGCCAGGACCGCAGCAATCGTCAGCATGATCGATAGTCTCGTCACGACGAATTCCTTCGCTGCGTCAGCACTGAAAAGAAACGCCGCTCGGCGAGATGAGGTTCCTCGACCACGCTCATCAGCTGGCCAGATTTCCGACGGTCCCTGAGTCCATTTCCTAATCGCGTGCTCCTTGACGACGTGGAGCAGTTTGAACAGCGCTGCAACATCGGTATCAGCGCTGGCCGATGGTGGCGGGACGACAACGGCAATCTCGGCCGCGAGGGCGGGCCAGCGCTATACAACGTCAATTCCTGTCAAAATCTCGCGCAAAGGAGGAACGCGCCGACACCGACTGAAGGGCGCTGTTCGATCTTCGCCGGCGGCTCGATTTGCAGCGGTGCAGGTTGGCGCACGGTGAATTAGCGGTCCACTTCTGGCGCCGTGGGGCTAGCGGTCGTCGCGCCTGATCCTCGCGGCGCTAGGTGCTCGTGTTCCCGCCGTCGTCGTCCCACATGTCGTTGCGCGGGGGAAGCGCGTCATCCCGTGCCCCCTCGCTAAGTCGCTCACACAAGCGTGACCGCGCCCGATGAACTTTGGCGGCAATCCTTGCGACGAACGGTCATTGCAACACCTAACAACCAGCCAGCCAGCGACCCCGGCAACAAACCCCGGCGTGTCCTGGCTGGCGTTTTATTTTGTGCCGCTGCTCCGATCCTCCGGGTGCCCGTGCGCTGATCAGCTCTGACCAAAGTTGACCTTCCCCCTCCGGCGGTCCCCTGCCGTTGCCAGAAAGTCACACTCCGGCGATTTTTTGTTTTTTTGAGACAACAAGTCTCAAATCAACCGATCTCAAAGTCGACTCTGCGAGAGTCAGATGAACTGCGCGATGGCACGGTAAGAACGGGCATCAGCATGATCAAAGAAGACGCGGAGCGGTTGCGAATCGAGTTTCTGCTGCCCTGGTATGCGGCAGGCACGCTGAGTCGCGGCGAATCCGATCGCGTCGAGAAAGCGCTTGCAGGCGACATTGAGCTTGCGCGGCGCTATGCGCTCGTTCTCGAGGAGCTTGCGGAGACGATCAACCTCAACGAGGCACTCGGTGAGCCGTCGGCGAGCGTCGCAGAGACGTTATTCGCCGCGATCGATGTTGAGGAGGCACGTACGCCCCGTCGGCGGCGGCTTCATCGGTCTGCGCCGAACACTGCACTTAGCGCCGGCGCCAGCCTAGCCAAGCGAGCCTAAATTGCGCCCGTTCCTCGGCCGCGCCTTCGGCGGATAGTCGGGCGCTGGGCGGGCGTCGTGGTGTCGACCCGCAGGTTCCCGTCGCCGTTGCTTCTCGGCGGGATTCACGCCTGCGCGATCCGTTGTACCGGAGTGCCCGCCCTGACTCGGCGGAGACCGTGGATTCGTTTTGGTGGGTGGGGCGCTACACTCCTACGACGCGAAGCGGGCTCCGCCTTTCGCCTCACAGGGGCTTGTAAGTGAACTTGTTGCCCTGCCAGCGTACAACGCAGGTGCGCGCTTCCCGTGACTGCGACGATGCGTTCGGAGCCTCCCGAGTCGGGCAGTCTTTGTTGCCTACGTAGAGATTACCGACCAGGGCATTAAGTACTTGGCTGTTTTGCCCTGGCTTGTAGCTAACGAAGATGTCTCCCGTAAAATATTCCTCCGAAAGAACCTTCATCCAGGTCCTTCCTGAAAGCATGTAGATTTCTACAGTCCGCGTGCCTCGGGTGTCTTCGATCGACGTGACGACGTTGACGGTGTCAGTGGGCAGACGTTGTAGCTCGGCCGTACGTTCGATGCCGGCGACGTGAGTCGGTAGAGCCGCTGGATTTCGGCCCAGGTGTATCGGTGAGTGAATCGTCCGCACATTGCTGAGGATTTCTCGGCGCGAGGTCAGGGCGGGCAGAAAAAAGGCATCAGCGCATGGCCCCGATGTCGATCTGCGCATCCTGCGGCGCTTCGGCCTTGGGTGGAGGCGGCCGCCGGACACCTCGTCACCTATCACGATAAGCCGGTGCGCAAGATCAACGCCGTGTGGCGTATCGCCCGACGGGCGGCCGGCCTCGATGAAGACTTTGCACCGTACACCATCAGACACACGATGGCGTCGGAGCTGCGTGCGCGTGGCGTTCCTGAGTTGGAGATCGCCGGTGTCCTCGGGCACCACATGCCGAATTTCAGAAGCACCGGGCGCTACGCGAAATATGCACCCGACTACCTGAGTGCGGCCCGGCGGGCGATCGACCAGGTCGTAAACGAAATCGGCCGGGTTGCAGCCCGGCCGATCGTTCCCAATAACCCTGTGCGTGCTACTTGCGTGCAAGTGAACAAAGCTATCGGGCCGCAGACCCTTGAAATCGTTGGAGCGGGCGAAGGGATTCGAACCCTCGACCCCGACCTTGGCAAGGTCGTGCTCTACCCCTGAGCTACACCCGCATCCGAGCGCCGGTAGGCCATCGGCCGCCGGAACATCGCGTCACCTATGCCAAATGAGGCCGGTCTTTGCAACCATCCCGCCCCGCCGCCGTTTAGCCGCGCAACCAGCCCCTTGCCGTGAGCAGGGGCGCGGTCCATGAAGCGCGGCAACGAAAACGCGCGCCGCGATCGGCGGCCCACTCCCAGCCATGCTTCAGGCCACGCTCCAAGCCGCGACCGCAATCACCGGACTGAAAAGCGCTGATCTCATGACGCCTCCCGCGACATCGCCCACGACACCCCTCACGACCCTTGGGACCGATTACATCCTGAACGCGCTGGTGAAGAGGGCCTCGGGCACCTGTTCATGGTTCCCGGCGGCCTGGTCGATCCGTTCATGCCGGCGCTCGTGCGGCAGGACAAGCTCACGCCGGTCATCGCGGCGCACGAGGGCGGCGCCGTATTCATGGCGGACGGCTATGCGCGGGCGAGCGGCAGCTTCGGTGCCGCACTCGGAATCGGCGGCCCCGGCGCCTGCAACATGGCGACCGCGGTCGCCACCGCGAAGACCGACGGCTCGCCCGTGCTGGTGATGACCGGTGAAGTGCCGCTCGACATGGAAGACCGCGGCGTATTCCAGGACGCGAGCCAGGCGACGCTCGACGACACCACCGTCATGGCGCCGCTCGCACGCCTGTCCAAGACGGTCGGCAGCAGCAGGAACCTCAATCATTGGTTCCGCCACGCGCTGACCACCATGTGGTCGCAACCGCGCGGGCCCGTCCATCTCTCGCTTACGCACGACGCCCTCACCGGCGAATGCGCGGCGGACTACGTCAAGGTCTTCGGTTTTTTCGTGGGTGCCGAACCGTTGAGCGTGCCGGCGGCGGACGCAGCGCTCGCTCAGCTTGGGGATGGCAAGGCCACCCGTATCGCCTTTCTCGCCGGCGCTGGCGTCGAGCACGATACCGCCGCGGCTCGTTTGAAGATGCTGGCCAAGCGCTGGTCGATTCCGGTCGCAACCACGCTGCGGGCCAAAGGCGTATTTCCGGAGGACCATGACCTGTCGCTCGGCGTGTTCGGCTATGCCGGCAGCCGCCATGCCACCAACGCCATCCTCAACAGCGATCTCGATTGTCTCATCGTGCTTGGCTCGGGCTTCAACGAGCGCGACACGATGCACTGGACGCTGCGCGAACGCACAAAGGCGTTCATGATCCATGTAAATACCGACATGGACGAGCTCACCGCCAACGGCGACCTCGGGCATGTCGTGCCGGGAAGCTGCCGTGGCTTCCTCGATCTCATGCATGACCGCGCCGACGTGATCGCGCCGGTGTTGGAGGAAGGCCAGGCGCGCCGGCGCCAATGGGTTGCCGGCATCAAGGCGGGGCCGCGGCTATACGATGTCGAGAACTGCAGCCGGATGACCGCGCCGATCCATCCGGCCACCGCCATCACCGCGCTGCGCAAGGCGTTCCCGCGCAACGGCAGCGTGCTGGTCGATTCCGGCGCGCACCGCGCCTTCGCCGGCCATTACTGGACCGCCTACGAGCCGCGCACCTACATCTCCGCCACCAATCTCGGCCCCATGGGCTGGGCGATTCCGGCGGCCATCGGCGTGCAATGCGCGCATCGGGACCGCCGCGTCGCCGTCATCACCGGCGACGGCTGCATGCAGATGCACGGCATCGAGGTGCAGACCGCCGCGCGCTACCAACTGCCGATCATCTATCTCGTCATCAACAACGGCGCGCTCGGCAATGTCTGGCTGCGCGCGCGCCAATATGGCGCGCTGCCGGCCGAGCTGACCAGCATCCGCGATCATGACTGGGCAGGATTTGCGCGCGCGCTCGGGGCACAAGGCTTCATCGTGCGCGATCCGGCCGAGCTCGAGGGCACGTTCGAGAAGGCGCTTGCCGCCGGCACGACGGTGCTGATCGACGTCAAGGCCGACAAGGATTGTCCAACTCCGGTCTACGATTTCAATGCCGGGGTGCGCGCCTGGTCCTATCACGAATAGGAGATGCACGACTCCGCCGATCTCGGGTAAGAGATCGGTGCCCGCTATCCGGAAAATTTCCATGACCGTGCTGGATATGAACCCGTCGACGCTGCCGTCCGACGCACAAGCGCTCTATGAAAAGATGGCCGCGCGGCGCAAAGCTTACGGCGAGCACTTCGGCGGGCCCTATCTCGCGCTGCTCAATCATCCGGAGCTTGCGCGCCGTATCGAGGAGCTCGGGTTCTTTCTGAAATTCGAGGGGGCGCTGCCGCGCACCATCTATCAGTTCATCGTGCTCACAATTGCGCGCACGACCGGCGCCGGCTTCGAATGGCAAGATCATATCGAGCACGCACGCGCCGCCGGATTGCCGCCGGAAGTGATCGATTGCATAGCCTCCGCTCGCACCGCGGCGCTGCCGCAGCCTTACGCGCTCGCGCATGCGATCCTGACCAAGACGATGGCGTGGCAACTGGTGCCCGACGATCTGCAGGTTCGGGCCGCCGCCGAATGGGGCAAGCATGGCCTGGTCGAGATCGTGGTCCTGTCGGGCTTCTATCAGATGTTCGCCGCGATCAATCAGGGATTCGGAATAGGAATGCCCGACGACGGCGGACGCAAGACTGATTAGTTTGCAGCCGCCGTCCATCCTCCGAGCTCCGCCCGCCGTCTCCCGAATGCCCGCCACCCCCTCCGATCTCTTCACCTTTCTCGACCGGCTCGGGATCGCGCACCGGACCGTAACCCATCCGGCACTGTTCACCGTCGAGCAATCGCGGACGCTGCGTGGAACCATCCCGGGCGGCCATACCAAGAACCTGTTCCTCAAGGACAAGAAAGGAACCCTGTTCCTGGTCACGGCGCTGGAGGATGCCGTCATCGAACTCAAATCGCTGCACCGGCTGCTCGGAGCGGGCGGCCGCCTCTCCTTCGGCTCCGCCGACCTCATGCGCGAAACGCTGGGGGTCGAGCCCGGGGCGGTCACGCCGTTTGCCGCGATGAACGATACCGACCGGCGCGTGAGCCTAGTGCTCGATGCCGCCATGATGCAGCACGAGACCCTCAATTATCACCCGCTGGTCAACACCATGACCACCTCAATCGCCCGCGCGGACCTGTTGCGGTTCCTGGAGGCGACCGGCCACCCGCCTCGGATCGTGGCGGCAGCGCTTTCCGGCGAAGACCGGCCCCCGACGTGATCCGGAACGCTCATCCGTTCCGGCGCGCGTGCGGAAAACCCCTACCGGGCGCCCAGGAAATGCGGGCCACACAAAATAAATGCCGGCGGGAACGGGAGGAGCCGAGGGCATTGAGTTTCGTCATTGCAAACACCCCCGTTGACACCATTTAATCCGCCATATTCAGGTTTCGACGCGATCGAGCCTGACTCGACCCGCGATCGGAAATCTGAAACGGCCCAATGAATGGCCCAAGTCGGCTGACTGGCTTGGGTGGCGTGGAAGGACGGACAAGATGACGATGTTGCAGAGCGGTGAGGCGGCGGCAGCTCCAGCCACCGGGGTCAAGGACACGACCACCCAGACGTTCGTCAAGGACGTCATCGAGGAGTCCAAGCGACAGCCGGTGCTGGTGGATTTCTGGGCCGAGTGGTGCGGGCCGTGCAAGCAACTCGCCCCGGTGCTGGAAAAGGTCGTGCGCGCCACCAAGGGCAAGGTGAAGCTCGTCAAGATGGACATCGACAAGCATCCCTCGATCCCCGGCCAGCTCGGCATCCAATCGATCCCGGCGGTATTCGCCTTCGTCAATGGCCAGCCGGTCGATGGTTTCCTCGGCGCGCTGCCGGAAAGCCAGGTGCTGGCGTTCATTGAACGCGTCACCAAGGATCGCATCGGCGGCGAGGAACAGGACCTCTTGAAGACCGCCGATGAAGCGCTGGCCAAGGGCGACGCAGCAGGCGCCGCCGATCTCTATGCCCAGGTACTCGCGCAGGAGAGCGGCAATATCGGCGCGCTTGCCGGCCTGGCGCGCAGCTACGTGAGCACCGGCGCGATCGAGCAGGCGAAGCAGACGCTGGCTTTGGTACCCGAAGCCAAGCACAGCGATCCCGCGGTCGCCGCCGCTCGCGCGGCGCTCGAGGTCGCCGAGCAGGCCCAATCGGTCGGGCCGATTGCCGAGCTTGAACAGAAGGTCGCGGCCAATCCGCTCGATCATCAAGCGCGCTTCGACCTCGCGGTCGCCTTGAACAGCAAGGGGCAGCGACAGGAAGCCGTCGACAATCTGCTGGAGATCGTCAAGCGCGACCGCAAATGGAACGACGACGGTGCGCGCAAGCAATTGGTCCAGTTCTTCGAGGCCTGGGGCCCGACTGACGAGGCCACCGTCAACGGACGTAAACGGTTGTCATCGGTCTTGTTCGCGTAGCGCGACAGATCGATCGGCTCGTGCCGAGGAGCCCGCAGCCGATCTCCGGCTTACCCGGGATCGGACACTTGCGGCGAGCGCTCCTTAGGATGAGGGCGGAGCAAACAGCTTCGGCAGCATTGCCGCGATGGGAGAGCGACGATGCCGATGAATGCAAGCTACGACGGTCCCGGTGACCTCGCTGCTGTGATTCCGGTCTTTCCGTTGCCGGGCGCGCTGCTGCTGCCGCGCGGACAAATGCCGCTCAACATTTTCGAGCCGCGCTACATCGCCATGATCGACGATGCCCTGCGCTCGGGTCACCGCCTGATCGGCATGATCCAGCCCGATGCTGCGCATCCAGGTCCGGAAGGCAAGCCCAATCTCTACAAGGTCGGCTGCGTCGGCCGGATTACCCAGCTCGCCGAAACCGGCGACGGCCGCTACCTCCTCCAGCTCACCGGCATTGTCCGCTTCCGCATCGAGGAAGAGCGCGACGTGTCGACCCCGTACCGGCAATGCCGCGTGACCTACACGTCCTTCGTCGACGACTTCACGCCCCGCAAGGGCGAAGAGGACGTCGACCGCGAGAGCCTGCTGCACGCGTTGTCCGATTTTCTCAAGGCCAACGATCTCAAGGCCGATTGGGAGGGCATCGAGAACGCTCCCAACGAGGCGCTGGTCAACGCGCTGGCGATGATGTCCCCCTATGGAACGGCGGAGAAGCAGGCGCTGCTGGAGGCGCCCGACCTCAAGACCCGGGCCGAGATCCTGGTCGCAGCCACCGAGATCGAGCTGGCCAAGAAGACCTCGGGCGGCGAGACCTCCTTGCAGTGAAAATGTCCGGTGCCCACATGAGTGACCGTGCCTATGCGCCGTTTTGGCTCGGAGAGCCCGGGAAAGCCGCTGGCGGCCATGGCCACGACTACGTCTTGTAATCGCCGCATTAAGTTGCTATCTCACGATTCGTTGAGAGTAACGGCTGATCCTTAGCGTCGATAACGCTTTCTCATCGACAAAGGCCGTTTACGGGTCGCGTGAACGAATTCCACGTCTTGGTTTTCGACCCGTCTCATCCAGCATCTAATTCATCGACAGCCCAGACCACGCGGGGTGTCTAATTTCCCCGCGACACGCGGCTGCTCGCCACCGCAGTCGGCTTGAGCCGATTTGCGCATCCAAAAGTGCCAATGTCGGATCAATCCGAACATTGGGGGCGCCAGTCCGTTTCGCCATACGAAAGATTCCACTTTGACCTCCTTTCTCGACCTCGGCCTTAGCGAGCCCATCACCCGTGCGCTCATTGACGAGCAATATGCCACCCCCACCCCGATCCAGGCCCAGACCATTCCGCAGGTGCTCGCCGCGCGGGACGTGGTCGGCATCGCGCAGACCGGAACCGGCAAGACCGCGGCTTTCGCGCTGCCCATTCTCAATCACCTCGCGGCCTCCGGCGGACGGCCGCAACCACGCAGCTGCCGGGTATTGGTGTTGAGTCCAACACGAGAACTTTCCGCCCAGATCGTCGACAGCTTCCAGACCTACGGGCGCTATCTGCGTCCGCGGGTGACGCTCGCCATCGGCGGCGTCCCCATCAACCGCCAGATCCGCGCTCTCACCAATGGGGTCGACGTCCTGGTGGCAACGCCCGGACGACTTCTCGACCTTATGCAAAGCCGCGCCGTTCAACTCGATCGCGTCGAAGTCTTCGTGCTCGATGAAGCCGATCGCATGCTCGACATGGGCTTCATCCACGACATCCGCAGGATCGTGACGAAGCTACCGAGCAGGCGCCAGACGCTGTTCTTCTCGGCCACCATGCCGCGCGAGATCGCCGATCTCGCAAGCCATATGCTGCGCGATCCGGTTCGGGTTGCGGTAACTCCCGCGGCGACCACCGTGGAGCGTATCGAGCAGCGGGTGGTCCATGTCGATCGCGCCGGCAAACCGGGCCTGCTCGCGGAGCTGCTGCGGGAGAAGTCGGTCGAGCGTGTGCTGGTCTTCACCCGCACCAAGCGCGGCGCAGACAAAGTCGTTCGCGCGCTGGCCAAGGCCGGCCTCGCCGCCGAAGCGATCCACGGCAACAAGTCGCAGAACCAGCGCGAGCGCGTGCTAGCAGCCTTCCGGGCGGGCCACATTCGCACGCTGGTGGCCACCGATATCGCCGCCCGCGGCATCGACGTCGACGGCATCAGCCACGTTATCAACTACGACCTTCCAAACGTTCCGGAGAGCTACGTACATCGCATCGGCCGCACCGCGCGTGCCGGTGCAGAAGGGATCGCGATCTCGTTCTGCGAGGCCGAGGAGCGGCCCTTCCTGCGCGACATCGAGAAGCTCATCCGGATGTCGATCCCGGTCGGCGAGCACGCCAGCGACCGACGATCGCCAGCCCCGCCGCACGAGCATCACGCCAACGGTTCACGCCCCGTGCATCAACAGCGCAAACAGCATCAAAACGGCCAGCATCGCGCCCGACCCGAGCGCAAGCCCGACCCCAACACCAACCGTCATCGTCGCCCCGCGGAAGCGCCCGCGGCCGCGCATGGCGACGAGATCGGGGCGATCGCCTTCATGCAGCCGAAGCGCAACGGCCAGCGTCATCGCGGCCCGCATGCCAGCCGGCGTGCGCCGCGGTAACTGCGATCGAATTGGAGACGAACATATGGCCAAAGAAGAGCTGCTCGAGTTCGACGGCACGGTGACCGAGGTCCTCCCGGACGGCAATTACCGCGTCACGCTCGACAATGAGCACCAGATCCTCGCCTATATGTCGGGGAAGATGCGCAAGTTCCGCATCCGCACCGGCGTCGGCGACCGGGTGATCGTGGAAGTGTCGCCTTACGATCTCTCCCGCGGCCGCATTAATTTTCGCCACAAGGGCGATCGCGCCGCGGCGGCGCCGGCACGCCGCCCCACTTTCCGCCGCCACTGAGCATGGCGTCGTGCTATAGCGTCGCGGTGTAAACGCGGATTGCATCATGACGACCTCCCCCGCCGAGCGCCCTCCCGGCAGCGTCGATCCCAAGCTCCTGGAAATCCTGGTCTGCCCGCTGACCAAGGGGCCGCTCGAATACGATGCGGATAAGCAGGAGCTGATCTCGCGCTCTGCCAAGCTCGCCTATCCCATCCGTGCCGGCATCCCGATCATGCTGCCCGAAGAAGCGCGCCGGCTGGATTGACGCCGTCTTGCTCGGTGTGATCATCCTTGCTCGGTGCCATCATCCGTGAAGGTGGATTGATCCGGTAACCCACGGCATTCGAGCGGTGCATCAAAATCCAATGCATAACTGGGTGCGCCGCCTGCGCGGGGCATGACAGTCTTGGTGGGGAAGGAAGAACCATGATCAAAATTTGGGGGCGCAACACCTCGGTCAACGTGCAGAAGGTGATGTGGGCGCTGGGCGAACTCGGCGTCCCGCACGAGCGCATCGACGTCGGCGGCTCCTTCGGCAAGAACAACGAGCCGACCTATCTCGCCATGAACCCGAACGGCCTGGTGCCGACGCTGGAAGAGGACGGCTTCCTGCTGTGGGAATCCAATTCGATCGTGCGCTACCTCGCGGGGAGATACGGCGCCGGCAAGCTGGAGCCGGCCGATCCGCGGGTACGCGCGCGCGCCAGCAGCTGGATGGACTGGCAGATCTCGGTTGCGGCCCCCGCCATCACGCCCGTGTTCTGGGGCCTGATTCGAACGCGGCCGGAAAAGCGCGATGCCGTCGCGATCGAAGCCGGCAAGGTCAAGTCCATGGCCGCGATGAAGATCCTGGATGCTCAGCTCGCCAAGTGCGCGTTCGTGGCCGGCGACACGCTCTCGATGGGCGATATCCCGGTCGCGCTGATGGCCTATCGCTTCCGCCGCCTGGTGGCGGAGCGGCCCGGCCTCGACAATTTCGAACGCTGGTTCACCGCCATCGAGCAACGGCCCGCATTCAAGGAGCACGTGCTGGCGATCCCATTCGTGTGACGCGGATCGCTGCGGGCACGCTCCGTGCTCTACAGCGCCTCGCCACGCAAAAGCTTCGGAACGTCGCCGACGAGGCCCGCGGCCTCGCGGATGAAAAAGCGCTTCAGCGCAGGCAAGCGGTCGACCACACCGATTCCGACATCGCGTGCGAGGCGCAGCACGTCCGATTGATTGGAGAACAACCGGTTGAGACCGTCGGTCGCCACGCCCATGGCCACGGTATCGAACCGCCGCCAGCGCTGATAGCGGACGAGCACCGCTAGAGAACCCGGATCGAGGCCGAGCCGGGCAGCATCGACGATCACTTCGGCAAGCGCGGCGACGTCCTTGAGTCCCATATTGAGCCCCTGCCCCGCGATCGGATGAATGACATGGGCGGCATCGCCGACGAGCGCGAGGCGATGGGCGATGAATGCGCGCGCGACCCAGAGGCCGAGCGGAAGGACGCGACGCGGACCGACCGCTTCGATCTCGCCGAGATGGAGGCCGAAGCGCCGCTCGAGCTCGCCATGGAAGCCGGTATCGGGCAGCGCGACAATCCGCGCCGCCTCTTGCGCCTCCTCGGTCCAGACGATCGAGGAGCGGTGGCCCCCAGCCGCGTCACTTTTCAGCGGCAGGATCGCGAACGGGCCGGCCGGGAGGAAATGCTCCTCGGCGCGCCCGTTATGATCGCGCTCGTGCGCCACCGTGGTGACGATGGCGGATTGGCCGTAGCTCCAGCCGTGGCTGGCGATCCCTGCGCGCTCGCGAATCGCCGAGTGCGCGCCGTCGGCGGCGACCAGGAGTCGCGCCGATATCGCACTGCCATCCGCGAGTTCGACGTCGATGGCGTGCGACGATCCGCGCCACGAATTGTCGCTTGCACCTTGCGGCGACGGAGAGACGTCCGCCACCGCTGACGACCGCAGCGCGACGCCTTCCTGCTTTGCTTTTTCCACGAGCGCGGCGAGTAGCGGTCCGTTCTCGATCATGTGGGCGAACGGTTCGCCCGGCGCAAGGTCGCCTTCGAAGGTAAGAAAAGTGGGCCGTACCACATCGTGCAGACGGCTGTCGGTCACCACCATGTCCAGGATCGGCTGCGCCTCGACTTGGTGCCACACGCCAATGGTCTCGAAGAGCCGCCGCGCCGCCGCGACGATCGCGGACGCGCGCCCCTCGCCGGCCGTGCGTCCCAGGGCCGGATCCGCGACCGTGACGGAGAAGGACGGCCCGAGCCCCTGGCGCAACGCAACTGCCAGCGCGAGGCCGGCGAAGCCGCCGCCACCGATCATCACGTCGATACGTTCGCGCGTCCGTTGGCTTTCCATCACTTCGATGTCCGCGTGCCGGCGACCTGCGCCTTCACATCATATCAGCTGGCGGCCGCAATGCGATCAGTTCCCGATCGCTTGACTCGGCGCATGAAGCGCGTGTGATACCGCGCCCCGATGACAGCCGTCACCGGCCACATGCCGAGCGGGCCGAGCAAGCCGCGAGCTTCGATGTCCTCTGCCGTTCAAGACCTTCTCGCCATCCTCAACCTCGAGCGACTCGAGGTGAACCTGTTCCGCGGCCGCTCGCCGCAGGTGGGATGGCAGCGCGTGTTCGGCGGACAGGTGATCGGGCAGGCGCTGGTTGCGGCCTGCCGCACCGTCGACGTGGCCGGCCGGCCGCCGCACTCGCTGCACGCCTATTTCCTGCTGGCCGGGGATCCCAAGGTGCCGATCATCTATGAGGTCGACCGCATCCGCGACGGCAGGAGCTTCACCACCCGGCGCGTCGTCGCAATCCAGCACGGTGAGGCGATATTCACGATGGCGGTGTCGTTTCATCGCGACGAGCCCGGGATGAGCCACCAAGCCCCGATGCCGGACGTGCCGACACCGGAGCAACTGCCGGATGAGGCCGAGATCAAAGCGCGCGTGCTCCCGCTGATGCCCGATGCCGTGCGGCGCTATTACGAACGCGAGCGGCCGATCGAATGGCGGCCCGTCGAGCTCGACCGTTATCTCGGCAAGAAGATCGAGAACGGCCGCTTCCATGTCTGGATTCGCGCGACCGGCCGGCTTCCCGATGAACCGGCCATCCATCAATGCGTGCTCGCCTACGCGTCCGACATGTTGCTGCTCGACTCGGCCTTGATCCCGCATGGGCGCACAGTGTTCGAGAAGACCCTCATGGCCGCGAGCCTCGATCACGCGCTGTGGTTTCACCGCCCGTTTCGGGCGGACGATTGGCTGTTGTACGCCCACGACAGCCCCAATCTCTCGGGCTCCAGGGGCTTTTCCCGCGGCCTGATCTTCGCCCGCGACGGCACGCTGGTCGCCTCCGTCGCTCAGGAGGGATTGCTGCGAGAGCGGACGGCGGACGATGCAGGACAGACGACGGAAGATACCAAACCAAGGGAATGAGATTTCTTATCCATTCCTTTCTGTCGTCCGCGTTTGGCTCCTGTCTGCTGTCCCCTGAATAGGACAGCTTTACTGTCCTGATCCGCCCACAGCTTGGTCCGACCGCCTGTGCGAGCGGCAAAGTAATCGCTTAATTTTTCAGCGTAACGCCGATATGGTCTGCAGAACTCAGGGGGAACGCATGAAGCTGGTCATTGCTGTCATCAAACCGTTCAAGCT
>Ga0208991_1000161_pt1 | contig 13942 bp, 14 predicted proteins | sample MedBloCAOM3_M2_FD_187855 | JGI IMG/M metagenome (GOLD analysis project Ga0208991, IMG submission 187855) | Forest soil microbial communities from El Dorado National Forest, California, USA - Mediterranean Blodgett CA OM3_M2 (SPAdes) (version 2) | ecosystem: Environmental > Terrestrial > Soil >...
GTAGCCCTTCACGGTGTTGACGAGATTCGGGATGAGATCCGCCCGGCGCTGATACTGATTCACGACCTCGGACCAGGCCGCCTTGACGCTCTCGTCCTGCTGCTGCAGGGAGTTGTAACCGCAGCCGGACAGGCCCAGGACCGCGGCAGCCAGAATGGTCACAAACCACGCACGCATCGAATTCTCCTAAGGGGCATCGACCTGGGTCCCCTTTGCCGGGGACGTGGATTGTCACATGCCGGGGAAAGGCGCGTCGATTGTTCGCGCCGGCGGCGCTGCAGGCGTCCGCGCAGCGAGCGGCGCGTCCGCACTTGGCGGCGCGGGCGCAGGACCCGGGGCACGCCCAAAAAAAAACCCCAGGTTTTGAGGCCTGGGGTTTAGAAGGGCGGACCTTCGATGAAGGGAAGGAAGTCCGCCAGGGGATACCTCAGTGCAATCGCGCCCAATGCAGGATCCGGATGTCCTCCGAGTCCAGGTCAAAACTCTGTGCCAGCAGCGCGCGCAGCTCACGGTTGGCGCGCGCGTTGCTGAGCGGCTCGCGCAGTTCGACTACGCCACTCCACTCGCTGCCGCACGGGGGGCTCTGCGCCCTGCTGCCGGCCGTGACGAAGTGGGTGTAGTACTTGGTAGCCATGGTTTGCAGGTTAGTAGCGTCGCGCGGCGCTCGTCCGTGAGATGTTCCACAGAAACCCCGATTTCTGTAAAAGGGAGTGCGACATAATTCACAGGATTTCCGCCCGATGAGTCGCTTGCGGCAAGCCGCACCGGCGGGTTCGAAGTACATCACGCCGGAGGGCGCACGCCGCCTGCGCCTGGAGCTCGAGCGTCTCTGGCGGGACGAGCGCCCCAGGGTCTGCCAGGCCGTAGCGGCCGCCGCCGCCCAGGGGGATCGCTCCGAGAACGCCGAATACATCTACGGCAAGCGCCGCCTGCGGGAAATCGACCGCCGGGTACGCTTCCTGCGCCGGCGGCTCGAGGGCATGGTGGTCGTCGACCAGCCGCCCGCCGACCCGGCGCGCGTGTTCTTCGGGGCGTGGGTGCTGCTTGAGTCCGATGATGGAGCGCACTCACGCTACCGTATCGTCGGTCCCGACGAGTTCGACCTGGCACCCGGCTACATCAGCATGGACTCGCCCCTCGGGCGCGCGTTGCTGCGCAAGACCCTCGACGACGAAGTGACCGTTGAGGCTCCCGGCGGCAGCCGCGCGTTCGTGATCGTGTCGATCGAGTACGAGCGGAGCTCGGCCTGATGCGGCGCGCCGCCTTGATCAGGCTTACCAGATCACCCGCACGTTCTTGAACTGCCAGGGATCGTTCTTGTCGATGTCCTCGGGGAACAGGCGCTCGCGCTCGTGCAGCGGCGTCCAATCCGTGTACTCCCCGGTCACCGGACCGAGATACGGCATGCAGATCTCGAGATTGCGGCGGAAATCCATCTCATCAGGCTCGACCACACCGAGGTTGGAGTTCTCCATCGCCCACACCGCCCCGGACAGCACCGCCGCGCACACCTGCAGGCTGGTGGCGTTGTTGTAAGGGGCGAGCTTGCGCGCCTCCCCGATCGACAGCTGCGAGCCGAACCAGTAGGCGTTCTTCTTGTGGCCGGCGAGCAGCACACCCAGCTCGTCGATGCCGCTCACGATGTCGTCCATGAGGATGCGCTGGCGCTCCTGCTGCACGTAGTTGCGCCCGACGAGCTCGTGCACCGACATCACGGCGGAGTCGCACGGGTGATACGCGTAGTGCACCGTCGGACGGTACGCCACCTGCGTGCCGTCGCGCACCGTGAAGTAGTCCGCCATTGAAATGGACTCGCTGTGCGTGATGCAGAAGCCGTGAAAATGGCCGGCGCGCGGCGTCCAGGTGCGCACGCGGGTGCTGGCGCCTGGCTGCGTCAGGTAGATCGCCGCCAGGCAGCCGGAATCATGGCGCTTGCCGTCGCGCGGAAAGTTGCGCTCGTGTGTGCCCCAGCCCATCTCACTCGGCTGCGAACCCTCGCCGACGAAGCCGTCGATCGACCAGGTGTTGACGAATTCACCAAGTTGCTTCGGCTTGCCCGAAACCTGCGTGTCGCGCTCGGCGATGTGGATGACTTTCACGCCGAGCCGCCGAGCCAGCTCGCTCCACTCGGCGCGCGAGGCGGGCTTGCCGGCCTCCACCTTCGTGTCGGCGGCGATGTTCAGCAGCGCCTGCTTCACGAAGTGCGACACCAGGCCCGGATTGGCGCCGTGTGTGAGCACCGCGGTGGGCGCGCGGGCATTGCCGGCCCGCAAAGCCAGCGCCTCCTCGCGCAGCACGTAATTGGTGCGGCGGCCGGCGGGGACGGTCGGGTCGGTGTAGCCGCCCGGCCAGGGCTCGATGCAGGTGTCAAGGTACATCGCGCCCTTTTCCCAGCACAGCTTGATGAGCGCGATGCTCGACACCTCGACCGCAACGTTGATCAGGAAATCCCCGCGTCCCAGCAGCGGATTGAGCACCCGGCGGTAGTTCTCGCGCGTGAGGCGCTCCTTGACGAACTTGATGCCGTACTTGGCGGCCTCCTCGTTCCCCTTGTCCTCCGCGGTCACGATCGTGAGACGTTCGGGCGCAATGCCGATGTGCCGCAGGATCAGCGGCAGCACACCCTGACCGATACTGCCAAAACCCACGAACAGGATCCGTCCGGGAAACTCGATGTGAATCTTGTCATTGCTGCTCATGATGCGGCTTCAGATCTCCCTTCGCGGCACGAGCGCGCGCGCGGCTGTGAAGGGTATCATTCGCGCGGCTCACTCCGCGCGCCTTCTCAGGGTCGGTCGCTCAGCGCCAGTGAGGCGGATAGGTGCGCTCGTAACCCGGCAGAGCCGCGACGCGCGCGAGCCAGCGGCCGAGCGACGGATAGTTCACCTCCACCGGCATGAAGCGCGACGACAGCTCGCGCGCCTGCGGCCGCTCGAGCGCGCGCTTCAGCAGCTGGATGCCGGGGAAGATGACCATGTCGACCGCCGAGAAGGTATCCCCCACGATCCAGTCGGACTTGGACAGCCGGCCCTCGATGGTGCGCGCCTCGTTGGCGACCGCGTGCATCGCCGCCGTGATCTCATCGCCGGACAGATCCTCCTTGCCGATGAAAATCCCGCTCGTGATGCTGTTGAGCCGCGGCTCGATATACGCCTGGTACTCGCAGATGACGCGCATGATGGTGCCGGCTTCCTCCGGCGTGCGGCCGAAGATCGGCGGCTGCGGGTACTTCAGGTCCAGGTAGTAGAGGATCGCGAGTGACTCGAAGCACACGTAGTCCCCGTCCTTCAGCACCGGCACGCGGCCGCGCGGATTGAGCGCGAGCATCTGCGGGGACTTGTGCTCCTGCTTGGAGAACTGCAGCAGGTGGCTCACGTAAGGCAGACGCTTATACTCGAGCGCCAGCAGCACGCGCCACGCGAAGGGACTGCCACTGCCCCAGAAAACATCGATCGCCATCGCGCCCCCGCGGGAGGTGTAGCCCGATTGTAACGACAACCGCACAGCGCCGAAAATGCATGCCAGCGCCCCCCGCGAGGAGAGTCCCAAGCCATGCCGACCACGCTGATCGAGCCCGCCGCACTGGCCGCGCATCTCGCCGCTCCCGACTGGGCCATCGTCGATTGCCGTTTCGACCTCGCGCGCCCTGAGTGGGGCGCGCTCGCCTGGGCCGCCGGGCACGTTCCGAGCGCACTGTACGCCCATCTCGATCGCGATCTGTCGGGCCCGCGCACCGCGCTGACGGGCCGGCATCCGTTGCCGGCGATCGCGGCGCTCGCCGCCACGTTCGGGCGCTGGGGCATAGATAAGGAGGTGCAGGTCGTAGCCTACGACCAGGGCGCGGGCACCTACGCCGCGCGGCTGTGGTGGCTGCTGCGCTGGCTGGGACACCCGCAGGTGGCGGTGCTCGATGGCGGCTTGGCGGCGTGGGAGCGTGCCGGCCTGCCGCTCGACACGGCGGCCACGGTACGCGCGCCGCGGCGCTTCACGGCCGCCCCCGCCGCGGGTCTGGTCGTGACGACGGCGGCGCTCGCGCAGGCGGTCGCGGCCGGCGCACTGACGCGCGGGGATCTGACCCTCGTGGACGCGCGCAGCGCGGATCGCTTCGCCGGCCAGAACGAAACGCTCGACCCGGTCGCCGGCCATGTCCCCGGCGCGCGCAACCATCCGTTCGCGGGCGACCTTGATGCGAACGGGCGTTTCCTGAGCGCGCCCGAGCTGCGGCTCTCCTGGGCGGACACGCTGTGCGACCGCCCGGTTCAGACGCTGATCGCGATGTGCGGCTCCGGCGTCACGGCCTGCCACAGTCTGCTCGCGCTCGAAGCCGCCGGACTGGCCGGCGCGCGGCTCTACGCGGGGTCGTGGAGCGAGTGGATCCGCGATCCGGCGCGTCCGGTAGCGCGGGGTGCCGGAACTTCCTGACCCGAGCACTCTTCCTGGTCACACAATTTTGATATAACGCCCCGTGGCCGCCGATCCCAAGAACGCCGTCAACGGCAATCGCAAATTCAATCCCGCACAGCCCTGGCGGGTCGAGGACTCCCTCGATCTCTACCACGTCGAGGCGTGGGGCAAGGGCTACTTCAGCGTCAACGACAGCGGCCACGTGGTGGTGCGGCCGGACACGACGGAACGGCACGAGATCGATCTGTACGAGGTCGTCGAGGGCCTGCAGGCCCGCGATCTGACCACGCCGGTGGTGGTGCGCTTCTCCGACATCCTCGCGCACCGCCTGCGGCGCCTGCACGATGCGTTTGCGCAGGCGATCGCCGAGAACGACTACCGGAACCGCTATGCAGCGGTGTACCCGATCAAGGTGAACCAGCAGCGGCTGGTGGTCGAAGAGGTCTATCGCTATGGGCAGGAGTTCGGTTTCGGACTCGAAGTGGGTTCAAAGCCGGAGCTGCTCGCCGTGATGGCGATGACCGAGAACGCCCCGGAGCGGCTCATCATCTGCAACGGCTTCAAGGACGACAGCTACATCGAGGCAGTGACGCTCGCTACCAAGCTCGGCCGCACCATCATCCCGGTGGTGGAGAATTTCGAGGAGCTCGGGCTGATCCTCAAGCACGCACAGGCCTACCAGGTGCGCCCGCGGATCGGCGTGCGCGTGAAGCTCTTCAGCGAAGGCTCCGGGCGCTGGAGCGCCTCCGCCGGGGAGAGGTCGAAGTTCGGCTTGTTCATCACCGAGATCCTCGAGCTGTTCAACGTGCTCAAGCAGCACGACATGCTCGACTGCCTGCAGCTGGTGCACTGCCACCCGGGCAGCCAGCTGCAGGACATCCGCCGCGTCAAGGATGCGATCAACGAGCTGGCGCATGTTTACGCGGAGCTCAAGCTCATGGGCGCGGGGCTCCAGTACATCGACGTGGGCGGGGGCCTGGGGGTCGACTACGACGGCAGCGGCACGAACTTCCCTTCGTCGATGAACTACACGCTCAATGAATACGCGAGCGACGTCGTGTACCGGATCGCGAGCGTGTGCAACCTGCGCGACATTCCGCACCCCATGATCGTGAGCGAGTCCGGCCGCGCGGTGGCGGCGTACCACAGCGTGCTGATATTCGATGCGCTCGGCTCCTCGGCGCTCGACAAGTTCCGCGTCACCGGGGACCGGGCCGAGGACTACGGCGGTGATGAGGAATTGCCGCAGCCGGTGCAGGATCTGTTCGAGGCCTACCGCGCGGTGAGCGAGCGGCGACTGGTCGAGTGCTATCACGACGCCCTCACCGCCCGCGAGCAGGTGCTGCAGATGTTCAATCTCGGCCTGCTGTCGCTCGAGTTCCGCGCGCTCGCCGAGCGGCTGTATTGGGCGACCTGCGCGAAGATCCGCGACTCGTGCCGCAAGCTCGAGCATCTGCCGGAGGAGCTCGAGGACCTGGAGTCGATTCTCTCCGATACCTATTTCTGCAACTTCTCGGTGTTCCAGTCGCTCCCGGACAGCTGGGCCATCGACCAGCTGTTCCCGATCCTGCCCATCCACCGCCTGCATGAGCGCCCCACGCGGACCGCCGTGCTCGCCGACATCACCTGCGACTCGGACGGCAAGATCGACCGCTTCGTGTCGCTGCGCGACGTGAAGCGCACGCTCGAGCTGCATGAGCTCAGGGCGGACGAAAGGTACTACCTGGCGGTGTTCCTGGTCGGCGCCTACCAGGAAACGCTCGGCGACCTGCACAATCTCTTTGGCGACACGCACGTGGTGCACGTGCGCCTGCACGACGAAGGCGGATGGTGGATCGAAGAGATCGTCAAGGGCGACACGGCCAACAAAGTGCTCGAATACATGGAGTACGACGTCGCGGAGCTGTATCCGGCGCTGGCGCGCGACTGCGAGCGTGCCATCCGCGACGGGCGCATGACGCTCGCGGAGAGCCAGGCCCTCAAGCGCTTCTACGAGCGCGAGCTCGACGGCTACGCGTATCTCGAGCCCGCCGGCGCGTGACTCACGACCTTTTCCTGCGAGGGCGCGGCGTCGTCCGCTGCCCCGTACGTTCGCGCCCCGGCTCTACCGGCGCACGCCGCACAGCACCAACAGGGCGAGCACCACGAACGCGCCGGCGGCGGCACGGTGCACCCACTTGAGCGGCAGCCTGTTCGCCGCCGCCTCCCCCAACAGCACCACCGGCACATCCGCCAGCATCATGCCGAGGGTGGTGCCGGCGACGACCGCGACGAGCGCGTGGTATTTGGCGGCCAGCGCCACGGTGGCGATCTGCGTCTTGTCGCCGATCTCCATCAGGAAGAACGCGATCAGCGAGCTGCCGTACGCCCCGAAGCGCGCCGGCCGCGCGTCCGCCGCCGCGTGCCGGTCGGGAATCAGCATCCACACTGCCGTGGCGAGGAACGACACTGCCAGCAGGTAGCGCAGCACTGTCGGACTCATCCTCGCGGCGAGCAGCGTGCCGATCGCGCCGGCGGCGAAGTGGTTGACGAGGGTGGCGCTGAGAATCCCGCAGATCACCGGCACGGGCGCCCGGAAGCGCGCCGCCAGAACCAGGGCGAGAAGCTGTGTCTTGTCGCCGATCTCGGCGAGCGCGACGACGCCCGCCGAAACGAGAAATGCTTCCATAACACCCTTGGTTTGCGTCCCGCAAAGGCCGGGAGTAGCATGCCACGTGCGTTCGTATCCGTCGTGGATGAGTGCGCTTTGTTTGAATGTGTTGACTTCATATCCCGCCCCGCGCTTCTCATCCGTGCGCGAACGCAGGTGCAGGCCGCTGGCCCAAGCGCTGCGCATTGACTGACCGCCGATCGTGTGCCTTGAAGCCTTGACCTGTTTGACTGTTCACGCGGTACATGCGACCGACGCGTGCGGCTCGCCGCTGTCCGCCTTTGCAAGAGAGACTTCCTGATGACGACGATTTACGTGGGCAATCTGCCCTTCAACGCCACCGAGCAGGACGTGAAGGCCTTGTTTGAACGTCACGGCAAAGTGGAATCCGTGAAGCTCATCAACGACCGGGAAACCGGCAAACCGCGTGGTTTCGGATTCGTCGACATGCCGCAGGCCGAGGCGCAGACCGCGATCCAGGCCCTGAACGGCTTTCAGATGAACGGCCGGCCGCTGCGCGTCAACGAAGCACAGGAGCGCCCACAACGCCCCCGCCAGGGTGGCGGTCCGTTCCGCCGCTGACCATTTGGGGACTTTGGGGGGATAAGAAAACCCCGCCGCGCGCGGGGTTTTTTATGGCGCACATCAGCTAAGGTGCGCGTGGCGTGCTCACACAAAGCGAGGATGACCGACGATGTTCGCGAACCTGAAACTGGCCGCGGCCGCCATCGCCAGCGCAGTGCTGCTGGCCGCGTGCGCGGCCACCAGCTCGCGGCAGAGCACCGCCGAGGCGCTGACCGGCATCCTGGCCGCCGACTACCGCGCGGAGGAGAACCGCGCGCGCGACCGTTACCGCCATCCGAAGGAAACGCTGCTGTTCTTCGGCATCCGCCCGGAGATGAGCGTGCTGGAAGTGTGGCCGGAACCGGGTTGGTACACGGAGGTGATCGCGCCCCTGGTGCGCGACAAGGGCAGGTACTACGCCGCGGTCATTGCGGCGGACCCCGAGAGCAAATACATCACCCAGCGTCTGGAGAAGTACCGCCAGAAGCTGGCCGAGCGCCCGAATGTCTACGACCACGTCGCGGTGGTCAGCTTCCCGGCGGATGGCAGCGATGCCGTGCCGCCGGCATCGGTCGACATGGTCGTGACCTTCCGCAACATTCACAACTGGATGTCGCGCGGCACGACAGCTCAGGCGTTCGCCACCATGTACAGCGCGCTCAGGCCCGGAGGCGTGCTGGGTGTGGTCGAGCACCGCGGCAATCCAGCCGTGGCGCAGGACCCGAAGGCGAAGAGCGGCTACGTCAACGAGGACTACGCGATCAAGCTGATCGAAGCGCAGGGCTTCAGGCTGGTTGGCAAGTCCCAGGTGAACGCCAACCCGCGGGACACCAAGGACTACGAGCAGGGAGTGTGGACCCTGCCGCCCACTTACCGCCTGGGCGACAAGGACCACGACAAGTACGCCGCCATCGGCGAGAGCGACCGCTTCACACTGCGGTTCGTGAAGCCCCTGAAGTAGTCCTCACCACATATCGCGCAGCCGCGCACCGACGTCCATGGTCACCGGCGCGTTGCTGTGGCGCAGAGTGTCGCCGCCGGCGAGCGCCGCTCCGTGGAAGGTCACCGCTTCCAGCGTCTTGTGCACCTTCTCGGTCATGAAGCGACTGCGTCCGCCGTACACGTGCGCATCGGCCTGCCGCGACTGGCGCGTGAGATGAAACTTGAGCGGCACGATCAGTAGCAGGTCGTTCTGTGCGCGGGTGAGCGCGACATACAACAGTCGCCGCTCCTCCTCGATGAGCTCCGGCCTGCCGGTGGAGAACTCGGAAGGGAAGCTGCCATCCACGACGTTCAGCACGTAGACGGTGTCCCACTCCATGCCTTTCGCCGAGTGGATCGTCGACAGCACCAGGTAGTCCTCATCGAGCGCCGGGCGGCCGGCGAGGTCACTGGTGGCGTGCGGCGGATCGAGCGTGAGCTCGGTGAGGAAGCGTTCGCGCGACGGATACTGTCCCGATAGCAACTCCAGCTGCTCCAGGTCTGCGAGCCGGGTGTGGTATTGCTCGTACAACCGCTCGAAGTGCGGCCGGTACCACTCACGCGCCAGGTGCAGCTGCCCGGGCCACTGCCGCTGCGGATCGGCGAGCGATTGCATGAGCTCGATCAGCCGGTGCCAGTCGACCTCCGCGGTCTGCGGCGGGCTGAAGGCCTTGAGCGCTTCGAAGGAATGTCCTCCGGCCTGCAGCTGCTCGATCGCGGCGCGGGCATTGACCGGTCCCATCCCGGGCAGCAGCTGCAGGGCGCGGAACGCTGCCAGGGTGTTGCGCGGGTTGTCCGCCCAGCGCAGCACCGCAAGCAGATCCTTGATGTGCGCCGCCTCGAGAAACCTCAAGCCCCCATACTTCACGAACGGCACTTTGCGCTTCGCCAGCTCCACTTCCAGGATGTCGCTGTGGCTTGCGCTTCTGAACAGCACCGCCTGGCGCTTGAGCGGCACGTTCGCCTCGCGGCGCCTGAGCACCTCGGTGCAGACGTATTCCGCCTGCGACTGCAGCTCGTCCACGGTGACGATGCGCGGCCGCGCGCCCTCACCGCGCACCGACAGCAGGTACTTGCGGTGCTGCCGCGGCGCCTCGGCCATGACCGCGTTGGCGACATCGAGCACCTGCTGGGTGGAGCGGTAGTTCTGCGCCAGCGTGACCACTTCGGCTGGGGGCTGGAAGCGCTCTGCGAAGCCGAGAATGTTCTCCACGGCGGCGGCACGGAACGAGTAGATCGCCTGGGCGTCGTCGCCGACCGCCGCCAGTCCCGCGCCGTCGGGTTTCAGCGCGTGCAGGATGTCCGCCTGCAGCCGGTTGGTGTCCTGGTACTCGTCGACCAGCACGTGATCGAAGTGCGCGCCGATGTGCTGCGCCAGGCGTGGCTCGGACATCATCGCCTGCCAGTACAGCAGCAGGTCGTCGTAATCGAGCAGGCTCGCGTGCTGCTTCTGCTCCACGTAGGCGCGGTACAGCCGCGTGAGCTCCTGCTCCCATTGCGCGCACCACGGGTAGTGCTGCCGCAGCGTCTCCTGGAGCGCCGTGTGGGTGTTGACGCGGTTGGAGTAGATCTGCAGACAGGTCTCCTTGCGCGGGAAGCGCTGCTCCTTGGCTGCCAGCCCCAGCTCCTGGCGCAGACTGTCCATGAGGTCCGCGGCATCGGCGCGATCGATGACGCTGAAGTGCGGATCGAGCTGCAGGTGCGGCGCGTAGTGCCGCAGCAGACGGTTGCCGATGGAATGAAAGGTACCCGCCCAGCTGAGGCGCTGGGCGATGCTGTGGCTGATTCCGCCCAGGGGTTCGTTGAGCGCCTTGCGCGTGATTTCCTGCGCGCGGCGGCGCATCTCAGTGGCCGCGCGGCGCGTGAAAGTCAACATCAGGATGCGGGCCGGATCCACGCCGTGGACCACGAGGTGCGCCACGCGGTGCGCCAGAGTGTCGGTCTTGCCGGTGCCGGCGCCGGCCACGATCAGCAGCGGCCCCGCGCGGTAGCCGTTCTCGGCAAGCGCCTCGCCGTGAGTCACCGCCCTGCGCTGTGCGGCGTTGAGTTTCTCGAGGTGTGCTGTGGTGGTCATCGCTTCGGAGGCGGACTATACCTGCCGCCAACATCCTATGGCGACCCAACGGCGCGCGCTGCGCCGCACGGCACATAACCGCAGCGCACCGCGCGGGTGCGCCATCCGGCGCATCTGCGGTTACGATGGGTGCCATGAAACCAGACAAGCAGACCCTGCACTTCGCGGGACGCGTCATCTCCGTCACCACCGACGAGGTGCTGCTCCCGAACGGCCACCGGGCGGTGCTGGAAGTCGTGCATCATCCGGGAGGCGCTGCCGCAGTCGCGCTGGATGAGCACGGGCGGGTCTGTCTGCTGCGCCAGTACCGTTATGTGGCCGACGGCTGGCTATGGGAGTTGCCGGCAGGCAAGCTCGAACCCAACGAACCCGCACTCCTCACCGCGCAGCGTGAGCTCATCGAAGAAGCCGGGGTGAGCGCGCGCCAGTGGCTCGGCCTCGGCACCTGCCTGAGCTCACCGGGCGTGTTTGCCGAGACGCTGCACCTGTTTCTCGCGACCGGGATCGAGCCCGCGGCCGCCGCGCTCGAGAGTGCCGAAGTAATCGAGGTCCACTGGGTGCCGCTCGAGGCGGCTTGCGCCTGGGCGCTGGATGGCACCATTACCGACGCCAAGACGGCCCTGGGACTGCTGCGGGCACGACATATTACCGCGCTGACCCCGTCCAGCTCGCTGCCCGGGCCTATGAATCCGTTGGCGAAAATTCCGTGACGGATCTCGCGGCAACGCTACGCCGCCCGCGGTTACTCTGCACTTCGGGGAATCAGAGGCTCAGTGCCACCAGTACCATAATCCGTGAACCAAACGACCAAAACACGACCCATCCCGCCGGATGCATTGCCCGATGCCGAGCGCCGCCGGATCGGGACGGTGGTGCACGATGATCGAGGCAACGCTTCGGTCAGATGGGAAGATGCGCCCGCCGATTACCAACGCCCGGTGCTCGCAGTCGACAGCGCCCCGGCGCCCAAGTCCGAGGAAGGCTTCAATCCCTACGCGCCCGGCGCCACGGGCAGCACCGCCGCCAGCACGCGCTGCACCGGCACCACCACCCGCACCGACCTGCGCAAGCTCTCGGAGTGGATCAAGATGATGCGCGAGCTCGAGGAGCGCAAGCGCAACGGGGGCGGTCAGGACTGAGGCGCCGGACGAGCGCCGTAGCGCGCTCACCAAGGCCCGCGCTCACTCGCAATGCTCGATGTGCGCGCGCTTGCGCGCGTTGCTCAGGCGATAGAACCGGCGCAATTCGGCCAGCACTTCACTCTCCCCACCACCCTGCGCCCGGCGACCCTGCGTGCGCGACAGTGTCTGTTCGAGGCGCCGGCAGAATTTCTCCGCATAGCGGCTCGCCTCGCGATACAGCGCGGCGCGCGCATGCGTCAGGCTCGGATCGATGCGGGTGCGCTCGAACAGCACGCGGCGTAATTCCGCCGGGAAGCGTCCGGGAAACTGCCGGCGCAGCAGCCAGTAGCTCGCCACGTACTTGTCGACCTCGGCCTGCATCTCCAGCTCGAGCAGCGACACCGGCCGGTCGTGGCCGGCATTCCAGGCGAGGTACAGGAAGTGACTCACGCCCTCGAGCGCGGTCCAGCAGTCGGCGACGTTGCCCGCGTGCAGACAGGTGAGCGGGTCCTCGCGCGCCAGGCGCTGCAGCAGCGCCGGGTCCAGATACAGCGACATGACGACTTCATCGCTGCCCGCGACCGGCTGGGCCACGAGCAGCTCCTCGTCCGCCGTGCCGCTGCGCGCGGCATGCGGCAGGCGCCCGCGGTCGGTCACCAGGAAGTCGTAGACGTCGTGAGCGATGCTCACGTCATAGATGCCGCCGATGAGATCCTGCAACCGCGACAGCAGCATGGGTCAGTGCGTGAAGGCGATTCCGCCGGCGCTGGTGGGATCGACACCCAGGCGCTTCAGCAGTGCGTAGCAGCGAGCGCTGCCGGTCTTGAGCCAGATCTCGTACAACCGCAGGATGTCCCGGTCGGAGTGCGTGTACGAGGTCTCGCTCACCTCGTTCAGGGCATCCACCATGGGCTGGAATTTCTCTGCCAACTCGGCAAACACCGCCCCCAGTACCCGCCCGCGGCCGCGCGCGGCTGCGTGCGCGAGCGCGGAGTAGGCGCGCCCACCCATCGCGACGTGGTAGTCGATGTCGATGAGCCTGGCGGCGAAACTGTGCGCAAAGAATCCGGCGATGAACAGCGACACATCGCCCAGGCGTTGCAGGGCGCGGTTGCGTTCGGCAACACTGGGCGCCTCGAGCGCCTCGCACAGGATCGCGACCAGCGGCTTCAGCCGCATACCCTCGGGCGTGCTCTCGTACAGCGCCTCCGAGCGTGCGAACAGCGTGAGCAGATTCACCACGTAGTGCTCGGTCTGGTCTTCGACCGCGAGGCGCTGCTTGGCGAGCGCGCCGTGCAGCGAGTCCCTGAAGAACTCGCGCAGATTCGCCACCGGCAACACGCGGCTGGCAGCCTCACTCATCCGTTATCGCTCCTCTTTCGACATTGAACGCTTTCGCCACTGTAAGGTTCACTCAGAGGGTACTGATATTTCCGTGATCCGCTACGCTGATCGGGCGCAGAATCCGCCTACAGGGTTGGCAGCGCGGCCGGCACAGTGCTAATAACTCATCAGGGGGAGCGTTGGATCCGCAGCCGCTGAACGGCCCGCGCGGCGGGTTTTTCGGCCTGTCCGGCTATCACTGGCTGGTCATCGCGGCCGGCTGGGCGGGCTGGGGCTTCGATGTCTTCGACGCGGTGTTGTTCAACTTCGTCGCCCCGGAGTGCATCCCCGCGCTCCTGCACCTGAGACGCGGTTCACACGCCGCTCACCAGGCCGCGGTGTTCTGGACCGGCGCCCTCACCTCAATCCTGCTGGTGAGCTGGGCGCTGGGCGGAGTCCTGTTCGGCTGGGTCGCGGATCGGGTGGGACGCAAGCGGGCGCTGTTTGCGACCATCGCGCTGTACGCCGCCGGCACCGGCCTGTGCGCACTGGTGACCAACATCGGGCAGCTGATCGCGTGCCGTGTCATCGCGGGCCTCGGAATCGGCGGGGAATGGGGCATCGGGGCCGCCCTGGTCGCGGAGGCGGTACCGGAAGGCCGACGCGTGCAAGCCGGCGTCATCATGCAGACCGCCTCGCCGCTCGGCATCGTGCTGGCGGTCCATGTCGCCGGTCCGATCGCCGATCTCGTCGATGCCGACCCGGCCGCAGCGCCGCCGAAGAAGCTTGCCGCGCCGAAGATGCCGGCGAAGGAGGCCGCGGCGC
>Ga0208991_1000162_pt1 | contig 13933 bp, 8 predicted proteins | sample MedBloCAOM3_M2_FD_187855 | JGI IMG/M metagenome (GOLD analysis project Ga0208991, IMG submission 187855) | Forest soil microbial communities from El Dorado National Forest, California, USA - Mediterranean Blodgett CA OM3_M2 (SPAdes) (version 2) | ecosystem: Environmental > Terrestrial > Soil >...
CATCGATGAGCCGGGCAAGCGTTTCCTCCTCGTCGGCGCCGATGCCGAGCGGCATTGCTTCGCCACCGGCTTCTTCGATGGCCGCAGCAAGGATCGCACCATTGGAATCATAGACGCCGCCCGGTAGTAGCGGTCCCGGCATGCCGGGCATCACGAGCTCGTAACCCGTGGAGATCACGGCAACCCGCGGGCGCCGGTATACCTCGATCGTCCCTTCGCCGATTGCCGCCAACGTGCCGATTTCCCGAGAGGTGATTACGCTGCCGGCACGCAGCGCCGTCTCACCGCGTGCGATATCGCTTCCCGCGAAGGCGATGAATTGACCCGGAACTGCCGAACGACGCAACTCGATGATTGTCGTGCCGTCGGCGCTCTCCCGCGCATCGGTATGCTCGATCATGACCACCGCATCGGCTCCGCGCGGAATCACGCCGCCCGTCGCGATCAGCGTAGCGGTGCCTGGCGCCACCGCGATTTTCGGCTCCGTTCCCGGGGCCAGGATCTCGCCGTTCAGTCTCAGCACGCGCGGCGCACGTTCGCTGGCATTTGCGGTATCGTCGGCACGCACTGCGAACCCGTCGACGCTGGCCCGGTCAAATCCCGGAACATCCACCTCCGCGATAGCGGACCGCGATAGAACGCGGTTGCGTGCTCGATCGAGCGTTAGTGTTTCAGTCCCCAGCGGCGCGAGCAGGAGATGTTGATGAAATCGCGCAGTTGCCTGATCACGATTGAGTACCTCTAGGAACTGCTCCTGTCGCGCCAGGCGGCGCAATGCCGCGGCGATCTCCTCAGTCGGATGAAGGGCGCTATCCATTGGCGATCTCAAAACGCAATGGTCTGTACGGCTCATATAGGTAGACGCGCGTGCGGGTTCCGGGCGCGATGCCCTCGCTTGCTTCCGAAATCAGCACAAACCCATCCGCCTCAACGACTGTCGAAAAAAGGCCGCCGGCACTGTCCGGGTCTGCTGCCAACACTGGTTCGACGCAATCGGTGCCCAGAATACATCGCACGGGCCAGACCTCCAGGAAACCGATGTTCGAGACGATCTTACGTGCGGTAACAAACTCGCGCTGTGAATAAGGCAGTTCGGGAGACCGGCCCGAGAGCCGGCGGACCGCCCGGCCGACCAACATCTCGTATGCCCAAAGGCACGCGACGGGCAAGCCAGGGAGCAAAAAAAGCGGGATCCCTCCGATCCAGCCGATACCACTCGACGCTCCCGGCCGAAGCGCGATGCCGTGGATCGACAAGCCATCGCCGCCCGATCTAGCTGGATGCCCCAGACCCTCCAGCACAATCGCGTCGTTCCTGCCGAGCCCGGATCCGCCTATAACGATGACAAGGTCGGTATCACGCGCCGCGATTGCGGTGCGAATGGAGTGTGCGGAGGTTCGATCGGCAATGCAGATCTCGACCGTGCCGCCATCCCGCTCGACAAGGCCGCGCAACATCGGCGTACCAGCGTCGAATACTCCACGCCTCGGCAATTCGTTGCCCGCGGTGACCAGATTTAGGCCGGTGATGACAAGACGCACGCGCGGGCGACGGACGACCTCGACCGCTCCGATGCCGGCCTCCGCCAGAAGCGCCATATGGCTTGGTCCGAGCCGGGTCCCGGAGCGCAACAGTAGCGTTCCTTGACGGAACGCGGCCCCCGCGCGCTCCACATTTGCGCCGGCTGCTATCGAGTCGACGATTTCAAAGGTGCTGCGCGCTTCATCCTCTTCGACATGGTCGAGCGGCACGACCGCGTCCGCATTTGTTGGTAATGCGGATCCGAGCGCGACTGCCGACGCCTGCGGGAAAGCAGCGCCGCCGCTATCGGCCAGCCGAAACGTCAGGGGATTATAGGTGCTGGCGCCAACGGTCGAAACCGCCTCGACCGCATAGCCATCGGCGACAGCGCGATCGAAGGGCGGAGAATTCTTTACCGCTGCGACATCACGTGCCAAAACGCGACCGCGTGCTTCGCGAAGCGACAGGCGCTCGACCTCAACCCATCCTGCGACCGCGCGGTCGATCCAGGCTGTTGCATCGGCGATTGGTGTCAGGCGAGTAAAACCCACGACTGGACCGTTAAATTAGCAATTGTAGCCCTTCCGGCACCAATTCCGAAACGCTGTCGGACCAGGAGGCGCTGCCCTTCTGTGTGACCTCATCCCAGTGAGATAGTCAGTCCAGACGCGGATAACGGCTTATCCAACGCGTCTGCGCCCAAAGTCGGAATCGATCGAGATAAAGATAAATAACCGGCGTGGTGTAGAGGGTCAGCACCTGGCTGACCATCAGGCCGCCAATGATCGACAGGCCAAGCGGCCGGCGCAACTCGGACCCTTCGCCGAATCCGATCGCCAAAGGCACCGCGCCGAGCATCGCCGCCATGGTGGTCATCATGATCGGGCGGAATCGCATCAGACATGCCTGGTAGATGGCGTCTCGCGAACTCAGGCTCTTGCCCCGCTCCGCGTCCAGGGCAAAGTCGACCATCATGATTGCGTTCTTCTTCACGATGCCGATCAGCAGGATGACACCGATCAGGGCCATGATGCTGAACTCAGTATGGAACAGCATCAGCGCCAGCACGGCGCCAACCCCGGCAGACGGCAATGTCGACAATATCGTGATCGGATGGACGTAGCTCTCATAGAGAACGCCGAGCACGATGTAGATGGCAAGTAGAGTAGCCGCGATCAGGACCGGTTCGTTCGCGAGCGATTCCTGAAAAACCCGTGCAGCACCCTGGAAGTTCGCACGGATCGTCGACGGCATCCCGAGGGCTCGCACGGTGTCCTCGATGGCACCCGTCGCCTGGCCAAGCGATATATCGGCAGCGAGATTGAATGATATTGTTGCGGCCACGAAGAGCCCCTGATGGTTGACGGAAAGGGCGGTAGTGCCCTGGCCGAAATGGCTAATTGCCGACAGCGGTACCATGATCTCGCGGGATGTGCTGACAGCTGCACCGGTCGTGGTAACGCCGCGTCCAGTGTTGGCCAAGGCATTTGCGGCTTGGTTGCGTGCTGCATTGGATGCGATCTGCGCCGCGGTTAGGGCTGTCCCGCCCTTGCCGCTGATCGCTGTTTTGGCGGCCACCGTTCCGGCGAGCGCGTTCGTCGACGCGGTGCCGGGCACCGAGCCGCCCGACGTACTGACATAGATCTGATCCAGGGTTTCCGGAGATTGCCAAAACTCCGGCGCCACTTCCATGACGACATGGTACTGGTTGCGCGGGGTATAAATAACCGAGACCTGCCGCTGCCCGAAGGAATCGTAAAGCGTATTGTCTATCTGGCCCATACTGATCCCGAGCCGGGCCGCGCTAGCGCGATCGATGACGATTTGGGTTTCGAGCCCTTTTTGCTGCTGATCGAGATTCACATCGGTCAGCTCCGGAAGCCGCTGCAGCGCGCTCTGTACGATTGGTGCCCAGCGGTAAAGCTCCTGGAGGTCGTCGGCCTGCAGAGTATATTGGTACTGGGCATTTGCCTGGCGGCCGCCGCCACCCACCCGGATGTCTTGGACGGGTTGCAAATAGAGCCGCGCTCCTGGGATACGGGCGAGCTTGGGGCGAAGCCGCCCCATGACTTGCTGGATCGACAGCTTTCGTTCGGAGAGCGGCTTCAGAGCGACAAACACGAAACCGGCATTGGTCTGACCACCGCCGGTGAAGCCGGTTACATTGGCGATTGACGGATCCTGCCGCAGGATGGTCTGGAACTCCGCGAGCTTCTGCCGCATCAGCTGAAACGAGATGCTCTGGTCAGCTTGGATGCCGCCAACCATCAATCCGGTGTCCTGGTTCGGAAAGAAGGCTTTAGGAACAACCATGAACAAATAGACGTTGAAGCCCAGCGTCGCGAGCAGGACCAGTATCACCAAGCCGGGACGTCTCAGCGCCCAGACCAGGGAACGGTCGTAGCGATCGAGCATCCACCGAAAAGCGACATCGAAAACCCGCAAGAACGATCCCTGCTCGGGCCCGCTGCGTTGCCTGATGATGTACGCGCACATCATAGGGGTCGTGGTCAGCGAGAGCACGAGCGAGATCATGATGGCAATCGACAACACCATCGCGAACTCGCGGAACAGTCGCCCGATGATACCGCCCATAAATAGGATCGGGATAAAGACCGCGACCAGCGAGAGGCTCATCGAAATGACCGTGAAGCCGACCTCGCGTGCGCCCTGCAATGCGGCCAATCGGCGCGGCATTCCGGCTTCGATGTGGCGCACCACGTTTTCGACGACCACGATTGCGTCGTCCACGACGAAGCCGGTGGAGACCGTCAGCGCCATCAGCGACAGATTGTCGAGGCTGTAGTCGAACAGATACATCGCTCCAAAGGTGCCGAGAAGCGATACCGGCACGACAACGCTCGGGATCAGCGTAATGCGCGCGCTGCGCAGAAACAGAAACACCACTACAATGACGAGGCCGGTTGCGATTACCAACGCACGCTCGACGTCGTGTAGCGAGGCGCGAATCGTCGTGGTCCGGTCGATCGCGAGGTTGACATCGATCGCGCTCGGGATGGATGCCCGAAGCTGCGGCAGGACCGCCCTGACGCGGTCGACGACATCGATAATGTTCGAACCGGGCTGCCGGTACAGGATCACCAGGACGGCCGGTTTGCCGTTTGCAATGCCCTCGTTGCGCAGATTTTCAATTGAATCGATTACTTCGGCGACATCGGTTAACCGCACCGAGGCTCCGTTTCGATACGCAATGACGAGCGGTTTGTAATCGGCAGCATGATTTGCCTGATCATTGGTATCGATCTGATAATGCCGATCGCCATCCTCAATTGCGCCCTTCGGACTATGCGCGTTGCTCGCCGCGATCGCCGCGCGAACGTCTTCGAGACCGATCCCGTATTTGAATAAAGCGAGCGGGTTGAGCTCGACCCGCACCGCTGGCGGCGAGCTGCCACTGATCGTGACCTGGCCTACGCCATCGACCTGGGACAGCGCCGGTTGCAGCGTCGTCGAGGCTACATCGTAAATCTGCCCGCTCATCAATGTGTCGGAGGTCAACGCCAGGATCATGATCGGCGCATCGGCCGGGTTCGCCTTGCGATAGGTCGGGTTCTGGCGAAGGCTCGTCGGCAGGTCCGCGCGGGCCGCATTGATCGCGGCCTGAACGTCGCGTGCGGCACCGTTGATGTTTCGGTTAAGCCCAAACTGCAGGACGATGCGGGTCGAACCTACCGTGCTCTGCGAGGTCATTTCGCTGACATTGGCTATAACCCCGAGATGACGCTCGAGCGGAGCGGCCACGCTGGCTGCCATTGTGTCGGGGCTCGCACCCGGCATCTGCGCCTGCACCACGATGGTCGGAAAATCTACCTTGGGCAGCGGCGATACCGGCAGCTTGAAGAATGCCAGCACGCCGGCAAGCGCCAGCCCAGCCGTCAACAGCGTCGTTGCAACGGGCCGCCGAATGAACGTAGTCGACAGATTCACCGCTCGTTGCCTTCGGCGCTACGATGACACCCGCCATCTAGGCCGCTGAACGGCGAGCCGGGCTTATTCCGCGGAAGGTGCTCCAGCTTTCGGAGCCGCCTTGCTGCCTCCCCGACCTCCGCCTTCCCCCCGACCTTGGCCGCCCCCTTGTCCCCGGTGGCGACCCTGAGTTTGCGGTGGCTCGCCAGGAGCCGCGCCCGTTTCATCGGCAGACGCAACGACCACAACTTTCGCGCCCTCATGGAGACTGTCGACACCATCAACGACGACTTTATCACCGGTTTCAAGCCCTGATACAATCACGCGGCGCTGGCCATCCGTCGGCCCGAGACGAACTGTTTGCGTTGCGACCGTACTATCCCCTCTGACGATATACACGAAGTCTCCGGTCGCTCCCTGCTGGACCGCAATCGCTGGTACCAGGGTGACATCATGGAGGCTGTCTATTTGTGTGCGGATGTTGACGAACTGATTTGGGAAAAGGACGCCTTGCGAATTGTCGAATATGGCTCTTAGCTTGACGCTCGCAGTGCTCAGGTCCATTTGGTTGTCGATGGTTTCTAGCGCGCCGGTTGCGAGTTCGGTAGTGCCGGCTCGGTCATAAGCCGAAATCGGCAATTTACCTTGCCTTTGTTGCCGCTCGCTGACGACCGGCAGATTATCCTCAGGCAATGTAAAGATAACCGAGATGGGGTGCAGCTGCGTAATGATAGCGATGCCGTTCGGATCGTTGGGCTGGATATAGTTGCCGGGATCGACGAGACGTAGCCCGATCTGGCCCGCAATCGGCGCAACGATATGGGCATAGACGAGATTGAGCTTCTGGGCGTTGACCTGAGCCTCGTCGGATTGGACTATTCCCTGATTTTGGGTGACGAGCGCAGCTTGCGTATCTCGCCTCTGCCGCGCTACGGAGTTCTGCGTAACCAAGGTGGTATAGCGCTGAAGGTCACGCTGCGCATTGTTCAACGCCGCGCGATCGCTGGCTAGTTGAGCCTCGGCTTGCGCGAGCGCGACCTGATAGGGGCGGGGATCGATCTGCGCGAGAAAGTCGCCAGGTTTCACGATCTGCCCTTCTTGGAAGGCAACCTCGGTCAGCTGACCCGAGATCTGGGCCCGGACCGTAACCATTGCGAGCGGCGTCACTGTGCCAAGAGCCTTTAACGTGACCGGCAGATCACCCTTGACCACAGGTGCGACCCGGACCGGCATCGCACCGGCGCTCAGAAAACGACGGCCACCGCCTCCACCACCACCTCCACCTCCACCTCCACCTCCACCTCCACCTCCGCCTCCTCCGCCACCACCGATATCCGGCGTCTTGGCGGGCCATGTGACGTACCAGATGGCAACGGCAGCCAACGCCAAGACGAGACACCGCCGCGCAATTGTTCCCGCCCTCACGTGACCGATCCTGTTCAACGCTACTCCTGCCGGAATTCGTTGCCGCGTTCCACCGCAAGACACGTTCTTGCCAGCTCACCGCGAAACCGCGGTTTTCTGGGCCGCCAAACCTCCTGTGCCTAGTCCTAGCGTTGATAGACCGGTCGGCGCCTTCCAGCGAACGGTCGCGATCAACGCGAGGTACACTTCGAGCCACCTGGCGCTCGGCATCTGGCAATGGAGATCGATCTGCTTATTTGACAAGAAGTTGAAGCGGCTGCCCGAGTAAAAGGATGATCAAGGACACCCCGAGCGCCGGAATCGCAACGGGTAGACCCACTAGAACGAACTGGGATGGGCGGATGTATACGCCTAACATCTGCAGCGAATTGAGCCATAGCAGCCCAGCCAGGGACCCGATCGGCAGTAGGCGAGGTCCGAGATCGCCGCCTATCAATGCGGCCATCAGCTGTTCGTGCGAGCTGTGCGGCAAATTGAGGATCGCGAGAGAGTTGAGAATCGCCATAGGGTGGTTGTTCAGCAGCGCCGAGCCCACCGCGGACGCGATCCCGATCACAAAGACCTGCGCCTCAGAATCGTTGACAGAGTAGAATTCGGTAATCCGGTCTATCAGCCCAACGTTGCGCAAGCCGAGCGCAATGATGAATATGCAATACAGGAATATTAGAATTTCCCAGGGCACAGGAGCGGCCAACTGGCCGGCCGATGCGATGCCGTAGTGCCGACATAACCAAACGCCGAACGTCGCGCTCCCGACGGCGACCACCCACACTGGTCCGCCGACGTACGACAGAGCCGGATAGCATCCCAACGCCGCTACCATGGTTGTGAGATATATTTTGGCAGGTTGCGACAGTATCGGCATCGAAGGCTTGAAGGTGCTTCCGGTCTCCAGTCCGGGAATAGCGTGGAGCTGCCGCCGGAAGACCATACGAAGGACGAGATAGGACGTGACCGAGCCCGCCACCGCAATCGGGATCATGCGCGCGGCATATTCATTGAAACCGATACCGGCGTATTCGGACACGATTAGATTGATGGGATTGGAGATCATCAACGGTGCAACGCCCGCAGCCGAGAAGACTGCAAAAGCGAACGGCACCACAAGTTCTGGTCGGCGAGGATAACACCGGCGAATGACACCGACGATCAGCGGCGTGAGTAGAAGTATTGCGGCGTCGTTGTTGAGCACCGCAGCGATAACGGCGCTGAAAACGAACACTGAGCGAAAGACACGGATGACCGTTTGGCCGGACCGAGGTTCGATCCATCTGGCAGCGTAGTCGAGGATCCCAAGTCGCTCAGCTACATTCGTGCTCAGCATGATGGACGTAATGGCGAGGATTGGTCGCCATAGGACCTCAACGCCGCTCGCGAGATCCGCCGGAGATACGACGTGTGTTGTGAGCAACAGTAATACGACCAGAGCCGCCGCCAAGGGGGTGCCTAGGCGGCGTCCGGTCCCAATGTGTTGCACGGACAGCACGAGGCTGACGATGGTCATTGTCTTTCCATACCGCATCGCTGCCTACATCGAAAATACTCATCGTCGCGCTCTGACTTGATCGTGCACGGCGCGGCGGCAACGGTATGATAACGTATTGATGTAAAAGCAAGTTCGCTTTGGGATCCTCTTCGCACTCTTTTTGCCTGAGCATACCTCACCTACATGGCCCGAAGATCTTAACAAAAGCTTGGGAGGCGGGCGGTGGGCCAGCCTACCATTTCCGGTTGATTTCCTCGGAGCCACGATGCGCTCGCGTCAATCGGGATACTTGGCGTGCCTCAGATCCGAGCACCTTCGTCGCCGGATCGCGCTCCCTCCAGGGTAAGCACTGGTTCTCGATGCAGGGGGATTAAGCAAAGCGCTTTGTGAACGACTTTGCGAAAATGGTGCGGGTACGCGGGCTCGTCTGGCGGTCATCGAAACTTCACCGATCCATCCGCATTGTCAAAGATAGTGCGGGGGCAGGATATTGTTTCCATATGGCCTGTGATTCCCTTCCGGACACGTCAAATAGAATCCCGATAGCCGACCTATTGCATAACGTGGTGCCGACCTTGCGGGCTACTCGACCTGTGCTGTGCGCAAGGAGTAAGCAAGGTGAGACTCGCCGGGCTCATTGCTTGGATGGGCCGGCGTATGAGCCCCCGTTGTTGTGTCCAGCCCCTTGCCGCAACGCAACGACCTAACTTTTGCGCCAGCGTGGAGGTTGTCGGTTCCCTCGTGATCAACTAGGCTGGCGCTGTTTTTGATCCGAATTTCATTTCATGAAATATCGCGCCCATCACACTCAAAGAACATTTCCCGAACCAATAAACGCGAAACTCAACCCGATTTCCCTCAGCCGCATCAAACTCAATGGTGAAGAATTGCACGCCGCGCTTGACCTCTGTTACGCTAACCTGCCGCTCCGCCAGAACTCCTCCGCCTTGCAAGTTCTCATACACATCTAGATTAAGAACAGGCTCTTGTGCAAACGATCGGCAATCGATCACCACCTCAAACACAACACCGTAACGTCCGGTGCCAAAAATCTGGTAATCGCCCCCGAACAGGCAATGACCAGGCTTGTGAAGGGAGGGAATGCAATTGATCCGATCCGGCTCTATGTTACCTGTGTTGGACTGAAACTCCCGTACCGGAAGATACTTAACACCGGTTACTGCCGCTAGTCGAACATCGGTTCTACGAGTCCGCGCAAGCTTGAAAGCTCTTACCGCAGCACTCAGGGCCCTCTGAGCCGATCCCACTGAACGCCCGACCCAAATCGCGCGGGTCGCGAACAGCGCGGCTTGAAGTGGCGCACCAAGCTCGAAAGAGTAGCGGATCGCAGCGAGCATCCAGGCTTCAACGACCTGTTTTGGGAGGTTGGGTATCGTTGTTCGGTACCTGCGCCGATACGCACAATATGTTGCCCATGCGATGCAGGAATATGTCACATTGTAAGAGCGCGCTGCCTTGGACTTTGACGATCGAAGCTGCCGATAGCGATAAAGCGCCTCATCGAGACGGCGTACGGGGGCAACCTCTTCCAGTTTGAATAAGAGATCGGCGTCTTCCCCGGATGTCATTCTTTCGTCGAGACCGGTTGTCCTGGCGTAAGCCGCCATTTTGAAACTACGGAACGCGGTAGTGCCTCTGATCCAAAGGAGTGGTTCTTTGGTGTGTTCTGGTGTTGTCGTCGTCACATATAGCGGCTCCAGGTCCGAGTCGCAGATGATGACTTGGGATAAAACGAGCCCAAGCTCCGGTTCCTGTGCATGAACAGCGTAGACCTTCTCAATCGCATCAGCGACAAGCGCATCATCGCTGTCGAGAATACCTACCGTGCCCGAGCTGACCTTTTCGAGGCCGAAGATGAGAGCCTTTGTGTAACCTTCGTTTCTGGGTCGCACAAAAATCCTGATACGCGGGTCCGCTAGGAACCTCTTTATGCGCTGGAGTGAGTCATCACTCGATGCATCATCGATTATAACGAGCTCCCACTGCTTAAAGGTTTGACAGACAACAGACTCAACTGCAGCCTCGATCCACTTACCGTTGTTGTAATTCGCCATCAAAATAGAAAACCGCGGCGTACGCAACGAGGCGCACGAAAGATTCCCCCCGGAGGACCTCACCTCACCACCATGCTATAACCTCATTATATTTTAACAACAGGCGCCACGCTCTGGCCTAATGTCAACAACCTCTGATGAAAGGGCGGCTCTCCCGTGCAGTACCGTCGTATCTCCATGTTGTACTCGCGATCACTCCTCTAACCAACCCCGCGATGGAGCCTTTCATGCGTGGTGTGACGCTTTACTTCAGCGGCCGGCAAGCCGGTACTTCATCGGGGGGGCTAGCAATCCAGGCCGCCGCGCCGCCCGATGAAGCCCGCAGTTTCCGGCCACCCCGGTCCAAGTTCGGGGGCAAGGTCGTTGAAGGCGGATTTTCTAGCCCCAAGTGGTCCATGGTTGGGAGGCAAGTTAAAATTAATCCCGGCCTCGCTATCGCAGGATAAAACGGGAACGTCACGAGTTAGGCTTCTTGCCTTGCGAGGGCGGCACGCTAAAGGTCGTCAGGGGTCCTTTGGCGGAATAGCGATTTCCAATTCTATCAACGCGCGCTGAAGTCAAGGAACCCTCCACTCTTTTGTCAGCGCCTAGAGGTTGATGAGCCCTTCGTTTAAGGGGGTACTTACCGCAGTCCGGCCGGATAGCGCTATTGCTATATGCATCAGCATAAAAGCCTTTACGCAGCTGCGCGACAAAGGTACTCAAGATCTCTCGCTGTTGTAAACCAGTTCGGGATATTGGCCTTGTCTCGCGAGTCAGCGGGGTATTGGCGTTGTCTCGCGAGTAAGTATGGACTCATATGGCGCGATTTTCGGTTCTGATGGCGAATTACAACAACGCCCCTTTTTTAGATGAAGCGATCCAATCGGTCCTGGACCAAACGTTCCAGGATTGGGAACTCGTGATTGTCGACGATGCATCACGCGACGACTCAGTCGAGCGGATCAGAAGGTATCTCAAAGACGATCGGATTCAGCTTTATAGGAAAGGGCGGAATGAGGGTTATACGAAAGCCCTTATCTTCGGGCTCACGAAAGTGTCGTCCAGCATTGTTGGCTTCCTGGACAGCGATGATGCGCTGACGATCAATGCCATAGGAAGGGCCCATGCTGTCCACGCACAAAACCCCGAGATCGGTCTGGTTCTCTCGCAAATAATCTATTGCGACGCGCATCTCAACTCACTCGAGATGACAGTTACTAGGCCGGAACACCGAAAGGTACCTCTGGTGTGGATGATCGGCCCTAACCATTTTCGTTCTTTCAAGATGGCCGCTTACAAAAATACAGCTGGGTTGGACGTTCGCATCAAGCATGCAGAAGACTGGGATCTCATCTTCAAGCTCGAGGAGGTGGCCCCGACATTCCGTATCAATGAGCCGTTGTACAGATATCGCATTTTAGACACATCCGCCTCCCACGCGCCACGAACTCACTCGATAGGAATTCGTTCGAGCGCTCAAGCCCTCTACAATGCCTACCGACGGCGAGGACGCGCCCGCTCCGACGTCCCCCAGCCCGCTCTGCTCGCTCGCTTAGCTGCCGGGGTGCGACATTCGATCGTCTTGAACGAACCTGCGCAGGCGATTGCTTTCGCCTTTCGAGCGTTGCGCGTCGCGCCCCTCCAGCATTCGAGTTGGAGGGCCCTGCACCGAGCTGTGCAGGCAGCTGTTCGTGTACCCGCGGCACGGTGGTTTGCGCTGAATGCCTCTTGTATCGCCGGCCATGGGGCCGAAGCGGAGGGCACCATGCTCAGATCGTTCGCGATGAGTGCCTTGCAGAGCAAGACCGGCAACATCGAACCTGACTGCGTCGTATGTATCCCACTACTGCACAAAAAAGGACACTGCATCTACGGAGCGGACTTCCTTATTTCCGAAGATGGAACATACCGCGCCGTTTTTGAGCTCGATATCATTGCTTATGATTTTGCCATTGAGCCGGTTGTAGTTTTGGATATTTACGAAAACCTATGTGTGAATACTGTTCTGGCCGAAGGCCTTATCAAGGTAGCGGACCTTGAGGATCGACCGCGGACCTTTCATCTCGATTTCACTGCCAAAAAGGGCTATCGCGTTGAATTCAGAGCATTCTGGCGCGAGCAATCCTTCTTGAAAGGGCATGGCGTCGTTCTGAGAAAATTGAATGGTGTGGCCATTACAGCGGCGTCTGAGCGTAACAAGGTTGCGCCACCAGAAGAGCGGCGCGCCCCTGCCACTGCGCGTGTCTCGGCAATCATCCCTTGCTACAATGGCGCGCGATGGCTGGCAGAGGCGATCGACTCGATCTTGGCGCAAACCCGGGGCGTAGATGAAATCATTGTGATCGACGACGCTTCGACTGACGGCTCGTATGAAATTGCCCAGCGATATGACCTGACCTTGTTACGAAACGCCCACAACTCGGGAGAAGGCTTTTCCCGCAACGTGGGGCTGCGGCACGCCAAGGGCGATTTGATCAGTTGGCTCGACGCGGACGATATTTGGTTACCTCAGCATGTAAGCACATTAACGAAGCTGCTTGAAAGATACCCGGAGGCGACTGCGGCATTCGCCGCGGTGCAGCGATTCGGGTTGCGCAATGAATTAATTCGGGGGCACGTTCCGCCTGGGAAACCCTCGAATGTATTCTGGCTCGCATTCCAGGATTGGGTGCACACCACCATTGGCTCAATGACTCGTCGCAGCGCTTTGCTGAGTATCGGCGGTTTCGATGAGCAAGAACGATACTCCGTGGACTTCGACCTGTGGCTTCGCCTCTCGCGCTCGCATCTGTTCGTGTCCACCTATGAAGTGACCAGCAAATGGCGCTGGCACGATGCGCAGCAAAGCGCCCACCGAGCCGAGCAAGTCGCAGCCTTGTACCGTTTTCGCCGACGCTATTGGGAGCGGGAAAAAGAAACAGGCGACGCGGGTTTCGCCGTCGAGATCGAAGCACGGATCGCACATCTCTGGCGAGAAGACATGCAATCGGCTTGGGATTCAGGCGATTCTTCCCATCTCCGATTCTTGTATGGCCTCACTCCGCTTCTGCCAAAGCTGCCTTCGGATATATATGCGTGGGCAATCCGAGCTGGCGTTGGTAAGGCCCAAGAAGCACCTTAGCGTACGCGACTGCTAACATAATGCCTATCCTACGAGCCTACTGCGCCCGTTCGGTGCAGTCACGGTTCTCAGCACGGGCGTGATTGGTCGAGGACATTCTGTAACATGATTTAATCTCAACTGCTCTGCCCGGCTAAGCGCGGCGGTTCATATTGTGACGGGACGCACTCCCATTTCCTCAAACGCCAACGCGGAGGTCATCACCGGATGCCCGAGGAAGTTGTGCGCATTACTGGCCGCAACACCCTGACCCGTCTGCTTCTGCACGAGGGCGTCGAGTACACCGAAGAAGAGTGGAGGCGTAAGCTATTGAATGACCGCCTCGACCGGATCATTGCGTTGCTCGAACGCATCGCAGAGAGGCTCGAACGGGAATAAACCACGCCCGATCGCGCT
>Ga0208991_1000163_pt1 | contig 13889 bp, 11 predicted proteins | sample MedBloCAOM3_M2_FD_187855 | JGI IMG/M metagenome (GOLD analysis project Ga0208991, IMG submission 187855) | Forest soil microbial communities from El Dorado National Forest, California, USA - Mediterranean Blodgett CA OM3_M2 (SPAdes) (version 2) | ecosystem: Environmental > Terrestrial > Soil >...
GCCGCGAACTCAACCCGGCGTTAGGGGCGCTTGTCAGTACGCACGGCGCCTTGGGGCTGGATTTTACAACTCCCCACTCAAAACCGTGGTCTAATAGGCATGCAGTATCCTTCCGGGAGGCTTCTATGTCCAAAGCCGCTGTGTCAAAAGCTTCTCTCTCAAAAGCATTCAGTCTGGTTGTTTTAACGGCCGTGGCTTGCGCGCTGCTTGCGCTGCCCGCTGTGGCTGGTTCGCAAGCTCGCATCGTTCGCTTGAGTGACGTTCAGGGTTCTGTGCAGATCGACAAGAACACGGGCATGGGATTCGAGAACGCCTTCCTGAATCTTCCCGTCACGCAAGGCGTAAAGGTCCAGACGCGCGATAATGGCCGCGCCGAGATTGAGTTTGAGGATGGCAGCACGCTCCGTCTCACTCCCAACAGCAAGGTAGAATTCAGCACCCTGGGCCTGAATGACGCCGGCAAGCGTATCTCGGTGGTCAATCTCGTCGAAGGCATGGCTTATGTCAACTGGCTCGGCAAGAGCAGTGACGACTTCACTTTGAATTTTTCTCGCGAGACGGTGACGCTTTCCCGCCCCGCACACTTCCGTGTCGAGACGTTGCCCGAAGCGTCCAAGTTAGCAGTGTTCAAGGGTGACGTTGAGATCGCGGGTCCGTCGGGTAAGGTGACGGTCGGCAAAAAGAAGATGCTTACCTTCGATGCCGGCGACGGCGACAAGTACACGCTGGCGAAAATCGACAAAGGTCCGCTTGATACTTGGGACAAAGAAGCAGTTGAGTATCACCAGCAATATGCAAGCAACAACTCTTCACCCTACGGATATGGCTTGAGCGACCTGAACTATTACGGCGGCTATCAGAATGTTGCAGGTTACGGCATGATGTGGCAGCCCTACTTCACCGGCGCGGGCTGGAGTCCGTTCTCAGACGGCGCGTGGTCTTTTTATCCGGGATTCGGTTACATGTTTGCATCATCGTATCCTTGGGGATGGCTCCCGTATCACTACGGAAACTGGATGTTCGTACAGGGATTCGGATGGATGTGGCAGCCCGGCGCCTGGAATTCGTGGACGATGGCGCCTCGCTACATTGGAACCACACCAGCAGTCTTCCATCCTCCGGTCAGGCCAACGGGCAGTGTTGGCACGGTCATTGTCGGGAGGGGTGGCGCTGCGGTTTCTGCTGTGCCTCCGACGCGTTTGATCGTGAATAGCGGTTCGGCCGGGATGGGTATTCCCCGCGGCTCCATGGCGAACCTGGGCCATCTGAATGGTCAAGTGGCTAAGACCGGCTCGGCTGAACTGCGACCTGCGCCCCAATTTGGCGCGACTGCTAGAAGCTCAATGAGCACCACCACCAGCGCTCATGGCTCGAACGCGGGCACCATGAGTCCCGGTCGAACGGCGAGCACCCCACCCGCTGCGCGCGCTCCAAGCGGAGGCGGACACCGTAACTAGCGCTCTACAGCAATACATGGGCGCAGCAACAAACAGGGGCGGCCCCGAGGCCGCCCATTCTTTTTGCTCCAACAGCCGCTTTGACATCCCGCTGCATTCCGCCACCGTTGGCGCTCCCGATAGGTGGGCGAGATCCAACAAATACAGCAAGAACCGGATACGCCCTGCGGTCATCGTCACCTAATCTGCCATGGTTGTCGACAACTGGAGGCGCGTCGCCATGTCACAAAACGAAGACTGCCGTGAGTTACGCCAGGAAATCCTTCGGCTCCTGCAGGCGCAGATGCACGCGCTGGCAGAGCCGTCACGGTTGAGCGACGTGGAACTGGCGGCTTGCTACCGTAGGCAGGAGAGAGTAGGCGAGTTGCGCGACCAGCTCTTTATCGCGTTGAAACCGAAAGAAGCGCTGGAACCAGAGTGCGGTGATTTATCTTCAGCGCCCATACCTTCCGCCACGAGTGGTGGCCCCGCAATTCAGGCTGCTGTTGGGATGTAAGCATCAGCATCAAGTTAACCGACGAAAGCTCGCTGACGGGTTAACGAGTTTCTTTATTTCCTTATAGGAGCACGTAGATGCCCCGTGGATTTCGAGCCTTTGCTGCGTGGTTGCTGGCTGCTGCACTGGCCACGCCAGTAGCCCTGCTGGCCCAGCCAGCGCCGTTAAATGGGGTCAAGAGCAGGAAGAACATCGTGACCGGGATGACCATGACCGGAATAATCAGCGCTACTACGACCGCGACCATCGGGACTATTCTCGCGCTGGTCATCGCCTATGTCACGACCCGCCGCGTGATCGCAGGGCATCGCCTGCTCGGCTTTCTCGCCACCGCGCCGGTCGCGGTTCCCGGCATCGTGCTCGGCGTCGGACTGTTCCTCAGTTACGCGCGGCCGCCGCTCGTCCTCTACGGCACGCTGTGGATTCTGCTGATCGCTTTCGTGACCATCGCGCTGCCCGCCGCCTATCAGCAGCTCCAGTCGGCCTTCCGCTCCGTGCATACCGACCTCGAGGATGCGAGCCGCATCCTGGGCTCGACGCGCCTGCGCACATTGCGCGACATCACCGCGCCGCTGTTGCGCACCAGCGTGATCGCGACCTGGTGCTTCATCTTCGTCGGTGTCATCCGCGAATTGTCGGCCGCCATCATGCTGTTCACGTCGGAGACGAAGGTGATCTCGGTGCTCATCTTCGACCTCAACGAGTCCGGTGACCTCGGCGCCATCGCGGTGCTCGGCCTGATCATGCTTGTCATCACCTTCGCCGTGGTTATTGCGGTCAATCGCATCCCCGGATTCGGCGACGCCCGCCTGCGTAACACCTGATATGCCAATGAAAAGACACTCGACCGGCCCTAGGCCGAGCAGGGCGGTGTAGGACTTCCATGGACGATTTGCTTCCCGAGACCTCCCTCGCCGAGCTATTGGCGCGCAAGATCGCGGCGCTCGATCCGGCGCGGCTGCCGGCGGCCGTGCGCCGAAAATGCGAGGATCTGGCCGTCGACGTCGTCGGGCTCTGTCTCACCGCGCGCAACGAGGATTACGTCAAGGCAGCGCTTGCGGGCTGGGACGAAGACGGGCTCTGCACCGCGATCGGCCATGCGCGCCCCATGAGCGTCGCCGGCGCCGCCTTCGTCAACGGCACCGCCGCGCACGGCGAGGATTTCGACGACACGTTCGAGGGCGGGCCCGTGCACGCCGGCGCGGTAATCGTGCCGGCGGTGCTTGCGGCCTGCGAGCGCTACAATCCCGACGGACCCTCGGCGCTGCTGGGCATCGCGGTCGGCACCGAGGTGATCTGCCGGCTCAGCGTGGTGGTGCCGAAGGCCGTGCACAAGGCGGGCTTTCATCCCACCGCGGTGTTTGGTGCGATGGCGGCTGCTGCCGGCGTCGGGGCCGCGCTCAAGCTCGACGAGCGCCAGATGGTCGACGCGCTCGGCATCGCAGGCTCGATGGCCGGCGGCATCATCGAATATCTCGCCGAGGGAGCCTGGACCAAGCGGCTGCATCCGGGCTGGGCGGCGCAATCGGGCCTGCGCGCGGCGCTGCTGGGACGCCAGGGTTTTCTCGGTCCGCGCACAGTTTTCGAGGGCGTGCATGGGCTGTTCCACGGCTTCGCCCATACCACGACGGGCAATTACGATGCGCTCATCGGCGATTTCGGCGCGCATTGGGTGACGCAGACGCTCGCCTTCAAGCCGTATCCCTGCGGGACGATGACGCATCCCTATATCGACTGCGCGCGGCGGTTGGCGGCGCGCGGGATCAAGGCTGAAGAGATCAAGGAACTCGTGTGCGAGGTCGGCGAAGGCACGGTGCATCGCCTGTGGGAGCCGCTCGCGGCCAAGCAGCGCCCCGCCAACGGCTATGCTGGGAAATTCTCCACGCCGTATTGCATCGCCCAAGGCTTCGTGCGCGGCCAAGTCGGGCTCGATGCCTTCACCGACGACGCGGTGAAGGAGCCGTCCGTGCTAGTGCTCGCCGCGAAGGTGCGCTACCAGATCGACCCGAACAATCCCTATCCCAACAACTTCACCGGTCATATCCGCGCGACACTCGCCGACGGCCGCGTGGTCGAGGAGCGCCAGCCGCACCTGCGCGGCGGCGCGCACGAGCCGCTGACCCGCGGCGACATCGAAGAGAAATTCGTGCTCAATGCGCGCCATGGAGGATGGGACACTACGCGGGCGCAGCAGGCGTTGGCACAGTTACGAAGAGTCTACGACGGCGGGATCGACCTTTCATTGTTGCGCGGGTGAATGCAGATGGCTTCTCAGAAGGAATTGTCGGGTAAGGTCGCGATCGTCACCGGTGCCGGCCGCAATATCGGCCGCGGTATCGCGCTCGCGCTCGCCGACGCGGACGCCGCCGTCGTCGTCAACGTCCGCTCCAACCTGAAAGAAGCCGAGGCGGTCGCCAGCGAGATCGAGCGCGCAGGCGGCAAGGCGCTCGGCATCGCCGCCGATGTTGCCGATGCCGAGGCGGTGCAAAAAATGGTCGCGACGGCGGCGGCGCGTTTCGGTGGCGTCGACATCCTCGTCAACAACGCGGCCGTGCGCGCCGAGCAGGCATTCGAGAACATGACGCTCGCGCAATGGCGCGCGGTCACCAGCATCATCCTCGACGGCGCATTCAACTGCGTGCAGGCCTGCCTGCCCTATCTGAAAAGAAGCGGCGCGGGCGCGATCGTGAACATCGGCGGCCTGTCCGCCCATACCGGCGCCGCCCGCCGTCCGCATGTGGTGACCGCCAAGGCCGGCCTCATCGGATTTACCCGCGCGCTGGCGCACGAGCTTGCCGACGACAAGATCCGGGTGAACACGGTCACGCCGGGCCTGATGGCGGCGCCACGCCCGGCCGGTCAACCCGAGCCGCAGCACCACTCGCTCGTCCATGCGCTGGTCGGCCGGCGCGGCCAGCCCGACGACATTGCCTCCGCCGTGCGCTTCATCTGCGGCCCGGGCGCGAGCTTCATCACTGGGCAGAACATCCAGGTGAACGGCGGCACGTATTTGGGTTGAGGCGGTATCCAGGACTCGCCTCTCCTCCAGTGCCGGCGAGCGCAGGCCAGGCGAGGTGGGGAGGGGTGAATCCTGCACGAAATAGTGCTAATCCCGTCGCGACCGATATCTCCGCAATCACAAAAAGTACGAGGACCCCATGTACAGTGATCTCGCGCTCTATATCGACGGCAAGTGGATGAATGGCGCCGGCCGCAAGGGCGAGGACGTGATCAATCCGGCGACCGAGAAGCCGCTGGCGCACCTGCCGCATGCAAGCAAGGCCGATCTCGACGAGGCGCTCGAAGCCGCGAAGAAAGGCTTCGTGCTGTGGCGCGCGACCTCGGCCTACGACCGCGCCAAGATCATGCGCAAGGCCGCGGACCTCATGCGCGAGCGCCACGACGCCATCGCCAAGATCATGGTGCAGGAGCAGGGCAAGGTCTACGCCGAGGCGCGGGTCGAGGTGATGACGTCAGCCGACATCATCGACTGGTATGCCGAGGAGGGCCGCCGCAGCTACGGCCGCATCGTGCCAGGCCGCGTCAAGGGCACGCGGCAACTGGTGGTCGCCGAGCCGGTCGGCGTCGTCGCCGCCTTCACCCCATGGAACTTCCCGGTGCTCACCCCCGCGCGCAAGGTCGGCGGCGCGCTCGCGGCGGGCTGCTCGCTCATCCTTAAGGCGTCCGAGGAGACGCCGGGCGCCTGTGTCGAGATGGTGCGCTGCTTCGCCGACGCCGGGTTGCCTGCCGGTGTGCTCAATCTGGTGTTCGGCGTGCCGGCGGAGGTCTCCGAGCATCTCCTGGCGAAGGATGCGGTGCGCAAGATCTCGTTCACCGGCTCGATCCCGGTCGGCAAGCACCTCGCCGCGCTGGCGGCCAAGGGCATGAAGCGCACCACCATGGAACTCGGCGGCCATTCGCCGGTCGTGGTGTTCGCCGACGCCGATCCGGAGAAAGCCGCCGACACCATCGCTGCGTTCAAGTACCGCAACGCCGGCCAGGTCTGCATCTCGCCGACGCGCTTCTACGTGCAGGAGGATTCCTACAAGAAGTTCGTCGCGCGTTTCTCCGAGTACGCCAAGGGCATCAAGCTCGGCGACGGGTTGGAAAAGGGCGTCACCATGGGCCCCATGGCCAATGCGCGCCGCATCGAGGCCATGGAGAGCTTCGTGGCGGACGCCAAGAGCCGCGGCGGCACGGTGGTCACCGGCGGCAAGCGGCACAGCAACCAGGGCTTTTTCTACGAGCCGACGATCGTGACCGACGTGCCCGACGATTCCAAGGTGATGACGCAGGAGCCGTTCGGGCCGATTGCGCCCATCGTGACCTTCAAGACCTTCGACGAGGTGGTGGAGCGGGCGAACGCGCTGGAATACGGGCTTGCGGCCTATGCGTTCACGAGTTCGAACGCGACCGCGGCCGCGATCGGCGACGCAATGCAGTCCGGGATGGTGGGTGTCAACTCGGTTGCGGTTTCGACGCCAGAGACGCCGTTCGGCGGCGTGAAGGAGTCCGGCCACGGCAGCGAGGGCGGCATCGAGGGGCTCAGCGCCTATCTCAATACCAAGTTCATTTCGCAGGGATAGGCGCGCACTACAGCCGTCATGCGCGGGCTTGACCCGCGCATCCATTCCTCTTGCGAAAATGAGGGATTGCCGGGTCAAGCCCGGCAATGACGACCTTACTTCTGCTTCACCCCTCGGCACGCCTGCCAGATTTTCTCCCGCGTCGCCGGCATGTCGAGATGCGCGCCGGCGCCGCCGGGAATGGCATCGGCGATGGCGTTCATGACCGCGGCGATCGCTGCGGTGGTGCCGGCTTCGCCCGCGCCCTTCACACCGAGCGGGTTGGTCGTCGCCGGCACCGCATGTATGGCGTCTTTGAATGAGGGCATGTCGTCGGCGCGCGGCATCGCGTAGTCCATGAACGAACCGGTGACCAGCTGTCCGCCTGAACTGTCGAACACCGCGTTTTCCATCATCGCCTGGCCCAGGCCTTGGGCGATGGAGCCGTGGGTCTGCCCCTCGACGATCATGGTGTTGAGCGGGCGGCCGCAATCGTCGACCGCGGCATAGGCAACGAGCGCAAGCTCGCCGGTCTTGGGATCGATCTCCACCTCGGCGATGTGACAGCCGTTGGGAAATGTCAGCGGCGTCTCCGCATTGGTCTTGGTATCGAGGTCTTCGGGGATTTCGCCGCGCTTTTTCATCTCCTTGGCGCGGGCGGCGAGATCGAACAGGGTGATGCTGCGATCGGTCCCCACCACGCCGAAACGCCCGTCACGGTATTCGATGTCGGTTTCCGCCGTTTCCAGCACGTTTGCGGCGATCGCCTTGCCCTTGGTCAGCAGCGCCTCGACGGTCTTGATCAGCGCATGGCTCACGGTCATCGCGGAGCGTGACCCGACCGACGCATAGCCCGCGATCTCCATCGCGGAGTCGCCGTGCCGATGCTCGATCTGCTCCGGATTTATGCCCAGCCGCTCCGCCAGCATGGGATTGAACACGGTGGCATGGCCCTGGCCGGTCGACTGCACGTTGAGCCCGAGCACCAGGGTCTCGCCGCCGGGAAAGCTCAGCGCCGTGCCCTCGAGCGGAAAGCCGCCGGCATGCTCGAGCATGCAGGAAATGCCGAACCCGCGGTATTTGCCGCGCTTGGCGGCCTCGCGCCGGCGCTGTTTGAAACCGTCGTGCTCGGCAAGCGCCAGCGCCTTGTCGAGCACGGTCTCGAACTCGCCGCTGTCGATGGTCGTGCCGACGGCGGTCTTGTACGGCATCGCGGACGACTTGATCAGGTTGCGCCGGCGCAGCTTGATCGAATCAATGCCGGTGACGCGCGCGGCCTCGTCGATCACGCGCTCGAGGATGAAGTTCGCCTCGGGACGGCCGGCGCCGCGGTAGGGCGCCGTGGTCGTGGTGTTGGTGAACACGCAGCGCACGGCGATGTCGATGCGGGGGATGTCATACATGCCGGGCAGACAGCGCGTAAGGTTCACGGTCTGGATGTTGGCGCCGACGGCGCCGATGAACGCCCCCATGCTGCCGAGGTGCCGGATGCGCAGCGCCAAAAACTTGCCGCGCTCGTCGAGCGCAAGCTCGACGTCGCTGTAGGCATCGCGTGCGTGATTGTCGCTCAGGAAGGCCTCGGCGCGGTTCGACATCCAATGCACCGGCCGGCCGATCTTGCGCGCCGCGACCAGGATCGCGAGGTATTCCGGATAAGGTCCGGTCTTTAATCCGAACGCGCCGCCGACATCCTCGGTGACCACCCGCAGGCGCGGGTTCGGAACCCCCAGGATGGGCGCAAGCCCGTCGCGCAACGCGCGCGCGCTTTGCGAGCAGCAACGCAGGAAATAGCTGTCGTTGGCCGGATCGTAGCTCGCGGTTGCGCCGCGCGGCTCCATCGACTGCACCAGTATCCTCTGCTGGACCAGAGCGACCCGCGCCACGTGCTTGGCGGACGCGATGATGCCATCGACCTCCTTGGCATTGGCGTCAGGATCGGGCGCCAGTCCGGGCCAGTCGACCGCGATATTGCCCGGCGCCTCCGGCCAGATTTGCGGCGCGCCCTCGCGGACGGCCTCACGCAGGTCGACCACCGGCGTGCGCTCCTCGTAGTCGACGGTGACGACCTCGGCGCCGTCCTGCGCGGCCGTCAACGTCTCGGCGACGACGACTGCGACCGCCTCGCCCACGTGGCGCACGGTCTTGCCGGCGAGCGCGGGGCGATGCGGAATGATGAGCTTCTGGCCGCCCCGGCCGGCAAGCGGCGGGTGCTGGGAGATGTTGCCGATCCTTTCCATGTCGGCGGCGGTCAGCACCGCCAGCACACCCGGCACGACCTTCGCCGCCTCTGTATCGATCGAACGGATATCGGCAAAGGCGTGCGGGGAGCGTACGAAGTAGGCATAGGTCTGGCCGGTCAGCGGGGCGTCGGCTGCGTAACGTCCGAGGCCGCGCACCAGCGGGTCATCCTCCAGGCGTGGCTGGTGCTGCGCGCGGCTATCAAGGGTCTTTGCATCCATATCGGCTTCCAATGTGGGGAGGGGTCCGTGCGAGGGCACGGTTATAACCGAAAGCAGGGCGCGGACGGGAGTCCGTTTCGGCCGGCCGCAACCCACGCATGCCATGCACGGAAAGCGCCGGTGGCGTGCGATAGGCGTCTTATCGAATCGACGGCGCCAGCAGGCAGCGCCCTATTTGTTCTCCATCGCCGCGCGCACGCGGGCGACGGTGTCGGGATCGGTGCGGGAGACCTGCTCGACCAAGGCCGCGACCTGCTCGCCGGAGAGCGGCTCAACGTCGATCTTGAGCTTGTCGGCTTCGGCGAGATAGGCCGGATCCTTCATGGTGGCGTCGAACGCGCGCCGCAGCGCCTGGACGCGCGCCGCCGGCACATTGGGCGGCAGAAAGAACGGGCGGCCATATTCCAGCCGTGCCAGCATCAGCCGTAGCGACGCGCGTTCGGCATCGGTCTTGGCTTGGTCCATGAACAGCGGCACGTCAGAGAGCTCGGGACTCTTCGTCAGTGCCCACTGGGCCAGGATGCGGATCTTCTTCTCCGTGATCCAGTTCGTGCTGATTGCCTTGAGCGTCGACCAATTGGCGATGGTGCCGTGCGCCTCGCCGCTTTCCATTGCGAGGTGGATCTTCGGCGTGCTCTCGTAGCCGCTGACGACCTTGAATTTGTACCCGAACAGACGATTGGCGAGAATCGGATAATCGAACTGGGTCGAGCCGGGCGCCTGGGCGCCCATTACGATCTCCTTGCTCTTGATGTCTTCGAGCACCTGCGCGGGCGCGGTGTGCCAGACATACATGGCCTGGGTTTCGCGGTTGGTGCTGCCGAGCCAGTTGAGCTTCACCGGATCGAAGCGGGCGCCTGATGGCTGCAGCAGCGGCGTGGTCGGCATGCCGTTGAACGACGCGCCCATCACCGTGCCGTCGAACGGGCCGGTATGGTAGAGCGCGTTGGTCATGGACAGGCTGCCGGCGCCCGGCTGGTTCTGCACGATGATGGTCGGCTGCCCCGGGATGTGCGCGGCCATGTGACGCGCCAGCAGCCGGGCATTGATGTCGTAGCCCGAGCCGACGCCGATCCCGACCACGAGCCGCAGCGTCTTGCCCTTGAAGAAAGCGGCGACGTCGTCCTGCTGTGCGGGAGCCGATGAAGCGCCGACAAGGAAGATGCATAGGGCGAGCAGAGTTTTTTTCATCAGTTCTCTCCTCCCGCGCATGACAATTGTAATTGCGGCGGCACGTCACGCCGCCGCGCGTTCCTCGTCAGGCTCGAGCGGCAGCTTCACCGCCTGCTTGCGCCTCGCCGAGAGATCGAGCGCCTTGGTGAGCATCAGGCGGTTATGCGCCTCGGCGGCGGTGGCGGCTTGCGTCGGCAGGTCGAGGGCGATGCGGTTGAGCCAGGAATCGGTTTCCTCGCGCATCGGGCCGCGCAGTTCGCCGAGCGCCATGTCGCCGGGCGGATAGCTGCCCATGAAATCGACCAGCCGGCTCTTGTCCGGCGCATAGCCTTCCTCCTGCGGCGCCGAGACCGCAAGCACCATGTCGCGATGGGTGTCGTCGATGGTCAGCACGCCCTCGGTGCCGGTGATGCCGACTTCCAGGCTGTAGACCGCGCCCGGCCACGTCACCGGCAGCGCCCACGAGATGTTCAGGTGATACACGCTGCCGTCCGAGAACATGATCATGCCGGCGGTGGCATCGATGCCCTGATAGGCGGGGCCAAGAACCTTGTCGATCGAGCGCGCATAGCACTCGACCGGCGTCTTCGCCTCCATGTACCACATCACGATGTCGAGCGCGTGGGTGCCCGAGATGACCATCGGCGAGATCGTCTTGGGGTCGTTGGTGCGCTTGTAGTTGTCGATGGCGACCAGCCGGTTCATGAAGGCGCGCGAGGTCACCAGCGTCACGTCGCCAAGGGCGCCGGTGCGCACTTTCTCCTTGGCGGCGAGCCATTTGCGGCGGAAGCGCTGGGTATAGCCCACCACCGCGTCGAGCTTGGCGTCGGTGATCGCCTTGAGCACGCGCGCGGATTCGCCGAGATCGGTCGCCAGCGGCTTCTCGATCAGCATCGGCACGCCGCGCTCGACGCTGCCCATGATCGGATCGACGTGCAGATGCTCATCGGTGGCGATGATGACGCAGGTGACCTCGGGACGCTTGAGCAGCTCGCGATAGTCCTGGGTGACGAAGTCGGCGCCGATCTTTTCCGCGACATACAGCCCGCGGTTATGGTTCTTCTCGGCGATGCCGATCCACTGTACAGCCGGATGGCGCGCCGCGACCTCGCCGCGAAACAACCCGACCCGCCCGGCGCCGATGATGGCGAGGCCGATGCTCTTGGCCTGCCGGCGGCTCATCGTCGTGCTCCCGCCATTTCGGCGACGGCGGAGAGCGCCGCGTTCGACAGCGGCAGGTCGACCGGCTCGTTGCGCTCGGCGGACAGATCGGCGGCGGTGTAGGTTTCCATCACCACGCGGGCGCTCTCGGGCGTCACCATCACCGGCCGGTCCATGATGCAGGCCTCGAGGAAGTGGATGGTTTCCGGTCCCATCTGTCCCGCGAACACGTGATCGACCTGTTCGCCCGGCATGGTCGACATCGGAAAGCGGGTGCCGTCGGCCACGGTGTTGAGCCAGGCCTCGCGATGGGTGTCGTCGAGGATCAAGGCGCCCTCGGTGCCGGTGATCTCGACCCAGGTCGAGCAGAAATTGGGGTAGCACGGCGGCAGGTTCCAGCCGCCGCCGACGGTTACCAGCATCCCGTTGTCCATGGTGACGATCGACCACATGACGTCATAGGAGCCGTTGATAGGCTGCATATAGCCATAGGCGCCCTGCGAATAGACCCGCACGGGTTTGGCTGGTTCGAGCAGCCAGAAGACGAAATCGAGATCGTGGGTGGACTCCATTACGACCGGCGAAAGTTTCACGCGCTTTGCGATCTTGGCGCCGAGACCGCGGCTCAGATGCCGGCTCACCATCACCGAGACCACCTTGCCGAGCGTGCCGTCGGTAATCTTCTTCTTGGCGTAGGCGAACTTGGTGTTGAACCGCTGCGAATAGCCGATGGTGAATTTGAGCCGGCCGCGCCTCGCCAGCGTGATCAGCTCGTCCGCTTCCCACAGCTCCATGGCGATCGGCTTCTCCAGCAGAACGTGCTTGCCGGCTTTGAGGCAGTCGCGCGTGATCGGATAATGGTTCTGCTCCGGCGTGGTGCTGATATAGACCACCGAGATGTTCGGGTTCTTGATGATGTCCTGGTAGTCGAGCGTCGCGGTCGCTGGTCTGGTGAGTGCCTTCACCTCGGCCAGCCGGTCCGGGCGGATTTCGCAGATGTGCAGTTTGTCCACCAGCGCGGAACGCGACAGCGTCTCCGCGCGAATGCCGCCGCACCATCCGGTGCCGATCACTGCGACTTCGACTTGTTGCACTCGCTTTCCCCTCGTTGCAGATGTTCACCAATGACGACCGTCATCCCCGCACATCCGATCTCGGTTTTACCCGAGGTCGGCTTCTTAATTGCGCAAGCCGGCTGAAGCCGACTTGCGTTGGGGAGCCCGCAAACACTGACTATCCGATGTGGCACCCCCGCGCCACCCCGCCCAGTGGTGGTTACTGGGTCATCCGCTGGCGCGGATGATGACGCCGCGGATGTGGCGCAAGCAGCTCATCAGGCGGTTTGTCGCACCCCGAATGCATTGGCGGCGAACTGCGGATAGACCTCGACCAATTGCGGCGCCACCACCGTGCGCAGGATGCGCAGGTCCTCGCGGGAGGGGGCGGGCGTCACCGGCACGTCGTCGCTCCGGTCGAAGGCGAAGCCGGTGTTCTCGACGACTTCGGCAATGGTGTGCCCGGGATGCACCCTGGTGAGCGCGAAGCGGCGTCGCCGGCGGTCGAACGCGAACAGGCAGCGGTTGGTGATGAGCGCGATCGGGCTGCCGGGACGATAGACATTGTCCGCGCTCGCTCCCGGCGCGCTGATGAAATCGACCCTCTCCACCAGAGTGCGGCGCGTGTGCTCGAGGCGGAACAGGATAACCTTCGGCACCACATAGTAGAGATAGGCCGAGCCGAACGAGCCGGGGAAGCGTGCCTTGGGATGCGCGTAGTCGCCGATGCTGACGAGGTTGATATTGGCTTCGCCGTCGATCTGGGCGCCGGACAGGAAGAACGCGTCGATCCGTCCCTGGCCGGCACAGTCGAACAGCTCGCGCCCGCCGTCGGTGAAGAAGTTCTGGCGCCGGCTGCCCAGCAGCGAGACATAGGGCCGCCCGTTACCGCGCTCGCGCGCCAGCATCGCCGCCGCCGCCGGGATCGGCGACGACGCACCGACGGCGACATGGCGCGTATCGCCGATCAGCCCGGCGATGCTGCTGGCCAGCAGCTCTTCCTCGCGGAAAGCCTCAGGCGGCACGCCGGTCATGCACGTGCTGGTCAAGGTAGGCCGCGAAGCCTTCCGCGGTCGTGGCGACGCGCGCGTAGCCCGCGAGGTGCACCGCGTCCGGCGGGTAATGGTCGGCCAATCCGAGCGGCCAAGCGCCCTTTGGCGCCACGGCGACGGCCTCGAGGTAGAAGCCGCCGAGCGCGCCGGCCGCGAGCCAGGGATCGTCGAACAGATTTCCGTCGTGGAACTTCTCCACCGTCACGACAGTCTTCTTCGAGGCATGCGCCATGGTGGCAAGCTCGCGGTCGCGGCCGATCCAGATGTTGCCCTCGCGGTCGGCGAGCGGCGCGTGGAAGAGCGCCACGTCCGGCCGGATCGCCGGCAGCAGCACGATCGGATCGCCGGCTTCGAACGGGTTGTCCACGACCTTCCAGTCCGGCCGGTGCGCGAGCAGGTCCGAGCCGATCAGCCCGCGCAGCGGCATGAACGGCACGCCCTTTTCCGCCGCCTGGAACGCGGCGTGCAGCG
>Ga0208991_1000164_pt1 | contig 13855 bp, 12 predicted proteins | sample MedBloCAOM3_M2_FD_187855 | JGI IMG/M metagenome (GOLD analysis project Ga0208991, IMG submission 187855) | Forest soil microbial communities from El Dorado National Forest, California, USA - Mediterranean Blodgett CA OM3_M2 (SPAdes) (version 2) | ecosystem: Environmental > Terrestrial > Soil >...
TCACCCGAACGATCGGGATTGCACCCGAAAAACTCTCGCCGAATAATAAGAGGATGACATATGGGGCGAGAAAGAACAAAAAAAGGCTGAGTGCCGCACCAAAGACGAGGGTCAGCAAGGAACGCCAAATCAGAACGAGCCCAGCTTCCGGGTCGTGGTGCGCGCAATATGCGACTCTGGGTAAAAGCGTTTCGCACATGGCTCTGAAAAAAGGCCGTGTGGCGCTCACGAACTTCTCGGCGATCGAATAGTGCCCGGCGGCAACGTAACCCGCAAAATGCTCGACAAACGGAACGGGCAGAGTCAGGGATGCCCTCTCGACAAGAGTATAGAGGAATCCTCGCCAGCCGTTTCGAAGCTGCATTCCAACCGTGGACGGTGTCACGGCCCTGAAGCCGCTGAAACCGATGGGAACGATGAACGGCAGGCTGACAAGGCCCGCGACAAGGGGAATCGAGCTCTGAATCGCCACCGCAAGTTCGATTTGGGTGGAGGAGTTCACCATCGTCAGGAAGCACACCAGAGCCAAGCTGCGGCCGACGACCACCGCGATGGCCGCTTGCCATGCGCGTTCTAGAGCAATGAACAGCCAGGCCGGAAACAAGATGCCTCCCACCGAGGTCAGCATGACGCACAAAAACATGGGCTTGCTGACAGCGAGGAGGCCGTCCGCGGCAGCGACGCCAGCGAGCGTCACCACGAAGCACAGTATCGCTTTCGTGGCAGCGACCTCCGCGAAGAGAGAGGCGATCACGGCTGGCTCATGCCGAGCGGACGCCGCCGCACGTTGCGCGGTCCAATGAAAACCATACTCCACGATCGTGGCTGCGAGCCATCCGACGCTCAGGGCGTATGCGTATTGTCCAAAATGAAGGGGCCCCAGAATCCTGCCGGCATATGGCAGAACGAGAAGGGGCTGCAGGACGTCGGCTGCATGCATAATGGCTAAACTGGCCGCTTGCTTACGCAGGCTCATAAGCAGTCCTCACTGAGGGAGGTCCCATAAGTCCTGGCACCCTCCAGGCAGGCGAAGCCGCAGACGTCCCGACCAAGGAGATCCTCAAGCCTGCGCTTGTTGGCTGAATCTGATGGGCGGCTAAACGCGGAGCGATCCCGGTGAGGCTGATGTGGTCCTGGGTGTAGCCTCTGATCTTAAATCCCCGCCCGTGTTCAGCAATCTCAGCCAACCGCATGACTGGCCTGGCTTCTGAAATGGCGCAAGAAGTGCGAAGAATCCCGCTCAGCCCATGCTCCTCGAGCAACTCCGCGATACCAATCTCTGAGGGGATGGCCCCCATCCGCTGACGTCGTGACGAGCAGAGACCCGTCCGGGAGGTCAGCCCGCCTCGCGATTCCCGAAAGAAGTTCATGGCTTGCCTCTGGACACGTCCAGTTACACGTCTCAGGCGTCGCCAATCTGATTTGGTGAACAGCGTCTTGCGCTGCATTGGCGAACGCGTTCGGAGCCGTGAGCCGCACCGCACCCTAGAGAGTGAAGCAACGCCAATCACCCCCCGGGGCCCTCTTTCATGGTGAGCCGCGCGGCAACTCCGGAGCATGCCTGCGAACGACCATTTCAAAAAGCGCTCCGAAGGAGTAACACCGATGAGCCAAGTGACGCGAAAACCCATCCGCTAACATTCTCCGTGCAGTGGAACCCGTGGAGCCAGAAACAATGTCGGCGGAGACAGAGGTTTTCGACTATGTAATTGTCGGTGCCGGGGCCGCGGGATGCGTGGTGGCCAATCGGCTCGCGGCCGCAGAGGCCTGCACTGTTTGCCTGCTCGAGGCGGGCCCGCCCGACTACAGTGTCTTCCTGCGTATCCCCGCCGGGGTCTATAAGGCCTCATCAATTCCGAAATACGCATGGCAGTTCGAAACGGAGCCGAGCCCGGCGACGGCAAACCGTGCCATACCGATCCCGCAGGGCAAGACGCTCGGTGGTTCGACCGCGATCAACGGAATGAACTACAACCGGGGCCATTACGAGGATTTCGATGGTTGGGCCCGACGGGGCAACCGGGGCTGGGGCTACGCTGACGTGCTTCCGTACTTCAAAAGAACCGAACGAAGAATCGGGACATGCGACACCAGGTACCGGGGCCTGGAAGGAGCGCTTCCCATCACAGACTGCGATTGGCAACACCCGCTTTGCGATTCTTTCATTGAGGCTGCGCACAACCTCGGACTGCCGCACAATTCCGACTACAACGGCGCAAGTCAGGCGGGGGTCGGGTACTATCAGCGCTATATCGAGAACGGCTGGCGCGTAAGTGCGGCGCGGGCATTTCTGCGACCAATTACCACGAAGAGGAACTTGGAGATTCGGACCAGAGCCCAAGCCACCGCGGTGGTGTTCGAGGGAAAGCGAGCGATCGGGGTTCGGTACGCGCAAGGACCTGGCCGTCCTGCTCGTGACTTGAAAGCGCGTCGCGAGGTGATCCTCACCGCCGGCGCTGCGAATACGCCGAAGCTGCTGCAGATTTCAGGGGTCGGTCCACCAGCATTGCTCGCAGACCTTGGTGTTCCGATCCTGCATGAATTGCCCGGCGTCGGCGCGAACCTGCAGGACCACTACATGATCCATTTCATCGTCCGGGTGAAGGGCATCAAGACGATCAGCGGGCGCGGCTTGGCTCTGCTTCGGGAAGGCGCCAAATGGGTATTCGGCCGTCCGAGCATTCTCGCCGTTAGTCCGTCTCTCGTCTACGGTTTTGCCAATTCGCGGGATCTTTCCTCCACTCCGGATATTCAACTGGATCTTGCCATTGGGAATTATTCTAACCACACCCTGGAAAGCTTTCCCGTCCTCAAGCCCGGATTCTATCAGCTGCGGCCGAAGAGCACTGGATTCGTCCGCGCGTGCTCGCCCGATCCCTTCCGTGCCCCGATCATTCAGCCCAACTATCTCGAGGACGAAAGGGACCAGCGTGTTGTTGTCGACGGCATCAGGATGGTGCGGCGGCTGCTCGGCGCCCCAGAGCTTCAGCCTTACTACTGCGGGGAGGAGTTGCCTGGTCCCTCGGTCACGGACGACTCCGAGTGCCTAGAATATGCGCGGGAAGCTGGACTGACAGCATATCATGTGTGCGGGACGTGCCAAATGGGCCCGCAGGACAACCCGGCGTCGGTCGTCGATGATCAACTACGTGTCCACGGTTTGGAGAGCCTGCGGATAGCGGATGCTTCGATAATGCCCACTGTGCCCTCCGCCAACACGTCCGCGGCTGTGTTCATGATCGCAGAAAAGGCCGCGGACATGATTCTGGGACGGCATCCTTTGCCCGCAATGCATTCTGGTCCCTCCGACCGGGTCCAGCGTCCGGCTAAGCCCGCCGTAGAGGCGTAGATCGCAGTCCAGAGGCTTAGAGATGGCCAAAAGGTAACATGGAGGACCTGTCCTTGAAGAGACGAATCCTCGTTGCTTCTGAGTTTAACGCGAAAGATCGAGCTCACTTCGCATTGTCCTACGAGTTCTGCCGTATCGTCACCGAGTGTGATCATGCAGACCTCGTCGCGCCTGGCATCGACAACTACCTGACGAGGTATCTCAATGGCATTCTGCCACCTCACGACAGTCAGAACGTCCAGCGCGACTTCAACAGGCTGGTCAATGGTGTCCGTAAGGGGCTTGGACTGAAGAACGCGCCGACGATCGAGCGGGTCGTGCTCGACCAGAACTACGACCTCTTCTTCTTTGTGGCCTGGAGTCCGCAAAGTTTCGTTGAGCTCTCGCGCATCCGAAATTGGCGCGGTCGGTGCAAGATCGCCGTGGCATACCTGTTCGAGCTCTGGTCGAGCACGCTCGAACAGGACCGCCATTACTTGAGACTATTGGACCAGTTCGACCACGTGTTTCTGCTTCACAGCGCAAGCGTTCCGCGCCTTTCCCAATACACGTCCGCTCCCTGTTCCTTTCTGGCGACGGGCGTCGATTGCCTGATTGCCACACCGTATCCGTCGCCGCCCGAGCGCGTCGTCGATGTATATTCGATGGGCAATCGCGCGATGGGACTACATCGGCAATTGGTGGCGCTGGCTGAACGCCGCAATCTCTTCTATCTCTATGACTCGCTCTCGAGCAGCGATTCCCAGGTCAAGAATTGGCGGGAGCATCGACTGCTTCTCGCCAATATTATCAAGCGCACCCGTTACTTCATGGGCTTCAGTCCCGCGGCAGTAGTGGGTGCAAAATCGGACAGGATCGTAGGCGAGCAGGTCCTGCCGTCACGTCTGTTCGAGGGTGCCGCCGGGGGCGCCGTCATCCTTGGAACCGCGCCGCAATGCGCCGAGTTCCGAGAATGCTTCGATTGGCCAGATGCGGTGATTGAGGTCTCTCCACAGTCAAGCGATATCGCCGCCGTGATCGACGAATTGGATGCGCAGCCCGAGCGGACAGAGCGCGTGCGCCGGACGAACGCCGTGCATTGCCTGCTGCGGCACGATTGGGTCTACCGCTGGGAGCACATCTTGTCCACAATCGGAATGGAGCCGCTTCCGCAGCTCCACGATCGCAAGTCCCGGCTGAGCGAAGTCGCGGCCGCCGCCATGTCGCCATCGCCGGCATAGTGCAGCCGCCTGAGACACCCGCAGGCGAATGCCCGATTACGGGTTGGGCTGCCCCGCATTGTTTGTGTTTGGCCATGGGGCAATGATCTTGTGGTGGCCAATCCGGGCTACCCCCAAAGAGCGGATGTCGCGCGGCAAGATCTGGCGTCTAATAGATCCAGAGGTTTGAGCCATTATTCACCCTGGAGAACCGGGCGCATGCGCACAATTCGGTCTGAATCACCACATGTGCCACCGGTGATTTCGACATCACCGGAGGCGTCAGACGTCATCTCGATGCATTTTGCGAATGTGCGCCGCGTGCTGGCGGAAGTTCAAGTGTACGCGGTCCAGAGACTAGTCGAGATTTTCCGTGAGGCCCGCGACCGAGGGTCCTTCATTTACATCGCCGGCAATGGCGGTAGCTCTTCAACCGCCTCTCACTGGGTGAATGACCTTGGCAAGGCGACCAAACGCTCGGGCTGCCGACCGTTAAAAGTCATGTGCTTATCTGACAACATGTCCTGGTTCTCCGCTCTGTCAAACGACGAAGGTTACGAGAGGGCGTTCTCGGGCCAGCTCGAGAATTTCGCGACCCCGGGAGATGTGTTGACCTGCATCTCTGCGAGCGGCAACTCCCCGAACCTGGTGCGCGCGGTCGAGCTGGCGCGAAGGCGGAAGCTCACCACCGTGGCCCTACTCGGATTTGATGGCGGCGTGCTGAAGGGTCTGGTTGACGAGCCAGTGTGCGTCGAGACCGAGAAGGGCAGGTACGAGCTTGTCGAGGACGTCCATTCGGCGATCTGTCACGCGGCCACAAGGTGCCTCGTTGCCGACAGACCAGGTCCAAACTAATGGCCGCCCTCGACCACACTTCCCTCCACGCGTGTATCGAAGGCCGGATCTATGATCGGCCGACACAGGCGGTCATCCTTGCCGGTGGACGTGGCACCCGAATGCGGCCGATCACGGATGATCGGCCTAAGCCGATGGTGCCAGTTCTGGGGCGCCCCTTTCTGGAGTACCAGATCGAGCAATTGCGCGACCAGGGTTTTGAACGAGTCCTGATCCTCTTGGGGTATTTGGCCGAGGTCGTACAGAACCATTTCGGCGATGGTCGTGACTGGGGTGTGCGCATCGAGTACTCGGTAACGGCTCCCGACCAACTGACCAGCAGCCGAGTGGCGACTGCTCGGCACATGATCGATCCTTGCTTCCTGCTGTTGTACTGCGACAACTACTGGCCGATGCAGATGAACCGGCTGTGGGCGCGGTTCCGCGAGGCCGGGAAGCCCGGTTTGATCACCGTCTACAGCAACAAGGACGGTTACTCCCGAGGCAGCGTCCTCCTCGACCACGACGGCCACGTGAGCGTATTCGATCGTTTGCGCACGACACCCGGACTGCAGCAGGTCGAAATCAGTTACGCGATCCTTACAGACCTCGCCCTCGCGCTGCTACCTGAGCAGGACACGCTGTTCGAGGAGGCCATCTATACGCCGCTCGCTCAACAAGGGCGGCTCACGGCTTATTTGAGCGATCACCGCTATTACAGCATCGGCTCACTGCACCGGCTGCCGGCAACGGAAGCCTTCATGCGGCGCAAGCCAACCGTGATCCTCGATCGCGACGGCGTGCTCAACTGCAAGCCGCCGCCAGCGCAATACGTACGGAACTGGAGTGAGTGGGCGTGGTGCCCGGGCTCTCTCGAGGCACTGCGGCTCCTGCACGACTGGGGCTACCGCACAATTGTCGCCTCAAACCAACCCGGCATCGGTCGCGGCGTCATGAACGAGGCCGACCTCGAAGCCGTACATGACCGCATGAAGCGGGAGATCGCGCAGGCGGGAGGCTGGATCGACGCAATATATTATTGTCCGCACGATTGGGGAGACGGCTGCGAGTGTCGCAAGCCGAAACCCGGCCTCCTTTACCAGGCCCAGCGGGACTTCCACCTTGACCTCACGCGCACGCTATTTGTTGGCGACGACGAGCGCGACGCCGCGGCGGCGGCGGCGGCTGACTGCTCCTTCCGCCGCGTGACCAGTGCGTGCTCGCTCCTCGACCTCACCCGACAACTGCTTGAACGGAAAGGCACCCCGGCATATGCCTAACAACAAGCGGATCCTGATCACCGGCAATAGCGGCTATATCGGATCGGTTATGGCGCCTTGGCTCCAGGGCCAAGGCTTCGACGTGGTTGGTCTCGACACCGGATATTTCTCTGCCTGCACACTGGTCCCCGACCTCGCTGACGTCCCGACAATCGGCGAGGACCTACGAGAGGTTACCGCCAAGGAACTCGCCGGTTTCGACGCGGTGATTCATCTAGCGGCACTCAGCAACGATCCGATCGGCAACTTGAACAAAGCCTGGACGCGGGAGATCAACTGGCAGGGGACGATCCGGCTTGCGAAACTCGCGAAGCAGGCTGGCGTCCCGCGCTTCATTTTTTCATCCTCTTGCATCATGTACGGGACGTCGGAAGCGGCGGTTGTCGACGAGGATGCGCCGCTCGCGCCGCGCACCGAATACGCCCGCTCCAAAGTCGAGGCGGAGATGGCGCTGCGCGCGCTCGCCGATGATCGTTTCTCTCCGACGTTTTGCCGCAACGGGACTGTCTACGGCCTCTCGCCGCGGATGCGGTTCGACACAGTCCTCAACGATTTCATGGGCAGTGCCTTTACGACCGGCCGCATTGTGATCCAAAGCGACGGCACACCCTGGCGACCAGTCGTCCATGTCCAGGACGTTGCGCGCGCGTTTCAGGCGGTGCTCGAGGCGCCATTAGAGACTGTCCACAACGAGGCCTTCAACATCGGTGCGGACGAACTCAATCACCAGATCCGTGATCTCGGGCAGATTGCGGCGGAAAGAGTTCCCGGTTGCGAACTCGCGAGCGTACCGCAGCCCGGCGCGGACCAGCGCACCTACAAAGCGGATTTTGCCAAGTTCAAGCGAACCTTTCCGGGATTCAGCTTCCGATGGACGGCGAGGGACGGAGCGAAGGAGCTTTATACCGCGTTCCAAAGAATCGGTCTGAAGCATGGCGTATTCGCGGACAAGCATTTTACGCGTCTGAGCTGGTTGCGGCATCTGCTCGACAGCGGATCGATCGACGAGTCGCTCAGGTGGACTGAGGTCAGAGCCAACGTGAGCCGAAATCGAGCCTGAGTCTCAACAGGGTAGGAGGCCGAGCGCAGTGAAAACCCTATCGACGCGTGAACTCGAGCCTGGATCCGTAATCCTCGATGAGGAGCGGCACGGACCTGCTTACGCCAACTGGCGTCCGACCAACATCGTCATCACGCGGACTCCGCTGCGCGTCAGCTTTGCAGGAGGCGGCACGGATTTGCCAGATTTTTACGAGGTTGAAGAAGGCGCCGTCCTGAGCGCGGCCGTTGACAAATACGTCTACGTCACTGTGAAGCGCCACAGCGACCTCTTCAACGAGCCGATCCGGCTCAACTACTCGCGCACCGAGCAGGTCAACACTATTGGGGAGATCGAGAACAACATTGCCCGGGAGTGCCTCAAATTTCTCAACATCGAGCCTCCGATTTTCATCAGTACCGTTGCCGACATGCCGGCCTCGACCGGCATGGGGGGATCGAGCTCCTTTGCAGTGGGGTTGCTCCACGCGCTCCACGCCTTCCGTGGCGAGCGCGTCACCGCGGGTCAACTTGCTGAGGAGGCCTGCTATATTGAGATGGAAGTTCTTAAAGAGCCGATCGGCAAGCAGGACCAATACGCCGCCGCTTTCGGCGGCCTGAATCTGCTTCGGTTCGGGCGCGGCGGCCGCGTTATGGTCGAGCCGCAGCCGGTCCGGAACGGTTCCGCTGCCTACCTGTTCAGCAACATCATGATGTTCTGGACCGGTCATCAGCGCCCGGCCGCCTTGGTGCTCACCGAGCAGAGGAGCAACACGTCGCGAAACCTGGATGTCCTACGGCAGATGCGCAACGACGCCTATGAGTTTCGTGCCCTCTGCTCCGGTCAGCACATCGAGCTCGAGCAGGTGGGCAAGGCTCTTCACCGCGGCTGGGTGCTGAAGCGGCGTCTTGCTTCCAAGATTACCACCTCGGAGATCGACCGCCATTACGCGCGAGCCCTTGAGGCAGGTGCCGAAGGTGGCAAACTCTGCGGCGCTGGCGGCGGCGGCTTCCTCATGTTCATCGTGAAGCCGGAGAAACGCGAGCGGGTGCGTCAGGCGCTCTCGGACCTCCCCTTGGTGGCGCTTGGGTACGAGGTACACGGCTCGCGGGTGCTTTACCCGGCCGGGTGAGGCTGGTCTCGGAGGATCCGATGATTTTTAAGACGACCGAAATCGAGGGCGCCTATACGGTAGAACTTGACAAGCGAGCGGACAGCCGCGGCTTCTTTGCCCGCGGCTGGTGCTGTCAGGAGTTCGACGATCGCGGCCTCCCCAACCGGATCGTCCAGATGAATATCTCCCTCAACCGCCGCACGTACACGATGCGCGGCTTCCACTACCAGGTCGCCCCGTATCAGGAGGACAAGCTTCTGCGCTGCGTTCGCGGCGCTGTGCACGACGTGGTGCTCGATCTGCGGCCGGACTCGCCAACCTTCATGCGTCACATAGCGGTCGAGCTTAGTGCGGAGAACTACCGCATGCTCCTCGTCCCGAAAGGCTGCGCGAACGCCTTTTTGACCCTCGCGGACGAGACGGAGGTCACCTATCTCGTGTCTGAGTTCTACACGCCGGCCGCTGAGCGGGGTGTGCGCTGGAACGATCCGGCGTTTCGCATCGAGTGGCCCGCCGAGCCCGCCGTCATCTCCGAAAAGGACTGCAGCTGGCCTGATTTTGTGGGCGAGCGCAGGCTCGTCGCGACCGCCGATCAGGAGTAGACAGCCATGTTCATCGTCGACCGCGAGCTCGAGCGGCTGAAACGGGCCGGCACCCCGATCAGGGTGGGAATGGTGGGCGCCGGGTTCATGGCCAGAGGCATCGCGCGTCAGATGCTGCACTATACCAAGGGCATGGAACTCGTGGCGATTTCCAACCGTCATCTTGAGGGAGCCCGTAAGGCCTACGCCGAATCCGGCGAGAGCAATGTCACACATGTGCGCTGCGTGGACGAACTGGACGACTGCATCGCCCGCGGCCAGCGCGCGATCACCGACGATCCGATGCTTCTTTGCAACGCTAATGGGATCGACGCGATTCTGGAGGTCACCGGTACGATCGAATTCGCGGCCGATGTGGTCATGCGGGCGATCGCCCGAGCTAAGCACGTCGTCATGATGAACGCCGAACTCGACGGCACCCTCGGCCCGATCCTGAAGATTTATGCCGACCGCGCCGGGGTCGTCATCACGAACACGGAAGGTGACCAGCCAGGCGTCATCATGAATCTGTACCGGTGGGTGAAGGGATTGGGTATCAGGCCGGTGCTGTGCGGGAACATCAAAGGTCTGCACGACCCCTACCGCAATCCCACAACCCAGGAGGGCTTCGCCAGAAGATGGGGGATGAAGGCCCCGATGGTCACGTCTTTTGCGGACGGCACCAAGATATCCTTCGAGAACGCGATCGTTGCCAATGCAACGGGCATGCGGGTCGCCAGGCGCGGGATGCACGGTCCCGTCGTCGAAGCCGGCACCCCGATCCAGGAAGCGGTCAACTGGTACCCGATCGACGAGCTTCTCGAGGGTCCCGGTATCGTAGATTACTGTGTCGGAGCTATGCCAAACCCAGGCATATTCGTACTTGGGACAACAAACGATACGATCGAGAAGAACTACCTATCGCTCTACAAGATGGGAGCGGGCCCACTCTACTGCTTCTACTGGCCCTATCATCTTTGTCACTTTGAAGTCCCGTTCACGATTGCCCGCGCGGCGATCTTCGGAGATGCAGCAATCACTCCGCTCGGCGCGCCGCACGTCGACGTGGTTGCAGCCGCGAAGAAGGATCTCAAGGCCGGAGAGGTCCTGGACGGGCTTGGCCAGTACATGACCTACGGCTTGTGCGAGAACGCGCAGGTCGTTCACGCCAAGCGCCTTCTTCCGATCGGCCTCGCCGAAGGCTGTCGTCTTCGGCGGAACGTCACGCGAGACCACGTGCTCGGATACGATGACGTCGAGATTCAGGTGGGCCGATTGTGCGACGCACTGCGCCGGGAGCAAGACGCCCTCTTTTTCGGCAGCCCGTCATCCATGCGCCCTGAGGCTACGGTAAATGCCTAAGCTGGATTAGTCGTCCGTGAAGAACAAGGAACGCCCTGAACTGCAACGTTGATTGGGCTTTGGCGATATCCGAGTTTGCCAGATTTTGGCTTTTGGTCTGCGGTTTCCTTGCAAATGTGGTTTGGGGGATTGAACGAAGCCGCTGGCGCGGCAAGGTGAAGCGTCCCTGGCGCAGCCACTTCGTCACCAGCATCATGCCGCTGCCGTCCCACGCCAGAAGCTTCACTCTGTCCATGCGCTTGCTGCGGAACACGAAGACGTCGCCGCAGTACGGGTTCGCACGCAGCGGTTCGCTCACCAGCGCCGACAGCGTGTGCACCGACTTGCAAAAGTCGACCGGCTGTGCCGCCAGCACCACCTTGAGGTCGAGCAGCCCGCGGGCAACGCCATTGCGCCGCGCTGCCTCGGAGATGTTCGCCCCCTCCTCAAGGCTCTCCGCCACGATCCGGGCCTTCTCCTCGCCCGTCCATCGTCGTCGCCGGCGCTGCCCGGTGATCACTTCGAGAGGCGCTGGCATTTTAGGCATCAGGCGGCCCGAAGTTGCGGCAGACGCGTAAGCCCGGCTATTGAAATTGCCCGAGGGATCCCCTCTTGTTCAAGTCGGACGGGGACGGGTGCCGATCAGAGCGAGTCGGCGATTCACCTTTATCGAAGAAGAATGCCCGCAAGATCGCGCAAATCCTGGAACGCGGTGGTCACTTGGTAGTACGCAAAGAAAGCACACATGTAAAAGGTCGATGGGGAGATACTTTCCCATCTGACGAATCGAAGACCCAGTTCAGAACTCCACTGCATTTGCGCAAGCCACACTAAAGCAGCGGCCAAGGAATAGCTTCCTATGATGTCAGTCGGGTAGTGAAGACCTAAGTAGATACGCGAAACATCCGCCAACATCGTGCACCCAAGCGCGAGTAATCCAAGCTTGGGTCGAATTAGAAACACGGCAATTGCCAAGCCCGCGAACATGGTCGCACGCTCGCTTGGAAAAGTGTGGGAGTTAGGAGATGAGGTGGTCCTTAGGGTGTCGATATCACCAAGGACGGCCGGTACGTGAAGTTGAAGCAGTGGATCGAAAATGGGCTGCGGAGATGTGGGCAGCGTTCGCTGCAATAGATGAGCGATGAGCCCAGCAAGGATGGCCGCAAATGTGCCACTGACTATGTGCGCTCGCAATTCCGCTTTGATGCCAGAGAACCAGCAACACCAGACCAACGATACTACGGCCAAACCCTGCAGTGTTGGATATGCGACACTGAAGGCAAGCGCATTCGCGAACTGCCAGTCCATTGTAAGACTATTGATGGCCTTTGCGACGGGCCTGTTTAACCAATCCGGATACAGCGCCAGTATGGCGGTCGCGAGAAACAAAAGCGAAAACGCAGCTGCATTTGCCAGGCACCGGCGATGAGGGACCGCTCGCACAGATTCGCCCCCTATGGTTCCCGCCGGTGTGTCGAATCTCTCGCGGCGGCTTTGCGGATCGAACACAATCCTGGACTCGAGCCCAACGACATTCGCCGAGTGCTGGTGACGACCGCTACGCACCTCGGCAGGCAAAGCCAATACATTCAATTTGGTGCCGGCTTGGCCGATTCGGTCGAAAGCGCTGCAAAAAGCAGCGCTCGGCCTGGCGGCGCAGTCGTTCAGTGGCGACCCACTCTCCCGTGAAGGAGGCCGAAAGCCAAATCGCTTATCCGCTGACGGGCCCTGAAAACTTCACCCAGGACGGCGAGCCGCTGCGACCGGACGGGCCTGCGCGGCCCAAGCCGCCGAGCCAGCCAGATCCCCACCCCGAGCGCGGCGGCAATCGTAAGCCCGAGGATCAACGTGATATTGGGGCCGGAGGGAATCATGACTTTTTGGGCCGCAAGGAGCGACAGTCCCCTCACGAGCTTGACCACGTCATCGGCTGGCAACCCGCGCAGGGCGCTCAACCGCGCGTCCCAATGTTCGAGCCTTGTCCGGCCGTTCACGTAATTCGGGTGGCGTACGCCGTAGACCGAAGAAAGCTGATTTAGGTCGCGCTCAGCCGAGACTTGTGCGTCGGTCAGCTGTTGCAGCAATTGGCCTCGAAGGTACTCCACCGCAACAGCATTGGCGAGATTGGCGGACTGTTCCGGATCTCCTGTAGTGATGGCAATCGATATCAAATAGCTACGTGGCTCGTTTGTCACCGTGATCTTCCGCATGAGCTCATGCACTGCAAGGTCGTGGGGCGACGGCGTCGCCGCCTCCCGACCGAGCACTGATTGGACGTACGAAAAGGCTGACCGGCGCGCGAAAGCAGGATCCTTGTCGAGCCTGAGCCGAGCCACCACCGCGCTGGCGGTCGCCCGCGAGCGAATGACGTGCGCTGCGCTGTCTACAATGGCCGCAGCATCCACCGAGGCGGTCGGTTGGATTTGCGCACCGGCGGTCGGTACCTCGCGGATGAAATTGAGCTCGATGATAGCCTCGCCCGAATAACGTGACCCTATTCGCACGAGCATGACTGACACGAGCAAAACGGCCGCGACGAGGATCGCTGAGATCAGCAACTTCCGGTGCCACAGGACCCGCAGTGTGTCGTACGCGAGTTGCTCATAATGAGCGGGCAGGTCAGCGGTCTCTTTAGTCTCGATCTTGAGTTGGACCGTCATTCCGGATATTCCTGTACCTTAAGGATGACAGGTTTCAGCTGCGGTACGAGACATAACGATTCAGTGTTCAATCTGAGTTCAATCTGATCAGTGTTCAGTCTGAGGTTGAGCCAAACTGGTAGAAGTGAACGCCTGATGAAGATTGATGAAAAGGGTTCCCTGGGGGTAATCCGCATCAAAAAGGGCCGCAGTGGGGGTAATCCGAAAGATTTTGGTATCATGGCGGGAAAATGCCTTGGCGCCGGGCATATCGCTGTTGGGGTGGACGTTGACGATCCTGGTGAGGACGTCGGCGAGATACTCGAGCGGATCGATATCGTCGAGTTTACAAGTCTGTCCCGATCATTGAGGCGGTGGTGGCCCAATGCCCGGCTCCGAGGCCCAGCGCTCAACTTTGGGGCGACTACAGAGGGCCCGCTCATAGATCGCCATGAGTATCTTATGGTTCGAGTCAGCGG
>Ga0208991_1000166_pt1 | contig 13842 bp, 13 predicted proteins | sample MedBloCAOM3_M2_FD_187855 | JGI IMG/M metagenome (GOLD analysis project Ga0208991, IMG submission 187855) | Forest soil microbial communities from El Dorado National Forest, California, USA - Mediterranean Blodgett CA OM3_M2 (SPAdes) (version 2) | ecosystem: Environmental > Terrestrial > Soil >...
TGTGGGCTGAGACCGATGCGCGTACGCCGACGGCGCCGTCCCTCTTCGCGAGGGTGGAGAAGATTGAGCCATTCCCGACAGGCGAAGATCGCCTTCGGTGAAGCCGCACGACACTCATATTGATGTCCTCAGGATTGCAGCCACTGTTCGAAGCGGCCGTTGCACCCGAGCATTGTTGTCGGCCCACCACTTGTAGTCGACGACGTGCGCGACCTTCTCATTGTCGGGGTGCGAGGGCAACAGCTTGGCCAGCGTGGGGTCGAGGAGAGCCAGCGCCTTGGGATTTTGCGGCGCGTAGTAGAGAAGGCGCGCGAACACGGCCTGGTATTCGGGACGGCCGATGAAATCGAGGGCTTTCATCCCGCCCTTGGGATTGGGCGAGCCAGTTGGGACGATCCACCCCTCGGCGTGGCCGGCGTAGATCGCTTCGTTCCAGATCATCTCGTACGGAGCCTTGTGGTCGAGGATGGACTGGGTGGCGCGCCCGTTGGTCATATAGATGAGATCGACCTCGTCCTGCTCCATCAGTTGCTGCGCCTGGGAGTTGTCGGACCACCAGGCCTTGATGTGCGGCTTGATGCGCTCGAGGCTGCGAAACACCCGCTCGACGTCGAGGGGATAGAAGGCCTCGTCCTTAATGCCGTCGGCCTTTGCCGCGGCTTCCATGGTCCAGAAGGCATCGCGCCGCAATGCGCGCCGGCCGGGGAATTTCTCCACGTTCCAGAAATCCGCCCAGGAGTTCGGGCGCTCGCCGCCTGGCCATTTCTTCTTGCTGTAGCAGATGTTCATCGACTGGCTGGAGCAGCCGATGACGTTCTCATGGTGCAACTGCTGGGGATCGAGTGCCGATTTATCGACGAGCGTCCAGTCGATCGGGCTGATCATCTTGATGCGCGCGGCGATATAGACGTCCATGCCGCTCAGCCCGGCGATGTCGATCTGCTGCGCCTTGGCCTCGTGCATGGCGCGCAGCTTCGCGAATGTATAGGGCTCCTGGTACTGCACGGGGATGCCGGTTTTCTTCGTGAAGGGATCGAAGAAAGCGGCGGAAATGGCCTGCTTCCAGGCGCCGCCATAGGTGAAATAAGTGACCGGCTGCTCGGCGGCCTGCGCCTTGCGTGCCGCGATGGCTACCAGATGCGACAGCAGCGCCGATCCGGCCGCGGTCTTCGCGAGCACGCGCAGAAAATCGCGCCGGCCGAGGCTGCGCGTTTGCAGCAGGACGTCGCGCAGCCGCGCACAGGCGGCGTCGACGCTGGCATCGTGAGGATCCGGCATTGCTATCCTCCGTACTCTCTCGGCCTCAACCGAGGCGCGCCTCAGGACGAGGTCAGATCACTGTCCCGTCTTCTTCTGCCGTCCCTTGGCGGACCGTGGCCCCATCGGCTCGGGCTGAAACGGACCGTCGCGCATGTCGAGATAGGCCTTGAGCCCATGCTCGCGCTGGGTCTCGAACAGCTTCTCGCGAAATTCATTGTGGGACGAGTGCGCGAGCGCGCCAAGGGCTCCTTCGAGCAGAAGGCCGGAATAGACTCCGGCGGCCTGCATGCCGAGCATGGTGATGGACTTGTTGAGCCGCACCGACGGCTCCGGCACCAGCGCGATGCGTTTCGCCAGCGCACGCGTCACCTCCATGAGCTGGTCATGCGGCACCACCTCGTTCACCATGCCGATGCGCAATGCCTCCTGGGCATCGAAATGATCGCCGGTCAGTCCCCAGCGGTTCGCGGCCTTCCAGCCGCAGAGCGCGCCCAGCAGAAATGTCGTGTTCGAGATGTGGCGAACCTCGGGCTGCGCGAACACCGCTTGATCCGACGCAATGGTGATGTCGGCGGCGAGCTGGTACCAGAAGCCGCCCCCCATGGCCCAGCCGTTTACCGCCGCGATGATCGGCTTGCCCAGCCGCCACATGTGGGTCCATTGCGCGACCCGGCCGGCATCGTTGCGCTGCCAGAACTCGATGAACTCGGCGTGCGATTTCCCCTTCGGATCGGAATGCCGGGTGCCGGCCTTTCCGGTCTGACCCTGGTCATAGCCGGCGCAGAACGCGCGACCGGCGCCGGTGAGGATGATCACGCGGACCGCGCGGTCGGCATCCGCCCGTTCGAAGGTGCGATGCAGCTCGGCTTCGAGCTCGTGCGTAAGAGCGTTCATTCGCTCGGGTCGATTGAGTGTGATGGTCGCAATGCTCTCCTCTACGCTGTAGAGCAGCTCTTTGGTCGTCGCTTTGGCCGTTCCTTGGCTCATCCCTCGTCCTTTCGTTGTTGTGGGGCGCTACTCGGCGGCATTTGCGATGACCTCCGGCGCGTCCGCCATGATGGGTTCGATGGCGATATCGACGGCGACCACGCCAGCCCTGCCGACGATGATGGGATTGAGGTCGAGAGCCCGGAACCGTCCGGTGTTCGCAATCGCGAATTTTCCAAGGGCGACGAGCAAGGCCGCGAGCGCCTCAACGTCCGCGCGGTCGCGGCCGCGCGCGCCTTCGAGGAGCGGCGCTGCTTTGATGCGATGGATCATTTCGAGGGCGCTGTCGCGGGTCAGCGGCGCCATCTCGGTCACCGTATCGTGTAAGATTTCGACGAATACGCCTCCGAGGCCAAAGCAGATCGCGGGACCGAATAGCGGATCGTCGATAATGCCGGCATAGGCCTCCGCGACGCCCTTGATCATCGGCTGGATCAGCGCGCCGCCCTCGAAGCCTGCGTTGCGCGCATTTCGGACGACCGCAGCATAGGCGTCGCGGATCTCCTGCTCGTCCGTGCAGCCCAGCCGCACGCAGCCGAGGTCGCTCTTGTGTAGAAGACCCGGGGCCTCCGCCTTGACGGCGACCGCGGTGCCGAACCGACGCAGCACGGCGACGGCTTCATCCTCGGAATACGCAAGGGCGGCATCCACCACTGGCACGCCTCCCGCGACCAAGACCGGTCGTGCGGTCAGAAAATCCCACCGGGGCAAGTCGCCGCCCAAGCAGGCGTCGGAACCGCTGCCAACTTGCTCAGGAGCGTCGGCCTTTGCGGCGCGCGCCCAGTAAGCGCGTCGCAGCGGCAAATGTTTCAGCGCGCCCATCGCGTTTGATATCCCCAGCAGCAGAGGGACCTGCGCGCCATGCAGAGTCTTGATGATTTCGGAATCGAGCGGCCCTCCAAGCGGACTGTACTGGTAGGCGACGACGGTGCGGCCGGACGTACGCGCTGCGTCGGCGAATGTGCGGGCAAAGCGCCGCATCGTCTCGTTGCCGACCGGCTTCGCGGCGACGCTCGCTGCGATGATCGGCCGCGCGGGATCGGTCAGGATCGCGTCGAAGATTTTCGGCAGCAGTGACGGGTCGTCGTAGATGGCGCCGGTTCCGTCGATGGGATTGGTGATGCTGCCGAATTCCGGCAGTACGGATGCGATTCGCTCCTTCGTCGCGGGATGAAGGGACGCGAGCGATGCACCCGCGTCGTGGAGCGCGTCAGCCGCGATGGCGGCTCCCCCTCCGCTGCCGGAGATCACGACGAGTTCGCTTCCGACCGTTTCGTCGCGTGGAGCGATCGCGAACAGTTCGACGGTCTCGACAAATTCATCGTAACGCGCGACCTGAACGATGCCGCAGCGGCGCAGGAACGCGGCGAGGATTTCGGCATTGCCGGCGAGCGCCCCGGTATGGGATTGCACCATGATCTGGCCGGCCGCCGAGCGACCTACCTGAAACAACACCAAGGATTTGCGCCGCGCATGGGCGGTGCGGGCGAGGTGGATCAGCTTGCGCGGATTCTTGAGCTGCTCGATGACAGCCGCGATCACCGTGATGTCGGGGTCATCGATGAAGTATTCGACATAGTCCTCGACCGTTGTCCCGATCTGGTTGCCGCACGACACGAAATGGCTGAAACCAAGCTCGCGGTCGGTCATCAGGGGCGCGAACACATTCGCGCCGAGGCCGCCACTCTGGGACACGAGTGCTACCGGACCGGCACGCAAGGGTCGGGAGAGGGGGCCGCTATAAGCTGCAAAACCGACCTTCACGCTGATGAGGCCGAAACAGTTCGGCCCGCACATGCACATACCTTGATCCGCGAGCGACCGCAGCCGCGCGGCGCGGGAATCCCCGTGCCCGCCTTCCCCAAAACCCGCTGCGAGGACGATGGCCGCGGGGATGCCGCGCGCGTGCGCTTCGTCGAGCACGTCGCAGGCGGCATCGGCGGCGACCGCGACCACAAGGCAATCGACCGAAGGGGGCAGGTCGCTCACGGTGGGAAAACACTTGTAGCCCAGCACGTCCTGGTAACGCGGGTTGACCGCGAAAACCTCGCCTGCAAAGCCGCAGTCCCGCAGGTTGGCGATGACATTGGTCCCGCGGCCGCGGCGCTGAGAGGCGCCCACGACCGCAACCGCCTTGGGATCGAGCAGCGAACGCATGGCTTCCATCGCCGGTGAGCTTTCCTAGGATTGCAGCCATTGCTGGAAGCGTCGCTGCATCATCGGCAGATTGTCGGCCCACCAGTCGAAATTGATGATGTGCGCGAGTCTCTCGTTCTCGGGATAGGTCGGCATCAGTCTGGCGATGGCGGGTTCGAGCAGATCCAGGGCCTTGGGATTCTGCGGCGCGTAGTATATCAGGCGGGCGAACACCGCCTGGTATTCCGCGCGCCCGACGATGTCGAGAAACTTCATCGCGCCCTTCGGATTGGGACATCCCATCGGCACCATCCAGCCCTGGATGCCGCCCTCGCAGATCGCCTCGTTCCAGACGATCTCGAACGGCGCCTTGGCATTGAGGATGGACTCGGTCGCCCGTCCATTCATCATGGCGATGAGATCGACTTCTTCCTGCTCCATCAGCTGCTGGGCCTGCGAATTGTCGTAGTACCACGCCTTGATGTGCGGCTTGATGCGGTCGAGACTGCGGAACACGCGCCCGACATCGACGGATAGAATTCGCTGTCTTTCACGCCGTCGGCTTTGAGCGCCGCTTCCGTCACCCACACTTCCTCGCGCCGGAGGACGCGACGGCCGGGAAACTTCTGCACGTTCCAGAAATCCGCCCAGGATTTCGGATGATCTTCCCCGGGCCATTTCTTCTTATTGTAGCAGATGACGTGGGACAGCGTGTGCGCGCCGATGGCATTGCCGTGGCGGAGTTGTCGTTCGGCCAGCACGGAGCGGTCGATGACGCTGAAATCGAGTGGCGTCAGCATGTTCATGCGCTTGGCCTGAAACATTTCCCCGCCCTGCACCGAGACCACGTCGACCTGCATGGCCTTGGCCTCATGCATGGCGCGCAGCTTCGCGAATGTGTAAGGGTCCTGGTAGACGACCGGAATGCCGGTCTTCTTGGTGAAGGGCTCGCCGAACGCGGTCATGGCGGACTTCTTCCACACGCCGCCGAACACGAAGGCAGTGACCGGCGGCTCCGCTGCTGCGGCCTGCGGCGACATGCGGGGAAACACGGAAAGGAATGCCGAGCCGGCCAAGGCTTGGCCCAGCGCCTTCGCGAATTCACGCCGGCTAAGCCCGCGCGTCTCCGCCAACAGTTTGCGCAGGCGTGCGCAGGTCTCGTCGACGTCGATGTCCTTGCGATCAACCATCGCGCACCTCGATGCCCCTATAGCGTACGCCGTTTCGCCAGTGATTGCGTCGCGGCCGCGCTCGCAAAGGTGAAGATAGCAAGCCCGATGAGGATCGCGGAAGCCGCGGCGATGGTGGGATCGGACGTCGCCTGCACGCCCGACCAGATCTTCACCGCCACCGGCTTGCCCACGCCGCCGAGCACGAAAGTTGCAACTAGCAATTCATGCGCGGAGTGCACGAACGCGAAGATGCCGCCGATGACGATCCCCGGCGAGATTATCGGCAGCGTGATGCGCAGCACCGCCCATAGCGGATGCGCGCCGTGGATCACCGCGGCGCGCTCGAGATTGATGTCGGCGCTGCGCAGGCTCGCGGAGGTGTTGATGACCACGAAGGGCATGCCGCTCACCGCGTGCGCGCAGGCAAGGCCGACGACGGTATTGACCAGCCCCAAGGGCACGAAGAACAGATAGGTCGAAAGCGCGGTCACGATCGGCGGAGTCACCAGTGCGCAGAGGATCAGTGCGTTCAGGAGGGCTTTCGCCGGAATGACGTGGCGCACCAGCGCGAATGCGGCGGGCACCCCGAGCAGGACGGCGATCAGCGCGGACAGGCTCCCGACCTTGAGCGTCACCCACAGCGCGCTGACCCATTCCGGATCGCTGGCGATGCTTTCATACCAGCGAAGCGAGAAGCCGGGCGGCGGGAAGACCAGGAAATTGCCCGAGCTGAAGGAGGTCGCGACCACTACGATCACGGGGAAAATAAGATAGATGAGAACGGCCAGCACGGCCGTGCTCAGCCCGACGCTGCGCGCGGTCACGCTCATTTGTCGGAGCCCCCCCACAACCGGTCGAGGCTGAAGTAGCGGTTGTAGATCGCAGCGATCGACGTGGTGATGATGAGAAGAACGGCGCCGGCCGCGCTCGCCTGCGGCCAGTCCAGAAGCTGGCTCGCTTCGACCATGATCGTCTGCGCGATCATGGTTTCGCGTGGACTGCCGAGCAGCGCCGGCGTCACATAGAAACCCAGCGCAAGCACGAACACCAGCAGGCCCGCGCCGTAGACTCCCGGCAGGCTCAGCGGGAAGAAGACGGTGCGGAAAGCCTGCCATTCGCTCGCACCGTGGATTTTCGCCGCCGTGACGAGCGTGCGGTCGATCCGCAACATGCCGCCGAACAAGGTCACTGTCGTCAGCGGCAGCAGGATCTGGACCATCGCCAGCAGCACGCTGAACGGATTGTAGAGCAGCTGCAGCGGCGCGCTGACGATGCCCAGCCCCATGAGCGCCTTGTTCACCATGCCGTTGTCGCCCAGCAGGATCAGCCAGGAAAAACTCCGCACGATGATGTCGACCCAATACGGGATCAGGACGAACACCAGGATCAGCGCGCGTACTTTGCTGCCGCTGATGGTGAGAGCGTAGGCGAGCGGATAGGCCAGCAGCAGCGCGAAGACGGTGGCGATCGCGGCGGTCTTCACCGTCGTGACCATGACCTTGGTGAACAGCGGAGAGGTGAAGAGCACGCTGTAGGCCTCGAGCGAGAACCCTTCGCTCGCAAGGCTGCGCCAGCACATCAGGATGAGCGGAGCCAGGAAGAAGAAGGCGATCCAGGTCAGGCACGGCAGAAGCAGGAGTGCGGGCAGCAGTCGGGCGTTCAACGAGAGCGTCGGGCGCAGCAGAGGCGCCGCTCGTGGTTCGGCCACGGCGGTCATCGCTTGTCCCCGTTGTCGGCATCGTTCATCCCATCGGGGGCCGGCAGCAGCCTGACCACGCCCGATCGCCACGTCAGGAAGACCCTGTCGCCTCGCTCCATGCCGGCGCCGCGCTCGCGGGCAACCTTGACCTTCAGCACGTCCGTGCCGACGGCGACGTCGAGCCTGAAGGTATCGCCGTGGTAGCTGATGTCCCTGATTGTCCCGGCGAGGACATCCTGACTTTCCGCCCGTTCAGCTGTGGTCGTGACCGATATGTCCTCCGGACGGATCAGGAGGACGGCGCGGCCTCCCTGCGTCGCCGCCGACGTACCCCGTGCGACGCGGATCGTCTCGCCGCTCCCGATCTTCACCGCAAATTCATCGCCGCAGATTTGTGCCACCGTCGCGTTCAGGAGATTCGAATCGCCCAGGAAATCGGCCACGAACAGGTTGGCAGGCGCCTCGTAGAGCACACGCGGGCTGCCGACCTGGGACACGCGGGCCTGGTGCATCACCACGACCACATCGGACATGGTCAATGCCTCGGTCTGGTCATGGGTGACGTAGATCACGGTGGTGCCCACGCTGCGGTGAATGCGTTTGATCTCGACTTGCATCTGCTCGCGCAGCTTCTTGTCGAGAGCGCCCAGCGGTTCGTCCATCAGCAGCAGGCGAGGATGCGAGACCAGGGCCCGGGCCATGGCGACCCGCTGCTGTTGCCCGCCGGACAGTTGCCGCGGGTAGCGGGTGCCGAGATGCCCGAGTTGGACCAAGGCGAGCATCTCGTCGATCCGCCGGCGGGCATCTTGGCGCGACAGCTGCGTGCGCATGCGAAGCGGAAAGCCCACATTGTCGGCCACGGTCATGTGCGGAAAGAGCGAGTAGGACTGGAACACCATGCCGATATTGCGCTTGTGCGGCGGAACATCGGCGATGGAGCGTTCGTCCAGCAGGATGTCGCCGGAATCCGGCGTGAGAAAACCGGCAATGAGATTGAGCGTGGTCGTCTTGCCGGACCCGCTGGGACCTAAAAGGGAGACAAAGGCGCCGGCCGGAACGTCGAGTGAGATTTGATCGACCGCTTTGGCTGCGCCGAAGGCTTTCGTAAGTTGGCGAAGCCGAAGCTGGGCTCCGCTTGCCATTGCCGCGGCGGCAAATTCGGTCATGCACGGTGGCATTCTTTTGAGGTCGGACGGCGCTGTCCGACCTGGCCGACGATGATCCCGCGTCCGATCGGAAAAATCAATTGTCGCAGCAATGCGGCTGTCTTGCAGGCCACGCCGGGTACACGCAGGGCGATACGGAGACGGGCCGCTCGCGACGGGCTCGACTCATCCTGCTACAAGCATCGGATCGCGTCGCAAGTGGTGAAACGACATGTCGGTTCTTCTGGAGAAGCGTGCGAACGGGGTTGCAGTCATTACGCTCAACCGGCCGCAGGTGCTCAACGCGCTCGACGTCCCTGCCAAGGAGCGGCTCGGGTCGATCTGGCAGGAGATCGCCGATGATCCCGGTGTCCGGGTCGCCGTCCTCACCGGCGCCGGTGACAAAGCGTTCTGTGCCGGCTCCGACATCAAGGAGATCAACCGCACGGGGCGGATGGTCACCACCGACATCCTGATGCGCGCCATTCCCGGCGTGGGTATTCCTCTCGTCAAGCCCGTCATCGCGGCGCTGCACGGCTATTGCATCGGCATGGGCATGACCCTGGCGCTGCACTGTGACCTGCGCCTTGCTGCCAAGGATGCCGTGCTGGGTTATCCCGAGGTGAAGCATGGAATGATATCGGCGGTGAGCGCGCTCCACCTGCCGCAGGTCATTCCGAGCGCCCAGGCGCTTGAGATGTTGCTCATCGGACGCAATATTCCCGCCGAGGAGGCCTGGCGCTGGGGCCTCGTCAATGCGGTGGTGGACGATGTCGCCGCCGAGGCGGAACGGTGGGCCGCCAGGATCGCCAGCTATTCGCCGGCGGCCGTACAGGCCACCAAGCGCCTGGCGATGTTTTCGCGCCGCACGTCGGAAGCGGAGCGTTTCGAAATCGAGGCCGTGCGAGCGATGGTTGAGGCGCGCGACGATTACAAGGAAGGCGCGGCCGCATTTTCTGGCCGCCGATGACCATGGCGTCGATGAAGGCCGTGACGTTCCGTGACTTCGGTGGTCCGGAAGTGCTCGAGCTCGCCGAGGTCGATCGCCCCAAACCCGGCGCAGACGACGTGCTGGTTCGCGTTCATGCCGCAGGCATCTGCTATCACGATGTGCTCTCCCGCGGCGGCAAGATCCCGGGCGGTCGTCCCGGCGCCATCCTCGGCCATGAGATCGCCGGTGAGATCGCCGCGGTCGGGGAACATGTTGACCGCGGGCGCGTGGGCGAGCGCGTCGTGGTCTATCAGCGTCTGTTCTGCGGCACCTGCCGTCACTGTCTGAGCGGTCGCCAGGACCTCTGCCGGAACAGCCGCGTGCTGGGCGAGCAGGGCGGAGGCGGGTATGCCGAATTCGCCTGCGTGCCCGCGCGCAATGCCATCCGGATCCCCGCGGGGGTCGATATGACGGCGGCCGCCCTTGCGGTCTGTCCCATCGGCACCAGCGTGCGGGCGGCGCTCGGTGTGGCGCGGCTCGAGCCGGGACAAACCGTGCTGATCACCGGTGCGGGCGGCGGACTTGGTCTTCATCAGATCCAGGTTGCAAAGAGCGTGCAGGGGCGGGTGATCGCGGTAACGAGCTCGCAAGACAAGGCCGAGATCGTGCGCGCCGCCGGCGCCGACGAGGTCATTGTCAGCCCCGAGCTGAAATTCAGCGCCGAAGTGTGGGGATTGACGGCCAAGCAAGGAGCCGACGTGGTGCTGGAAAACGTCGTGACCGGGACTTTCCGCGAAAGTCTTCGCTCGTGCGCGCAACACGCGACCGTAGTCGTGCTCGGCAATATCGGCGCGCGGCCGGTCGAGTTCGACCCGGGCCTCGTCATCATGCGGCGGATCCGCATCGCCGGTTCCGGCAATGCGACGTTCAAGGACGTGCATGTGGCGCTGCATCTCCTCGCCACCGGCGCGGTCAAGGCGTTCATCGGTCGTGTCCTGCCGTTCCCGCAAGCGGCGGAAGGCCACGCGCTGATGGAGCGGCGTGCGGTCACCGGTCGTGTCGTACTGGCAGGCTGGTGACATGCACATCGGTGCGAAATGGCGCGAGCTTGCAGAGCGGCGCGGCGATCATGTCGCGATCATCGACGACCACGGGAGATGGTCCTACCGCGATCTCAACGCCCGCATCGCGCGGTTCGGAAATGCGCTGGCCAGCCTTGGGCTGAGCAAGGGCGATCGCATCGCGCTGCTCGTTCCCGACATCCGCGAATATCTCGAGGCGGACTATGCCATCATGTCGGCAGGCTTCGTGCGGGTGCCGCTCGATCCGCGTTTGACCGGTGTGGAATTGACGGCGTTGCTGCGCTACGCGGGCGCCACGGCATTGATCACGCACGTCTCGTTCGCGCCGACGGTGGCTGGGCTCACCGGCGAGATCGAGAGCCTCAGGCACATTGTTTGGATCGGCGGCGACGGCTCCGGCGATGGTCCGGGCCACGATTACGAGACGCTGCTGGAGCGGGCCTCCGACCAGCCTCTGCCGCCACGCGACGGCGACGATCTCGCGACCCTCAATTTCACCGGCGGCACCACCGGCGCGCCCAAGGCGGCGATGTTGCGGCACCGAAATCTGCTGACCGTTGCGCGCAATACCATCCGCGGTTTCGACATCGGTGGCGACAGCGTCTTTCTCAACGTCCGGCCGCTCTGGCCGATCGCGCAGGTGATCCTGATGTCTCACCTGTTCGCCGGGGCAACGGTGGTGCTGCGTCGGTTCGATCCGGAGAAGTTTGCGCTGCTCGTGCAGCAAGCCGGTGCGACCCGGACTTCGCTGGTGCCGACCCAGCTGCTGCGTTGCCTCGATCACCTGCGCCCGGGTGACGAGCGGCTCAAGCTGCTGCAGGCGATCCATGTCGGCGGCTCGCGCATTCCGCCCGTGGTGTTCGAGCGCACGCTCGAGATCGTGGGCCCCAGGATCGGGGTGCTTTACGGGCTGACCGAGGCTCCCATCACCTGTTACCTGCCCCCGCACGCACTCGACAGGGCGCAAGGCGCACGAGCAGATATCATCCATTCCATCGGACGCGTGCTGGGTGACTATGAGGTGAGACTCCTGGAGTCCGATGAAACGCCGTCAGCCGGCTCCTGCCGATCGGGCGAGGTTCTGATCCGGGGCGGTAACGTGATGGCAGGATATTGGCAGGACGAAGCCGCCACCGGGGCGTCGCTCCGCGACGGCTGGCTCCATACCGGCGACGTCGGGGAGTTCGACGGCGGCGGCAATCTTCATATTGTCGGCCGGCTCAAGGACGTGATCCGCTCGGGTAGCACCACCATCATCCCCAAGGAGGTGGAGGACGTCATCGTGCTGCATCCGGCGGTCGCCGAGGTGGCCGTGATCGGTTTGCCCGACGTCGAATGGGGTGAGGCGGTGACCGCCTTTGTGGTCACCAAGCCCGGCATGTCGGTCGCCGAGCGCGATCTGGTGGAGCACTGCCGCGCCAGGCTCGCCGGCTATAAGAAGCCGCGCTCGATCCGGTTCGTGGCGAGCCTGCCGCGCTCGCATTACGGCAAGGTGCTGCGCGCGCAATTGATCGCGCAGGCGACCAAGTGACGCCGCCGGTGGGCTCCCCCTCTGGCAGGAAGAGAGTAGGTTACAGTTTAGATCTTGCTGATCCCGCCGAATGGCCCCAACCCGGGCACCATCGGCCGGCGGAAAATGTCGATGTCCAGCGCAACGCTTCTGACTGTCGCAGTCATCCTGACGCTCGTGGCTGCCTATCAGTGGACGGCCCGACTTGGAGCGCTTGGGGTCGCACAGATGGAATTGATGACGCGATATTGGCAGGGCGTGCTCGGGATCACCGCCCTAGCCGCCGGCTTTTGGCTGGCTTGGCTCACCGTTTAGCCGGCACGTCCCTGGGAGGGTCGCCTCGGCTGGCATGTACCGCTCGTGTTTCCTATCGATCGACGCCGAGGCCTTCGAGATCGATGTCCGGACGGCGCCCGGACACGATGTCGGCCACCACCCGCCCGCAACCGCAGGCTTGCGTCCAGCCGTTGGACCCCTGGCCCAGGTTGAGAAACACGTTGCTGAATGTCGTGGCCCCGAGATAGGGCGGCCCGTCCGGCGTCATCGGACGCAGTCCCGTCCACGCGTTGACGCCGTGCGCACCGGCGTCGCGACCGCCCGCCGCCCGCGGGAAAAACTCCCCCAGGGTGCGCAGCACGGTCGCCGGACCTGACGGACGGATTGCAGTATCGTAGCCGGCGATCTCGGCCAGACCCGCGGCGCGCAGGCGGTTGCCGAGCCGGGTCATCATGACCTTGGAATGCTCGTCCATGACCGAGGATCGCGGCGCCGGCGTGCTCTCATCGATGTCGATGGTGATCGAGTATCCCTTCACCGGATAGATCGGGAGATCGACTCCAAGCGACCGCAGCAGGCGGACGGCTTCGCTGCCGAGCGCGACGACATAGGCATCCGCATCGAGCGTGCCCTGATTGGTGACGACGCCGGTCATGCGATCGCCTTCGAACAGCAATCGTTGCACGTTCGTGTTGAATCTGAATACGACACCGCGTCGCGACAGAAGGTCGGCGAGCGCGGCGGTGAACTTATGGCAGTCTCCGGTCTCGTCATCGGGTAGATGCAGGCCGCCCGCCAGCTTGACAGTCGCGGCGCGCAATGCTGGCTCGATCGCGATCACCTCCTGGGCGTCGACAATGCTGTGCGCGACGCCAAACTCAGCGAGCACGCGCGCGGAGCTTTCCGCCGCGGCGAGCTCTTCCTCGGTGCGAAAGACTTGCAGCACGCCGCTCGTGCCGTGATCGAAGGTGATGCCGGTGTCCGCCCTCAGGTCCTTGAGACACGCCTTGCTGTAATGGGCGATGCGCTGCATGCGCGCCTTGTTGCGGGCGAAGCGCTCGGGAGTGCAGTTGCGCAGGAATTGGAAGAGCCATCGCCATTGATAGGGATCGAGCCGCGGACGCCAGACGATCGGCGCGTGACAGGCGAACAGCCAGCGCGCGACTTTCGCCGCCATTCCCGGCGCAGCCCACGGGCCCGCAAATCCCGGGCAGATGCCGCCGGCATTCGCAAAGCTCGTTTCCAATGCCGGGCCGCTTTGGCGGTCGAGCACGACCACGTCGTGACCAGCCTTGAGGAGATAATAGGCGCAGCTCGTTCCAATCACGCCCGCGCCCAGCACCATCACCCGCATGGCGCGACTCTGTTGCGCTCACTCGACCCTGATCTTGGCGTCCTTGATGATTTTCTCGGATCTCGCCATGTCGTCGCGGATGTAGGTCGCGAACTGTTCGCCACCCATCCCGATTGGGTCGAAGCCGAGCGTGTTCAATCGCTGCTTGACGTCCGGAAGTGCAAGCACCTTGGCGACGTCCGTCTGCAGCTTGCTGGAGATATCAGATGGCAGGTTCTTCGGTCCCCACAGTCCGTACCATGAGACAAAATGGAACCCCTTCACACCGGACTCCTCGACGGTGGGGATCT
>Ga0208991_1000167_pt1 | contig 13812 bp, 12 predicted proteins | sample MedBloCAOM3_M2_FD_187855 | JGI IMG/M metagenome (GOLD analysis project Ga0208991, IMG submission 187855) | Forest soil microbial communities from El Dorado National Forest, California, USA - Mediterranean Blodgett CA OM3_M2 (SPAdes) (version 2) | ecosystem: Environmental > Terrestrial > Soil >...
CTCGCACGGCGGCGTCGCGTTCGCGGACACGTTCCAGGCAGGCCTGGGCCAACCCCTCGGCCGAAAGATCTCCCGTGCGCATCAGACGCAAGGCATGCGTAGCGGTAAGCTTGTTGGCGCGAACCATCGTCGGCTCCTTCGGATTGGCGGATGTTCGAGGGTCAACAGGTGGCGAAAATCCGGCGAATTTCGTCGGGTTCTCGCGTGACGGTCAAGGCGAGGGCGAGCAGCAGCCGCGCTTTCTGAGGATTGAGATTGTCGGCGCTCAGCACGCCCATGGGGCGCAGCCTGGCGCTGTCGAGCGCCACGCCGCTTCCGGCTCGCGTCGACACCACGACCGTAACGCCGGCCTCGACCGCGGCCTTGATCGCCTCTTGCTCGCCGGGCGTGACCATGCCCGGAGCGAAGGCGGCCAGGACGATTCCCTTCGCGCCCACCGAGGTGAAGGCGCGGATCGCGGCGCCGTCTGCTCGGCGTAGGAACAGGAGATGTCCGCGCGCGGCAAGGCGTCCAGCGGCGCGGAAGCTGCAGATGGCGTTGCACGCGAAGCGTGAAGTCTTGTCCGAGAGCCGGATGCGGGAAATCTGCCTGTCCGGTTCGATGAGCGGGATGTGTCGAGGGGACCCTTGCCGATCGAGGCAATGGTCCCGCCCGTGCCGATGAATACCACCTTGCGCGCCATAACTCCGCCCCTTTTGCCGATCGCCCGCCGTCGGGCCCGCGAGCGTAGCGACCCAAGCCTTCGCCGCCCACACAATCTTTGTCCGCCGGCGATGAGAAATCGTCATTTGGCGCCGACCTCGTCCGACCTCACGATCGGAAAGCGCGAAATGGTTCGCGGTCGATCATGACAGGGGTTTGCGCCAATGGACGTCGGAGTCTTCATCCCGATCGGCAACAACGGCTGGATCGCTTCTTCGACGTCGCCGCAATACAAGCCCAGCTTCGATCTCAACCGCACCATCGTCGAGAAAGCAGAGCGCTACGGGCTCGATTTCGCGTTGTCGATGATCAAGCTGCATGGCTACGGCGGCCTGACCGAATATTGGGACTACAATCTCGAGTCGTTCACTTTGATGGCCGGGCTGGCGGCGGTGACCCAACGCATCAAGCTGTTCGCTTCCGTGGCCGTGCTGACTCTGCCGCCGGCGATGGTGGCGCGCATGGCGGTGACGATCGATTCCATCGCGCCCGGCCGCTTTGGCGTCAACATCGTGTCCGGCTGGCAGAAGGCCGAATACGACCAGATGGGTTTGTGGCCGGGAGACGAATATTTCGGCTACCGCTACGATTACTCCAGCGAGTTCGTCGCCGTGATGCGGGAACTCTGGGAGAAGGGCGTCTCGAACTTCAAGGGTCGCCATTTCACGATGAACGACTGCCGGCTGCTGCCGCACCCGCGCGGCCCGATCTCCGTCGTCTCGGCCGGCCAGAGCGACCGCGGCATGGCGTTCGTCTCCGATTATTGCGACTACAATTTCGTTGCTGCCATGGGCGACAACAACCCGAAGGCGATCGCGCCGACGATCGAGCGGTTGAAGCAGGCGACCGCGGGGGCCGATCGCAAGATCGGCGCGCTGGTGTTGCTCGCCGTGATCGCCGACGAGACCGACGAAGCCGCCGAAGCCAAGCTCAAATTGTACAACGAAGGCGCCGACCTCGAGGCGCTGTCCTGGATGGCCGCGCAGAGCGGCATGGACGTCAAGGCCACCAAGGAATCGACCGCCGCCTTGCTCGGCCAGGCCCGGCAAACGGCGCGCGCGAGTTATCTGCAGACTTTCTGCGGCTCTTACGCCAAGGTCGCCGGCTATCTCGACGAAATCGCCGAAATCGACGGAGTCGCCGGAATCATGCTGACGTTCGACGATTTCGTCAACGGCATGGACCAGTTCGGCCGCTCCATCCAGCCCTTGATGAAGAGCCGCGCCCACGTCCTGCAGGCGGCGGCCTGAGCCGATCGAGAGCCCCATGAAAATCGGCGTCTTCATTCCGATCGGCAGCCGCGGCTGGTTGATATCGACCACCGCGCCGAAGACCATGCCGAGTTACGACCTCAATCGGACGGTGGTGCAGCGCGCCGAGTTTTATGGGCTCGATTTCGCGCTCTCGATGGTCAAGCTGCGCGGCTATGACGGACCGAGCGAATACTGGGTGCATAACCTCGAATCGTTCACGCTGATGGCGGGAATCGCCGCGGTCACGCGGCGTATCCAGCTGTTCGCCTCGGTGGCGGTGTTGACCATGCCCCCGGCGCTGGTCGCGCGCATGGCGATGACCATCGATTCCATCGCGCCCGGCCGGTTCGGCGTCAACATCGTGACCGGCTGGCAGCCGAAGGAATATCAGCAGATGGGGCTGTGGCCCGGCGAGGCCCATTTCGAGCGCCGCTACGACTATGTCTCCGAATATGTCCGGATCATGCGCGAGCTTTGGACCAGCGGCCGTTCGGATTTCAAGGGCGATTTCTTCCAGATGGACGATTGCGTGCTGAGCCCTCGACCGTCCGGGCCGATCCTGATCGTCGGCGCCGGCCAGAGCGACCGCGGCATGCGATTCGTCGCCGAATACGGCGACTTCAATTTCGTCGGCGCGCCGGGCCTCAACGACACCACGGGCGCCTCGGGCGTGGTCGCCCGGGTCCGCAGCGCGATCGCAAAGACCGGTCGCGAAGTCGGCGCGCTGCTCTTGTTGATGATCATCGCCGCTGAAACCGACGAGGCCGCCTTTGCCAAATGGGAACGCTACAAGGAGGGCACCGACATCGTCGCGCTGCAATGGCAGGCGGCGCAGGCCGGCGCCGACAGCAACGCCCAGGAAGGCTCGACGGCATCGAACCTCGCCCGGGTGATCAAGGACCCGCAGCCGACCGGCATCCTGAAACTGATCGGATCGTATCAAAGCATCGCTCGCATGCTCGACGAAATCGCACAGATTCCCGATCTCAAGGGCGTGATGCTGACCTTCGACGATTTCATCGTCGGCATGGAGCAGTTCGGCGAGCAGATCCAGCCGCGCATGAAGAGCCGCGCGAAAGCGGCCGGTTGATCTCGCGCCTCGAGTGAACGGCCGCTCCCCATCGGTTCAAAATCCCGGGATTTCATCCTGAGAGCGTGAGAATTGATCTTCGGCCTCGTCCTCGCGCAACGGCGCTTTAGCCTAGTCGATCGGCAGAAGCCTAGAATTTCATCGCAACCAATTTTCATGTCGGCATGAAATCACGTCGTTTGGTGATCGTCCGGGGGAGTGAGAGCATCGCGCTGCCAAGGTTGGAGGTGGTTGAATGACGCAACGAGATCGAACGAGCGCTAAGGGCCTTACCCGGCGCCGCCTGCTCAAGGGCGGCGCGGCCGCCGCTGGACTTGCCGCGGGGTCCGGGGCGATGACCGGCTTCCCGACGATTTGGGCGCAAAACATCAAGGATGTCGTGATCACCCATGTCGGACAGTCTTTCTCGGTGATCCCGCAGATCGCCGCGCAGGCCTCCAAGGATCTCGGGTTCAAGATCGATATGCAGACCGTCGATTTGAACACCCAGATGAACCGCCTGTTCACGCAGCCCGACTCGATCGACATCGCCGACGTGTCGATCAACGTCGTCCCGGACATCATGAAGAAGAAGATCGGCCTGCCGATCCCGGTGTCCAAATACAAATGGTGGGACACCTCGATGCCGCTGTTCACCAAGGGCGAGTACCCGGACGGACGCAAGGCTTCGGTGGAGGGCGGCGCCCCGATCAAGTTCCAGTATTACGCCGACAAGGACGGGAGCAAACTTTCGCCGACGCCGACGGACTATCTGACCAGCATTCCCTCCCTCACCAACGCCGATACGCTAGGCATCCGGCCTGATCTCGTCGGCCGCAAGATCGAGAGTTGGGCCGAGCTGTTCAACCCGCAGTTCAAGGGCAAGGCCGCGCTCGTCGATGCGCCCGACATCGGCATTCTCGACGCGGTGATGGCGCTGGAAGCGTCGGGCGCCATGAAGTACGGCGACAAGGGCAACCTGACGAAGCCGGAAATCGACCAGACCATCAAGCTCCTCATCGATCTGAAGAAAGGCGGGCAATTCCGCTCCTTCTGGCAGAATTTCGACCAGTCGGTCAGCCTCATGGCCTCGGGCGAGGTCGTGATCCAGTCGATGTGGTCGCCGGCGGTGACCGCGATCCGCACCCGCGGCATTGCGTGCACCTATGTGGCGCTGAAGGAGGGCTATCGCGGCTGGGGCGTTTCGCTGGTGCCGCTCAAACACCTCACCGGGCTCAAGCTCGACGCCGCCCTCGACTATCTCAACTGGTACAATTCGGGCTGGCAAGGAGCCTTCATCGCGCGGCAAGGCTACTACAGCTCGGTTCCCGAGAACGCCAGGAAGTTCCTCGAGCCCTACGAATGGGACTACTGGTACGAGGGCAAACCGGCCGAGAAGGATATCCACGATCCGTTCGGCGCGCTGATGGAGAAGGCCGGCAACGTGCGCGACGGTGGCGCGCTGTGGCAGCGCATGGGCAATGTCGCGGTCTGGAACTGCCTGATGGACGAGCAGCGCTATCTGACCAAGCACTGGAACGAGTTCATCGCCGCATGACGCTGGCGGCGGGAATCGGGGAAAGCGCCGCGCCGGGCTTGCCCGTCGCGCGCAGGTTCGGGCGGCCCTGGCCGGGAGCGCTGGTCTCCTGGCTGCAGGCCGCGCCGCTGGCGATCGTGCTGCTGTGCATGTTCGTCGCCCCGCTCGTGTTCGTGGTCGTGGTGAGCTTTTTCGACTACGACCGGCTGGAAATCTTTCCGGCCTTCATGTTCGACAACTACGTCGACATTTTCACGTCGGAAATCACGGTCCGGCTCTATCTGAAGACGCTGGAATATGCGGCGCTGGTGGAGGCGATCACGGTGGTGATCGGCTTCCTCGTCGCCTATTTTCTCACGTTCCACGTGCGGACACTGCACTGGCGCGTCGGACTGCTGGTCGCCTGCACGATTCCGTTCTTCACTTCGAACATGATCCGCATGATTTCCTGGATCCCGTTTCTCGGCCGGGAAGGCATTCTCAACAGCTCGGTGCTCGCCACCCATCTCGTCAAGCAGCCACTGGACTTTCTGCTGTTTTCCGATTTCGCCGTCATCGTCGCCTATGTGCATATCCTGACCATGATGATGGTGGCTCCGATCGTGAATTCCATGGCGAAAATCGATCATGGTCTCATCGCCGCGGCGCGGGACGCCGGCGCCAGCGAGACCCAGATCGTGCGCGACATCGTCATTCCGCTGTCGAAGACGGGCATCACGCTGGGCTCCGTGCTGGTGCTGACGCAGACCATGGGAGACTTCTTCATCGTTCACCTGCTGAGCGGAGGCAAGAGCGCCGGCGTCGTGTCCGCGATCGCCACTCAGCTCAACGCGTTTGAATATCCGCCCGCGGCGGCGGGCTCGGTCGTGCTGCTTGTCGTGGTGATTGCTCTGGTGGCGGCGATCTTTCGCATCGTCGACGTGCGCAAGGAACTGGCGGGATGAATAGTGTCGCGCCGTTGCGCCGGTCTCGAGACGCGGAGCGCGCGGCCATAGCGGCGGTCGCTCACCTCGGTGCAACCGGCGCGGCGATGCCGGCTGCGACCTTCTTGAGGATGGGGTGGCGTCGATGATGACCGGAGTGGGCCAGCCGCGGCCAAAATCCTTCTATGTTCTGGGGGCGTTTTTCCTGGCATTCCTGACCTTCATGTATGGGCCGATGATCGTCATCTTCGTGCTTTCGTTTCAGGGGCCGAACGGCGGGATGAGCTTTCCCATGGTGGGACATTCGACCCTCTGGTTCCAGCAACTGCTGTCCGCGACCGGCCGCGTCGGCGACATTCCCAGCGCCTTCCTTCGCTCGCTCGAACTCGCCATCGTGGCCTCGGCGCTGACGGTTGTGATTTGCGTGTCGGCCGGCATGGCCTTCCGCCGGCGCTTTCCGGGAGCCGGCCTCCTGTTCTACACGGCGGTCGCGAGCCTCGTCATGCCGAGCCTGTTCGTCGGCTTCGGCATCGCGCTCGGCTTCAAGGAGCTCGGTTGGAAGACCAGCCTGTTCACGTCGGGTCTCGGCGCCCAGCTGACCTGGACCTTGCCGTTCGGCCTGATGATCACTTTCGCGACCATCGGTCGTTTCGACCGCCGCTATGAGGAAGCCGCGACCGACCTCGGCGCAAGCCCCTGGCAGAGGTTTTGCGACATCATCCTGCCGATCATCATGCCGGGCGTCGTCGGCGTCGCGCTGCTCGGCTTCACGCTGTCCTACGACGAGTTCCCCCGATCGGAGCTGACGGTCGGTACGGTCAATACGCTGCCTTTGGAAATCTGGGCGATGACCACCGCCGCCATCTCGCCGGTGCTGTTCGCGCTGGGCACGGTCACGACGGTGGTTTCGTTCTTCGTCCTGACCACGGCGCTGGCGGCGATCGGGATCATCGTGCGGCGCCGCTCCGGCGGCCGCTCCGCCGCGCGCGCTTGAGAGAGGCGACGATGAACGCTCGACCCCCCTTCGACGGCCCCACGACACCGCTGGCTCAACCTCTCGGCGGCGTGGTGCGCTACGACGTCGAACTCGTCGCCGTGGGCAAGAGCTATGACGGCGCCCTGGCCGTCGATCAGATCTCGCTGCGCATTCCCAGGGCGAGCTATTGTTGTCTGCTGGGGCCCAGCGGCTGCGGCAAGTCGACGACGCTGCGCATGATCGCGGGCCACGAACCGGTGAGCTCCGGCGACATCCTGATCGGCGATCGCAACGTCACCGATGCGCCGCCGTCCGCCCGCGGCACATCGATGATGTTTCAGAACTATGCCCTGTTTCCGCACATGACGGCGGTCGACAACGTGGCCTACAGCCTCAAGGTTCGCGGGGCGGGCAAGGTCGAGCGGCGGGGCCGCGCGCGCGAGTTCCTGGATCTCGTCAGGATGAGCGACTTTGGCGATCGGCTGCCGGCGCAACTGTCCGGGGGTCAACAGCAGCGCGTCGCGCTGGCGCGCGCCCTCATCACCCGGCCGAAGGTTCTCCTGCTCGACGAGCCGCTTTCGGCGCTCGATCCTTTCCTGCGCGACCACATGCGCGGTGAATTGAAGCGCCTGCAGCGCGATCTCGGCATCAGCTTCGTGCATGTGACCCATAGCCAGGACGAGGCCATGGCGCTCGCCGACCTGATGGTCGTCATGGAAGCCGGCCACATCAGGCAGGCGGGTCCGGCGCGGGACATTTTCGAAAGACCGAGGACCGCCTTCGTCGCTCGTTTCATCGGCGGACACAACATCGTCGGGACGCCGGGCGGTCGGGTCGCGGTGCGGGTCGACCGGTGCCGTCTGGGTTCAGCGGGCGATCAGCCGGGCCTCAGCGGCCGTGTCTGCAATGTCGAGTATCTCGGTCCGGCGGTGCGCGTTTCCGTGGCGGCGGGGGACGGTGTGGATGCCGCGGCGCTTATCTCCGACGAGGTCTTCTTCGCCGCGCCAGTCGACATCGGTCAAACCGTCGCCGTCGTCTGGTCCGAGAACGACGCCCGTGCCCTGTCGGACTGAACCCGGCTCGAGCGAGCGCTGCGGGCTTTCGACGCGCCAGAAATCGTTTTCGGCTTCGACCTCGGCGCTGAGCCAATCGAGGAAGGTGCGCACGGCGCGCCGTTCCTCGCCGCGTTGCCGGACGACATAATAGCGCAATGGAGCCGGGTAGGGCCGATCGGAAAGGATCGTCAACCGGCGATCCGCCAGCGCGGCGGCAATCAGGCGGTAGCGCCCGAGCAACAGCCCGTGCCCCTGGATCGCCGCTTCGATCGCCAGACTCGATTGGTTGAAGCGGAGGCCGCAGGTCACGTCGCGCATGGCGGACTGCGTCGCTTCGAAGAAGCGCCGCCAGGTCGGAAACTGATCGTTGACTTTGTCGTCATGGATGAGAGGGAGTTCGCAGAGCGCGGCCTCCGAGGTCAGGCCAAAATCCTCGAGCAAGGCCGGCGAGCAAACGGGATAGATCCGATCCTCCATCAGATAGTCCACCTTGCGACCCGGATGGTCGTCGCTGGAGCAGATCGCAACGTCGAATGGGCCATCGCTGAAGTCGCTCTCACCGGTTACCGTGCAGAGGCTCAACTCGACGTCGGGGGGGCTCGCGAAAAATCGGTTGAGCTTTGGCATCAGCCAGAGCGAGGCGACCGAGGGCGACGCCGCGACGGACAGTTTACGCTGCCGGCCTCGTCGGTTGAGCGCCTGGAGCGCCGATTCCAGTTTGTTGAAGCCCTCAGAAAGTTCCTGAAGCGCGTTCGAGGCGGCCGGCGTCAGGATCAGTTTGCCGCCCTTGCGCTGGAATAAGGGCGTATGCAGGAACTCCTCAAGCGTACGGACTTGATGGCTAATGGCCGTTGGCGTCACGCAAAGCTCGGCCGCGGCGCGCGTGAAGCTCAGATGTCTGGCGGCGGCCTCGAATGCGCGCAAAGCATTCAACGGTATATACGTTCGCATGCCAGGGCTCCGATCGATGCCAACCCTCCTCGATCCACGGCGTTCCCTGTTTTCGCTCCACGCTTGCACGAAACGCGCCAACGAACGAGCTCAAATTTTTCGCAAATCCGCGCCGAAACGTTAGGCGCCGTGGGTGCGGCGCGTAGCCCAGAGATACTTTCGTCTGCAATTCGTGCTCCAAGAATTCGTTGGCCAAGATTAGCGCGCGGATCGTTGACCGCAAATCCCCGCCGCATGTCGCGATGGCCTGATCAGCAACCGTATCTAATCGTTCCGACTCCGACTTAGGGTCGGACAGTTCGGGTTCAGGCACGGCGTTCTCAAAATTTGCTTGTCACGCGCGTAAGAACAAAATAGGAACAACGAGTCAATGAGCCTTTCTTAAAAGTCTTCCGGTAACTTGGAGTGTCCCCAGGGAAGCCGAATTTGGCATCGTTCCGCCTCAATCGTACCGATACCTCACAGAAGAGTGCGTTGCACTGCTGAACGATGGCCGGCTTCAAGCTTCTAGTCGACACAAACATAGTCATAGCACTGGAAGACCCGCAGCCCGTTGAGGCATCGCTGGCGGAATTGGTCAGGCTTTGCAACGAGTACTCAGTGGGAGTCTTTGTAGACGAGGCAACCTACGAAGATGTCTACCGAGATGAAGATGCTGAGCGCCGTGCGATCACTCTCAGCAAACTCGAAAAGTTTCAGAAGCTGCGAGGCATATCTATTCCGCCTGACGCAGTTCTCGAAAGCAAGTTTGGCTCCATCAGGAATGAGCACGACCGCTCAGACGTTCGACTCCTGGCTGCCATCGAGTCAAAGGCGGTAGATTTTCTCATCACCGCCGGCGTTCGTCTACAGAAGCGCGCCGCAAAGTCTTCCATAACCGGCAGCGTTTTGACCGTCGAAGAAGCGCTGACTTCGCTGAAGCAATCCTTTGCTACAAAGTCAGTCGATCTCCCAGACGTCGTTGAGCGAAAAGCCTACGAACTTTCGGGACAAGAGCTGCTCTTCGATGGCCTGCGCAGCGACTATCACGGGTTCGACGCGTGGTTTGAGAAATGCAAGCACGATCACCGCGATTGCTGGGTCTTAGAGTTGGATGGAGAAGTCGCCGGTCTGGTAATTAGGAAGAACGAAGACCACGACGCGGCGAAGACACGCCATGCTGGCCCGAAAATCCTCAAGGTTTGCACCTTCAAGGTGCGTGAGGAGTTTCAGGGTGAGAAATTTGGCGAGCTATTGCTCAAGCAGGTCCTTTGGCACGCTCCCTGGGGCCGGGAGCGCCGGTTTGAAGGTGCCCACCCTCGCCAGGCGAGCGGGGACCTTGATCTGCCCCGAATCAATCACTTTATAATTCCAACCACGAACCAACAGGCCAACCTTCATGAACGCACACGAACGCAACCTTTCGGCACCGATCGATCCGGTAAAACTCGACCGTCTCGCCGAAGTGGCCATCACGGTTGGGCTGCAGCTGCAACCGGGCCAGGACCTCTTGGTAACGGCGCCGACGGTGGCGCTGCCGCTGGTTCGCAAGATCGCCGAGCACGCCTACAAGGCCGGGGCAGGCCTTGTTACGCCGATCCTGTCCGACGAGGCGATCACGCTGTCGCGCTACCGGTTCGGCCAGGACGTCAGCTTCGACCGCGCCGCCGGCTGGCTCTATGAGGGAATGTCGAAGGCGTTCGCCGCCAATACCGCGCGGCTCGCCATCGTCGGCGACAACCCCATGCTGCTTTCCGGCGAAGACCCTGCCAAAGTCGCGCGCGCCAGCAAAGCCAATTCGATTGCCTATCAACCGGCGCTGGAAAGGATCGTCAGTTTCGACATCAACTGGAACATTATCGCCTATCCGAGTCCGTCCTGGGCGAAGCAGGTTTTCCCTGGTGACGAGGAGGATGTCGCGGTCGCAAAACTCGCGGACGCGATCTTCGCGGCCTCGCGCGTCGATAACGATGACGCCATCGCAGCATGGACGAAGCATAACGCCACGCTGCGCAGCCGGACCGAATGGCTGAACGGGCAGCGATTCAGCGCACTGCATTATTCCGGGCCCGGCACCGAGCTGACGATCGGGCTTGCCGATGGCCATGAATGGGAAGGCGGCGCCTCGACCGCCAAGAACGGCATTACCTGCAACGCGAATATCCCGACCGAGGAAGTATTCACCACGCCGCATGCCAGGCGGGTCGACGGGTATGTCGTCAGCACCAAGCCGCTATCCTATCAGGGTTCGCTGATCGACGAGATCGCGGTGCGGTTCGAGGAAGGCCGCATCGTCGAGGCAACGGCATCGCGCGGTGAAGAGGTCCTCAACAAGGTGCTGGATACCGACGAAGGCGCGCGCCGGCTCGGCGAAGTGGCGCTGGTGCCGCATTCCTCACCGATCTCCAAAAGCGGGTTGTTGTTCTTCAACACGTTGTTCGACGAGAATGCCGCCTGCCACATCGCGCTCGGCCAATGCTATTCGAAATGCTTCGTCGATGGCGGCAAGCTGACGCCGGAGCAGATTGTAGCCCAGGGCGGCAACAAGAGTTTTATTCATATCGACTGGATGATCGGCTCGGACAAGATCGACATCGACGGCGTTCACGCAGACGGCCGGCGCGTCCCGGTCTTCCGCAAGGGCGAGTGGGCCTGAGGAGTCTAGAGGCTCAGGGCCGGTTCGGGAGCAAGCTCAGGGGTCTCGGGTTCCAAGCCGCCGAAACGGCGTTCGCGTCGATGGAACGACGCCAGCGCTTCGGCGAGGTCCTCCTCCGCAAAATCCGGCCACATCCGTTCCGTAAAATGCAATTCGGCGTAGGCGCTCTCCCACAGCAGGAAGTCGGACAGGCGTTTCTCGCCGCTGGTCCGGATCACAAGGTCGACGTCGCGAAGCGCGGGCTCGCCGGTGACGAGTTGGGAAAACACCTCGCGGGTGAGATGGCCGATCCCGGCGGCTTGGACAGCGGCATTCAGGATCGCATCACGGGCCGAATAGTCGACCGCGATGCGCAGATGCAGGACATCGCCGCCCGCCGTGGCGGTCTCGGCGGATGCGATCGCGGCGGCGATGCCGTCGGGGAGGCGGTCGCGGCGTCCGATCACCTTGAGACGAACGCCATTGCGCACCAGACTCTCGACCTCGTTGGCGAGATAGAATCGCAACAGCGCCATCAGCGCGGAGACCTCCGCCTTCGGCCGCCGCCAATTGTCGCTTGAGAAGGCGTAAAGGGTCAGCGTTCCGACACCCTGCTGGGGTGCAGCCTCCACGACGCGCCGGATCGCTTCAACGCCGGCTTCGTGGCCGCGCAAGCGCGACAGCCGCCGCCTTGTCGCCCACCGTCCGTTGCCATCCATGATGATGCCGACGTGAAGTTTGGAGACGTGAAGTTTGGAGACGTGGAGTTTGGAGACGTGGAGTTTGGACGAGGCATGACTTTGCATCACAAAGTTTCCTTGCAAAAAAAGCTGTGCAGATCAGGCGGGCAGGATGCCGAGCGGGGCGGAAGCGGTTTCGTCCTTGCCCGCGGCCCTGGCCGCGTCACGGACCAGCCGCTCGAGCACTGCCAAATAGTCGAGAAAGCGGCGGCGGCCGATTTTCGTCAGGCGACAACTGGTATGCGGCCGGTTGCCCTCATAGCCCTTGGTGACGTCGACGAGGCCGGCCTCCTGCAGCACCTGAAGATGACGGCTGAGATTGCCGTCGGTCAGGCCGCAGAGCTGCTTCAGATCGGCGAAAGCCAGTCCCTTGGGGTGCGCCATCAGCGAGGTCAGCAGGCCGAGCCTGGCCTTCTCGTGAATGACGCGATCGAGACCGTCATAGGAGAACGGCGCGTTGTTCGGTTCAGTCTTCGACATCGGTTTCTCCGGAAGCAAAATGCAGCAGGGCGGCCATCAGTAACTGGCCGGCCACGAACGGCAGGCCCATCGTCCATGGCGACAGCGCGTGGCTTTGGCTTGCCAGCAGCAGGACCGTGAAGCCGACCACGAAATACCAGGCGCCGGCAAAGGCGACGGTGCGCGGCAACGATCGGACCGAAGCGAATATCCCGAGCCCCACCAGCAATTGCCACAGACCGGGCAGCATCCACAGCGCCTCCGGTGCGAACTTCCAGAGCATCACCGCCAGCAGGGCGGCTGCCATGCCCGCCGGCAGAAACTGTTCGATCGCCTGGTGGATCATGGCGTCGGCGAGACCCGAATGATGCCGCCGCGAGCGCGCCTGCATCTCGATCCAGATGATGGCCCCGGACACCAAGGCGGCCGCGGCCCAGCCTCCGAAAAAGGTCAGCGGACGGCCGGTCGGATCGTCAAGCCACCAAAATTGAATGAGCGCCGTAGCGAGGGCCAGGCCGCCGGTGGCGGCGACGGTCGCCGCACCATAGCCGCGAAACGCCGTGCCGGCGGCAATCTGGCTGCGAATGGCAAAAATATCGGCCAGCGCCTTGTCGAGATCGCGCATCTCTCTCCCCAACTTTGCGCTGCAAAGTATAAACGGTTGCAAAGTGAACGCAAGTCCCGCCGTACAATTGCGCGGCGGACTAACGGGTAGCTAGTCGGCCACGATCGGCCCGAACGGTTCCCATCGCTCGCCGTCGAAGCGCATCATCACCCATTTTTTCATGCCTTCGTCGTTGGTCCAGGACAGGTCACCGGCCTCCTTGAACGAACTCGCCGAGATCAGTCCTTTGGAATTGTCAGGACCCGCGGGCGTCAGAACGACACCGATCGAGGATGAGCCGACGTTGCATTCACGCGGGCGGCGTTCAGGCGCGCATGGCCGTCGCAGGCCGGAAGGGTGGATCGCCGTCCGGCAAACCGGCCGCCGCGTAGTGATCGAATCGCATCGTGAATGTGGCGCGGCCCTGCGACATCGAGCGCAAGCTGTCGACGTAGCCGAACATGTCGACGAGCGGCACCATCGCGTGGATAACGTTGGCATTGCCGCGTATGTCCTGGCCCTGGATCCCGCAGCGCCGTGAGTTGAGGTCGCCGATGACCGCCCCGGTGAATTCCCCCGGCGTCACCACCTCGACCTTCATGATCGGCACGAGCAGCATCGAGCCGCCCTTTCGCAGGGCCTCGCGCAACGCGAGGCGAACTGCGGGGGCTGCGTATGGATATCATCCGCCATCGCTCAATCCCAAATCTTCAGCGGCTGTGGTTCCTGGTCCGTCCTCGTTGGCTGCCCGCTTGGCCAGCACACTTCGTAGAACCAAACCGAGAGCGATCGGGCGCCGCATCGGGCTTTACAGCCCGGTCAAATGGCCGGGGCGAACCCGGTCGTCCGGCTGATGGTCTGGACATAGGTTATCGCCCAGTTTCGTCCCTATCTTAGGCGGATAGGAGTTAACCCATGACCGATCAAGC